>Ga0224506_10001818_pt1 | contig 14987 bp, 14 predicted proteins | sample SF_Jan12_sed_USG_2_FD_169108 | JGI IMG/M metagenome (GOLD analysis project Ga0224506, IMG submission 169108) | Sediment microbial communities from San Francisco Bay, California, United States - SF_Jan12_sed_USGS_8_1 | ecosystem: Environmental > Aquatic > Marine > Sediment | place: USA... | reverse complement strand
CCAAGGATGAAAATTTTAAGCGCACCCTTGTTGATGGCGAGCAAGTTCGCTACGTAGACTGGGTACTACCAGGTATTCTTGGAATGAATATCATGTTCGCTTGTTTATTCGGTATTGGTTATAACATTGTACGGTATCGAAAGAATGGCGTTTTGAAGCGATTTAATGCCACCCCTTTAGGAGCCATTGAATTCCTTGCCGCTCAGATGCTCTCCAGATGGATTATCGTCATGATGATTTGTTTACTGATCTTTTTTGGCGGCCACTGGATGTTAGATACCATGATGTTAGGTAGTTACTTTGCCTTTTTTAGTGTGATTGCCCTGGGTATTTTTACCATGGTGTCACTGGGTTTGGTGATTGCGTCACGATCTCGAAGTGAGGAGCTGACCGGAGGTTTGCTAAATTTTGCGTCATGGCCAATGATGGGGTTGTCTGGGGTCTGGTTTTCAATGGAAGGCGCCCCACTGTGGTTAAAGCAGTTCGCCCAGGCTCTTCCTTTAACCCACATTATCGATGCAACCCGGGCGATTGCCATTGAAGGAGAGACTCTTTCGACACAAATGGATCATGTTGTCATACTATTAATCATGACCGCGATATTGTTGTTTGTCGGTGCCGCTTTGTTTAGTTGGGATGCTGATGGACGGTAGGTTAGCTTCTATGGTGGTTCAATCGCTCTTGCCTTCCTTCCCAAACGTCTAATGCATGTTCGGTAAGTGCTGCTCCATAATTAATGAGCATTTCTGAGCGGTAGTAATCAAACATATTTGCCAGGTCCCTTGGTACCTCAATAAGAACGTCGGGTCTATAGGATGACATTTTGGAATGGGCGATGGTGTTTTGCATAATATCGATGCTACGAGTCATCATGTCCATTAGATTTAACCGTTCAGATGATGCGAAAAACTGGCTGCCCTTATCTGAAGCAAAGCGATCGACAAATTTACTGATTCGACTCTGCCAGCGAGAATCAACTATGTTTTCTTCAGTCTCAATGCCCTCGTCAAGATTTTTCTGATTGGCAGTTCGTGTTCGTGCATTCAGGTTAACGGCAACAATCAGATCGGTATTGTCTCCGGCTGTTGGGGCAACAGGAACGGGGTTAAGCAGGCCGCCATCAACCAGGTTCATGGATCGATAGTTATGAGGTGTAAATATTGTCGGCACAGATATTGAGGCTCGAATTGCTTCAAATAGCGAACCTTCTGTAAACCAGATCTCTTTTTCACGATCGATATCAGACGCAACCGCAGTATATTTAATGGGCAAATCTTCAATTTGATAATCGCCTACAATGGCTAACAGCTCGTCAATAACGCGTTCACCTTTAAATATGCCGCTACGATCGAATGAAAAATCCAGTAGCTTAAACACGGAAGTTTTATCAAGACCTTTTAACCAGCGCTTATAAAGTGAAATTTTTCCGGTCGCATAGATACCACCGACTAATGCTCCGATGGAGCAACCAGAGATGGATTCGATTTTGTAACCCCTTGCGATTAATACATCGATAACGCCAATATGAGCCAAACCGCGAGCTGAGCCACTTCCTAATACTAAAGATACTGTCTTTTGATGTTCATTCACTATTTTGCGTCCCTGAATCGTCGGATTAAATCTGCTGAAGAACCATCAAATTTCTCAGTTTCACCAGAGTTGATGGCATCAAATACAGCATTGCCCAAAACCTTCCCTAGTTCTACCCCCCATTGGTCAAAACTATTCACATCCCAGATAACACCCTGGACAAATATTTTATGTTCGTACATAGCAATTAGGGCACCCACTACCTCAGGGGTGCCTTTGTTAAAAATGATGCTGTTACAGGGTTTATTTCCAGGAATGACCTTGTGGGGTGCGAATGATTCAGCGTCACTTTGATCCATACCTTTGCTGACGAGTTCTTTGATAATGCTAGCTTCATCTTTACCCTCTAACATGGCCTGCTGTTGGCCAAGATAGTTTGCGAATAGCCAGTCGTGGTGGTCAGATACAGGATTATGACTTTGTAGCGGCATGATAAAGTCACAAGGAATAAGTTTGGTGCCCTGGTGTATTAACTGATGATAAGCATGTTGGCCATTGGTTCCTGTTCCACCCCAGATGATAGGTCCTGTCTGGTAATTAATTTTTTTGCCGTCTCGTGTAACCTGCTTACCATTAGATTCCATATCAACTTGCTGTAGGTGATTAGGCAGTTCTTTCAGGTACTCGTCATAAACCAATACGGCGTGAGAATCTGCATCCATAAAGTTATGATACCAGACGCCCAACATAGCAAGGATTACGGGTAGGTTGTGTTCAAATTCGGTGGTGCGAAAATGTTGATCCATCTCATTAGCACCAGACAACAGGCTCTTGAAGGTATCGAAACCTAATACGAGTGCCTGGGGCAATCCAATGGCCGACCAAAGGCTGTATCGTCCGCCAACCCAGTCCCACATTGGAAACATATTTTCAGCAGAGACGCCAAACTCGGTTGCAGCGGCTATGTTGGTTGAAACAGCCACAAAGTGATGTTGAATCTTATCTTCAGTCGCCCCACTTTGTAGAAACCATGTTCTAGCGGCCTGAGCGTTTTTCAGAGTTTCCAATGTGTTAAATGACTTGGAACAAATTACAAACAAGGTCGTTTCCGGGTCAAGATGTTTACAGGTTTCAATAAAGTCGGTTCCATCAACATTTGCCAGATACCTGAGGTCATATCCTTCTTGCCAGTAAGGCTTCAATGCGTCGGAAACAAGCTTGGGCCCTAAAAATGAGCCCCCGATGCCAATATTAATAATGGTTCTCAGGGGTTTTCCAGTATGGCCGGAAAATTCTCCGGTCTGAACTTTCTCGCAAAACGCCTGCATCCTGTTAAGTGTGTCCTTTATCTCAGGAACGACGTCCTGGCCATCAACCAATATTGGTTGACTGCCATTAGATCTTAGTGCCGTGTGCAGTGCCGGACGTTTTTCAGTATTGTTCAGGATTTCACCCGAAAACATCGCTTCTATAGCATCAGATAAGTTGCTCTGTCTGGCCAATTCCATTAGAGACTTAGTGACATCATCATTAATTCGGTTTTTTGAATAATCTACTAATATTCCGGCAGCTTCAGATTGAAATTTGGATTGACGTTTTTCATCGTGATTGAACATCGACTTGATTGATGCATCAATTAGTTCGACAGATAATTTGCGAAGTGTTTTAGAAGCCTGGTGATCCGAGATTGGCATATTGGTTTTCCTGCTACTGGCTAATGTTATTTGTTGAGATGAAAGTGCAGGTTATCAATTAACCTGGCTTTTCCAAGATAGGCCGCTGCTAAAATAACCAGTTCGGTATCCAGTTCTGTAGCGGGTTCAAGGTCGATTTGTCGGCAGATGGCAAAATAATCTGGAGTGAGTCCTTCGGCAACCAACTTCTCTTTAGCTTCGCGAATTAATTCGTGACTGGCTCGCTCAGCGGATTCTATGCCCGTTTTTGTTTCCTGAAGAATACGATATAGGGCAGGCGCTTGTTTAAGCTCCTGCTTGGTTAGGTAACCATTTCGTGAGCTATGAGCTAAGCCGTTGCTTGCGCGTCCGGTTTCTACGCCAATCATTTGTGTTGGAATGAAGAGATCCAGAACCATAGTCTTTAAAATGGTGAACTGCTGGAAATCTTTTAAGCCAAAAATAGCGAAGTCTGGCAGCATTAAATTTAAAAGCTTTAATACAACAGTGGTGACGCCATTAAAATGCCCGGGGCGTGTTGCTCCACAGTGCAATGTCGACATGTGATCGACAATCACCCGGGTTAAGTCAGGCTGAGGATACATGTCTTGTGCGTTCGGCAAAAACAGAAGATCGCAGCCATGATTTTCAAGTTTATCCATGTCATCCTGCAATGTTCGAGGATAGGCATCTAAATCTTCATTTTCACCAAATTGAGTTGGGTTGACGAATATGGAGCAGACTACAATGTCAGCAATTTTTCTTGCATGATCTACCAGTGACATGTGACCCGCATGTAAATTACCCATAGTGGGCACAAAGGCAATGGATTTACCCTGAGATTTTTCATGGGCTACCCAGCGCTGTAACTCTGGAATATCATGGATGTTAATCATTATAGGTAACAGTGCTCCTGTGCCGGGTAGTTTTTGGCTTTTACTTCACTTACAAACAATTTAACGGCTTCGGACGGCGTATTAGTCTCGGCCATGAAATTTCTGACAAATTTTGCATTGTGATCCGGGTTTAAACCCAACATGTCATAGCAAACGAGGACTTGGCCGTCAGTATCCGAGCCAGCCCCAATACCAATCACCGGAATATTTACTTGTTCAGTAAGTTGTTTGGCCAGAGCCGCTGGAACGCATTCCAGTAGTAAGAAGTCAGCGCCTGCTGCCTCTAATGACTTTGCGTCATCAAGCAATGCTTGTGCTGCTTGTTCATCTCGTCCCTGGACGCGATAACCGCCAAATTTATTGACAGACTGTGGGGTTAACCCCATGTGGATACAAGAGGGTACACCATTTCTGGATAACTCTTTGACATGGTCACATAACCAGGATCCACCCTCTAGCTTAACCATTTCTGCACCTGACCTCATCAGAATCCCGGCATTTGTAAGGGTGTCCTGGATCGAGTGGTACGACATAAAAGGCATATCAGCAATTATGAATGCTGTACTGTTACCTTTAGCAACCGCCCTGGTGTGGTAGGCGATATCCTCGACAGTAACAGGTAAGGTGCTGGATTGGCCTTGAATGGTCATTCCCAAAGAATCACCTACTAGCAGAGTCTCTACTCCACAGTCATTAAAAAGGCGGGTGAACGTATAGTCGTAGGCAGTCAGACAGGTAAATTTTTCCCCTTCATTGGTCATTTTTATAATTGAACTCAGACTATGTTTTTTCATGCAAGAATACCTGGATGGAATAAGTTGGTTATTGTTCACTGTCATTGTGTATTAAGTCAATATGAATGCATGACAGTCGCCTTTAAAACTGTAGTAACGATAAGTTTGCGTATTATAGCTTAATCCTGGAACTCTGAAATTAAAGAAAGGTCGGTACGGTCGATCCAGTATCCTAGTGTTTTTCCCTTAATCAGAGTATTGGGGGCCAGTTGTTGTAAGGGTAATAAAACAAAATTTCTTAAAGTCATTTCAATGTGAGGTATGGTGAGGGTCTTGCTGCTAAAGGAAATGTCATCAAAAAGTAAGATATCCAGATCAATGGTTCTTGGGCCCCAATGTCGATCTTTAATACGATTTTGACGCTGTTCAATAGACTTAAGCGCTACTAATAATTGATCTGGACATAGCGAGGTATTTACCCGGGTGACAGCGTTGATAAAGTCGGGTTGATCCTGGGGGCCAAGGGGTTTAGAACACCAGAGCCCTGAAGTTTTGTCTACTTGTATCCCGGGATGGAGATTCAGGTTTTGAAGCGCAGATTGTATCTGTTCTTGCGGGTTTTTGAGGTTACTACCCAGTCCGATATAGGCAGTACTAACCAGGCTCATTAGAGCGCTTCGCACGACGAGGGCGTCTTAGCCGTCCGTTTGCATGTTTTCTACTGGCCTGTAACAACTTTTCTTTCGCTGTAGGGTCGGCAGTTTGAAAGTTGGTCCACCACTCTCCAAGTCCGTCTGTGTTCTCACCTGATTGCTCTCGAAGCAATAAGAAATCATAGCCAGCACGAAATCGTGCTTGTTCTATTAAGCTATAGGCTTTTTGAGGTGTCCGATTATTCAGTCGCCATTGAAGATCCCAGATTTCTTTAATAGGAAGAGAGAATCGCTTGGGTATTGCGGTATGTTGAACCTGGTCTGCCAATGTTATCTGTGCTGCTTTTTGTGACGCAGGCGCTGAAGGCATTCCCTTGTGCATTAAAGCGTCTCTTTGGCGGTTGAATTCAGGCCAAAGCAGGGCGGCAAACAAAAATGCCGGAGTGATTGATTTTTCCTGCCTGATTCGGGCGTCAGTGTTGCTGAGTGCTTGTTGAATGAAATTCAGGTAGTAACTATTTTCGGGTTCAGTTATGTTTTTTAGTGATGGAAATAAAGGCGCTATCAATCCGAGTTCTGAAAGTTTACTGAATGTTTTGTTTGCTTGTCCACCAAGTAACAACTTAAGAGACTCGTCAAATAGCCGAGCCGATGAAATTTTGGTTAGCAAGGGTGCTAGCTCTACAATGGGTTCCAGCGTCTTTTCCTCGATGTTGAAGTCTAGCTTGGCTGCAAATCTTGCTGCTCTCAACATTCTTACTGGATCTTCACGGTACCTTTGCTCGGCATCACCAATAATTCTTAATGTTTTTGTCTCAATATCTTTTAGACCCTGGGCCACCGTTTTGATGGAAAAGTCAGCAATATCATAATAAAACGCATTGACGGTGAAATCTCTGCGACTCAGGTCATTCTCTAGTGTTCCGTATACATTATCTCGTACTAGCATGCCATGATCATTGGCTTTGGCAGTCGACTGATTGGATTGTTCAGAGTCATGTGATGCACGAAAAGTAGCAACTTCAATAGTATCTCTGCCGAAGTTAACATGAACAATTTTAAACCTGCGGCCGATCGTTCTTGAATTGCCGAAAAGACTGCGTACCTGCTCAGGTGTAGCATTGGTGGCGACATCAAAATCTTTAGGTTCCAGGCCCAAAAGTATATCCCGAACACAACCACCTACCAATAATGCTTGATAGCCGGAGTTTTTTAGACGATAAAGTACTTTGATCGCATTTGGATTGATCTGTTTGCGAGAAATGGAATGCTTATCCCTGGGAATCGTCGAAAGTGCGAGCGGTTTTGTTTTTCGGCGAAATTTATTTATAAATTTATGTATCAAGGCTTAACTCATTCTAGTCATCAGTATAATAGTCAGTGGAGTTTACCTTAGAAATTATTCAAATCCCAGATATGACAAAGCCGGCTCTCGCCGGCTTTTGGAGTAGTGCCTCATACTTTTGCCGCTTATTATTTTAATTTTTATACGGCTTATCTGGATTCCTTATTATTATTTTTAGGCGGAATCTCCTGATTTTTACTTCGACTCTTGTTGTTATTTTTATTTAGAAAGTGTCGATCAGTTGTGCCTGTACTAAAGCAGTTAGCGTGCCATTAATATATTTCACTTTAAAATCAAAAGGTTATGTCGTTCGTTATGTTTTGTTGATCAAGATGTGGTTTTTAATTGTTACTCTTTTTCGCAATTTTGTTACTTAGAAAGGTCGATAGGTAACATTCTGTTAATCGGTGCAATGCATAGCAAATGGAGTTGGGTAAGTTTTACTTTTGAGACCAAAGTGGAGCTTTTTGCATACAAAAAATATTTATTTTTAATACAAAGAAGAAAGAGTTTGATAGGTTTTCTAATTGAAATACTCCGTATTAAAAAGAATGCGCGTTTTTTTATGAATTTCTTGTCAGGCGCTTTATCTTTTAGGTGCCATTATTATTGTTATCTGATGGCTCGATTATTTTTAGATTTATTCAGCATGATATCGGCATATATTAAGCCATCTATATTCATGTTAATAAAAACAATGACTTATCGACACAGCACAGAAAATAGAACTAATGTTAAATTGAAGGTCTTGTGTGAAATGGGTATTTTAGTAACATTGCTCTATTAGTCTGCGTCTGAAGCGATTGTGAGTCGTATTATGCTAAATTTATTATTGGTTAATACCCTCGAAGCACTCATGGATAAACTTATGAAATGCGCAGAGTTTGCAAAATACCTTGAGTTGGAACATAAGCGAGATCGTAAAAAGTTAATTGATAACTCTGTAAGAGCCCATGCGTTCAGGAGAGCAACTGCTCCGAAAATTATGTCGAATATGAGTGATCTATGGGCACACTATGAAAGCTTCATTCAAGTTAAAAACAAAATTGATCGGTCTACCAAATGGCAAGGCTTGCTATTTTGGGGTCGTCAACCCTTTGATTACGGCTTCAGAGAGATCGTCGGATGCAAACTTGGTCAGTGATGCGTCAGCACCACTTAGGGTTGCGTTAGCTGAGCTAATCGTTCCAGCCAGTGAGGTATGAAGTAAAATATAGGGGGATTTTTCCAGTTTCTCCGCTCTTACCTGCCGTGTCAGTGTATAACCATCCATTTCAGGCATCTCAATATCTGAAATTATCATATCAATCTGGCGTTGATTTGACTCACATTCATGGATGACTTCCAGGGCTTGTTTACCATCGGCAGTCACCAGATAGTCCAGGCCGAGTGCGTCAAGTGTATGTGTCACTTGCTTACGTGCAATTTTTGAGTCATCAACCACTAGTACCAGTTTGCCCTGTAAGTCTTCCAGGTGCTGTTGAGCAAGAACCGGTGCAATGCCGTCGGATGGGTCATAGGGTGGACTGACTTCGCTTAAAACCTTTTCCACGTCAATAATTTCAATGAGCTCATCTTCTTGTTTGGTAACACCAGTGATATAGTTTCTCCGCCCGACAGCTTTCGGCGTGGGTAATATACTGTCCCACTGTATGGCGATAATTCGATCTACTTGTCTGACCAGAAAGCCCTGCATGACTCGGTTGAACTCGGTAACTATAATAGATGTTGAGTCTGAATTTCTGTCAATTGCTGATGAGCCAACGGCTAAGGATAGGTCGATGACAGGTAAGGTTCGACCCCTTAATTTGGATACACCAACTATTGCATGGTGTGTTTCAGGAAGCTGATTCAGACTCCCCAAGGGAATAACTTCCTTAATTTTTAAAACGTTTAGTCCAAATTTTTGACGGCTATTCAAATGAAATGTTAATAGATCCTGTCGACCTTTGTCTTTATCGTTCATATAAGAATTCCGTACTTGAAGAATTATTGGTCAGTTTTGGTGACTATCTGGTCCAAACGTCTTTGTGACAACTAACTAAAAAGCGTTAATATTTGTCAAAGTGATGCCAGTGTATACAATATTTTATCGGCGTATACACAATTTACTTAATGTTCATTCCAGATGATCTTCCGAAGAAGTCATTAAACAGCTTGTTTGTAGGTTAAGCTGGTAATCCTGAATTAGCTCCTGAGTCTCTTGTTTAGATTACAAGGGTTTAGCTAAAGTTCGAGTGATACGTGATATTGTCGCCATACGTATTCCAGTTGACCAAGGTTTCCCTGGCTAGCTGAGCCTGAAATTCGATAGATAGTAATTCCACCTAGATAGGATTCAACATCACATTGCGATGATACATTCAGGTTGTCGTAGGCTGAAATTGATAAGGGTTCATTGGCGATACAAACCCCGTTAACAGCTACTTGATGGATAGCGTGCTCTATTGCAGCAAGCGCAGCTTGCCGGGCTCTGTTAGTTATAATGTGTTGCGCCTGACTAGCATAGCCTGCTCCTGACACTCTTGCCATAAACGTTGCTGCTAACGCGAGTACAACAACCAGAAAGACACTGGCAACCAGGGCAAAACCTGATTGTTTATTACTTCCTAAGGCGCGTTCCATAAGTGTACCTCTTTGAGTAGATGTACCGACTCTCCTTTTTTTTGCAGGCTTAAAGATAGACTGACCAGAGAAGCTCGATAACTACCATTCCCCGGGTCAAAAATAAACTGGCAGGTTGATATGCTACTTGCGAGCAGGTTATTTTGAGTGGCGGTTGCAGCCAAGATCGATAAATCAGTGTTTTGACTGGCGCTAATATTATAACCCTGCAGACGTCTGAGTTCGTTGCTGGATGGATCACAAAAGTATGTCACCGCATCATTGGCAAGATAAAATCGGCTGGCTGGAGAACCGGATCCGCTAGCATCAAATCTATGGTTTCTAGCCAGTGTCAGCCGATCGACTTGTTCGAGGAAGGTTCCAACCGGAGCTGCATCGGAACAGTTGCTGTCAGTCAAGGAATCAATAAAGCAGTTGCTGATGGTGACCAGATTATCAGCTTCGGTAATAACACCGGTATTGGCGGGTGATGTGCCTGTTGCATCCGCATACAGATCACCTGGTGAAGTATTATAAACCACGATTCTGCCGGTAGTACCGTCGGTAATATCTCCCAGATTATTAAATGCACGGTCTGGTATTCGAATCGCCAGACCATTGGGATCACCGGCATTACCAACACGATATCTGCCGGCGGCATGGAAGGGCATGAATTCCAAAATTTGGCCGGTGGCGTCTATTCGAATGCTGTTAGGCAGTGCATGTTCAAGCTCAGATGACATGCGGGTGAGCGCAACCTGAGCCACATTCACGAGTTCGGTACGTCGTTGTGTATCAACATAGGCCAATAAGGGACGGTTTAATATGGAGCTGATCATGACGGCAATAATACTGGTCAGTACAATGACCATAATCATCTCTATTAATGTGAACCCCTGAACCCTGTTGTTCATTAGTATCGCCCTCGATATCCGGTTAACTGGTAAGAGCCTTCCGGACTCTGTACCTGAATATCAATGCGGATGGCGTCGCCAGCTGGTAATCCGTTTAATTCTGCTCCTGAATTCGGTGTAATGCTCACTGCGACTGAGTATTGCGACAGGTTTGCTATAGGAGTGTAAGAAGAGTTTCGTACGGTATTGTCAGCTAAGATTCCCTGGTAATCACAGACATTGTCGTAGTTAGGGCGTTGATTCGCAGCGGGTGGCGGAGACTCGCAAAGAATACCGGTATCCGGGTCAAAATATGCCTTGGCTGTTATTTCTTCGAGGTAACTCTCGGCAATCGACATTGCCTGAATCCTGATGGCTGAATCTGATGAGTGTCCGCCAATCAACCCCATAGCCCCGAGTACCGTTGTGAGTGCAATGGATACCACAACAATTGATATCACCAGTTCTACCAACGTCAGCCCGTGCTGTACTTTATTCATTCAACAAACCCTGTACTGCCGTTTAGGCTGATCGATCGGGCAGTGCCATCCTGATTAATTTGCAGGTTTAAAGCGGTGTTAATTGCAACGTTATTGTATTCAATGCGGCCATCTGACTGAAATTGGAGTAAAAATGGCGTTGCTGGGCTGGTGATCGAAACTGAATCTGGAAAGCTGAGTTGATACTGACCGCTATCTGATGGGTGTTGAAGCGGTGTTGTGAAATCCGCAACGCCTGTTCCGCAGTTGCTATCAGTCCAAACCTGATACAGGCTGCTGGTAATATTGACTTGAGTGGTGCAGCCGGAGCTGACCGCCGTTTTTTGTGCAAGTTGCAGCGCAATTCGTAAGTCATCCACCGCAAAGCGAGCCTTATAGGCAGAGGTATTAAAAAAACGGGGCAGGGCTATGGAAGAAATAACACCCAGTAAGATTATAACGGTAATCAATTCAATCAGGGTGAAACCTGATTGAATTGATTTATTGGAGCCGACAAATGAAAAGCTTGCCATGTTTATGGCCTGGTTGTAACAAAAAATAATTAGCAGGTAGTTACATCAATGGTTACTTCATATGTTGTTTCAACTGCGTCTGCAAAGTCACCATCATCGTTATTATCAAATGCCTCTGAGTAGGTTACCGTGCAACCTGCTTGTAAGGTAAGTACAATATTTGCCGGAGTAGTATTCGCCACTTCTGGATTTGTTGTTGGGACAAATTGCCCTAGACTGCTTGCTCCACCTATTGCCGCTATTATGCCAACAATGGTTGGATAGCCATCTTCTATGTCAATCGTTGTGCCATCCATAGTCACTGTTGTGGTACCTAAGACGCCGCTTGAAATTAACCACTGTGCATGTGAGATTGCCGCAGCAGACTTCATACCTCCGGCCATACCTTGAACCGCGGCTGCACGTGCATCGCCAGAAAAATTAGCAAAACGGGGTAAAGCAAATGCTGCCAACACACCTAAAATTACAATGACCATGATGAGTTCTATCAGAGTAAAACCCTGGTTAGACTTGCGCATATTTACTTCCTCGTTTTTAGTAAACTAATCTTAGTTAAAATTTATTATAGGTAACTGTCGCTCTGAATTCATTATTTTTTTTATAAATAACTACTGGAGGTGAACAGTATCCCGTTTTTCCGACTATCTTGCCGCTGCAGACAGGTCCCACATGGGCAAAAATACACCCAGTGCCAATATAAGTACCAGTATGCCCATCACGATAAGCAGAATAGGTTCAATGTTATCTGCCAGTTTCTTAAGGTCATAATCAATTTCCTGATCATAAAAATCTGAAATGTCATTTAACATGGCCGAGATATTACCGGTTTCTTCTCCAACTGCTAACATTTGTAATACCAGTGGATTAAACATGCCGGTATTTCCGGCCGTATTTAAAATAGTATCACCTCGCTCAATACCTTTAATCATGGATTCTATATGAGACCCTACGTATTCGTTACCTACAGTACGTGCTGACACATTCAGAGCCTGAATTAATGGCACGCCCGCATCCAGCATCATTGCAAAAGGGCGGGTAAACCGACTGATGGTTATTCGTTCCAGTATATGGCCGATCAGTGGTATCCTTAATTTGATACGATCCCAGTTGAGTCTTCCGTGTTCAGTTTTTAGATATCGCATCCAGGCAAAGGCTGAGATCACAGCGCCTATGATGACGGCCCACCAGTATTTGACTGAAAATTCCGAGGTCACAATAAGAATTTTAGTGGCGAACGGCAAGTCAGAACCAAATTGTTCAAATACTGTGGCAAAAGACGGAATGACTTTCATATTAATAATGGTGACCGCAACAAATATGGCAGCAATGACAAATGATGGGTATCGAATGGTGGCAATAATGCGTTTGCGTGTTTCTTTTTCTTGTTCAAGATGGTGAATAAGCTGTTCGAATGCCTGATCAAGACGGCCTGTTGTTTCTCCCATCCGAATCATGGATACAAAGAGCGGGCTAAATATATCATGGTGTGCCAGCGATGTAGCTAGTTCTGTGCCGCCTTGCAAATTTTTTAATACGTCTTTTAAAGCAATTTTTAATCGCTCATTTCTTGCAGTTTCTGTTAGACCACTAATGGCCCTCAATAACGGAATACCTGCTTTCATTAGAGCGTACATCTGCCTGCAAAACATGATGAGGTCATCGTGTTTGACCGGAGGCATTTGTAATTCTTTCCATTGGCTTTGTAGTGATCCGACATTGCTCTTTGCAGAGGACTTACCTTTTCCTGGCTGAAGTCTGGATGGTAATACCTGACGGCGTTTGAGATCTTTTAAAGCAGAATCCAGATTGCTGGCTTCAAGTGTGCCTTCTACAAGTTTTCCATCACTGTCCCGGCCAGTATATTCATACAACATCTCAGTGGTTATCCTCATTAATCACGAGGTCGCTGGTGATGCGGAAAACTTCATCGAGATCAGTCATTCCCTGAGTTGCATACTCAAGTGCCCGATAGGACATATTAATAAACCCCGAATCTTTAGCTGCCTGGTTAAATGCTTGATTATCAGCGGATCGTAGGGCTTTAAGCATATCTTCATTTAGCTCTAATAATTCAAATACCCCGATACGACCCGAGTAACCGGAATTATTACAGCGGTAACAGCCATTACCTTTATGGAATACTAAATCTTCAGGCCTTTTACCCTGATACATCTGTTCCAGCCAAATTTTTTGCTGAGCATCAGGCTCTCTGGGCACCGCACAGTTGGAGCATATTCGTTTCACCAGCCGCTGGGCAATAATAGCGCGTAATGCAGAAGCAATTAGCCAGGGTTCGACTCCCATGTCGGCAAGTCTCATTGCCGATGATACCGCGTCATTGGTGTGTAATGTAGTTAATACCAGGTGACCGGTAAGTGCAGCTCGAATACCAATAGATACCGTTTCCTGGTCTCGCATCTCACCAATCAACATGACATCGGGATCCTGACGTAATGCTGAGCGTAGAATGGTGGCAAAGTTAAACTCAATTTTTGCGTTGACCTGAACCTGGTTGATTCTTGGAAGGCGATATTCAATCGGATCTTCTGCCGTAATGATTTTTCGTTCAGGGGTATTTAATTTGTTTAGCGCAGCATACAAGGTTGTAGTTTTGCCCGAACCTGTTGGGCCTGTAACCAGAATGAGGCCATGAGGTCGTTCAATGTGAAGCTCAAATTTCTCCTGAATGTCTAAAGGCATGCCCAGTGTTTCCATGGAAAGAATGCCAGCAGACTGGTCCAGTAATCGCATGACGACGGATTCGCCCCATTGAGTGGGTAATGTTGAGAGTCGTATATCAATGCTGCGATTCAAAACCTTGATGTTAAATCGACCATCCTGAGGCAAGCGTTTTTCTGAGATATCCAGGTTTGACATAATTTTCAGACGAAGTATTAATGCTGCAGCAATACGTCGTTCTTTCATGATCTGTTCCTGGAGAACACCATCAACACGCTGCCGGACACGAAGTCCCTGTTCATCAGGTTCTATGTGAATATCCGAAGCTTTAATTTGAACAGCATCTTCCATAATGGACTGTAATAGCCGAACAACGGGAGCATCGCTATCTTCTGAATCTGCTGCAAGGTCTTCAAGTACGAAGTCACTTTCGCTAAGTTCAGTATCTAATTCGACAGCAATACTTTGAATTTCGCTTTGTTTTCGATAAACCAGATCGAGCGTTGCTAAAAGTTCTGACTCTCGAATAATGGCTGGGTAGATGGTCTTTTTTGTGATTCTATGGATTTCATCCTGCGCGACCAAATCAAGAGGGTCAGCCATACCCAGAAGATAGCCGCCATCTTTTTCAGATAATAGTATTGCCCTATAGCGCCGAGCATAGCTCTCTTCCAGATTGCCAGATAGTTGTTGGTCTAACTGAAAATGTTTCATTTCCAAAAAAGGAATTTTCAGGTGAGATGACAGCGCTCCTAATAGCTCACTTTCCGGGACCATGCCCATATCGACTAAAACCCGGCCAATTTTCTTTCCAGAAATCTTTTGTTCCTGCAACGCCAGCTTCAATTGCCCTTCGGTAATTAACCCCTGTTCGACCAACAAATCACCAATGCGCACACGTTTTGGTTCACTGGAGGCGGTCTCAGTAGAGGTTGGTTTGTTGGGATCCAAAGTTTCCAGCTCCATTA
>Ga0224506_10001817_pt1 | contig 14990 bp, 14 predicted proteins | sample SF_Jan12_sed_USG_2_FD_169108 | JGI IMG/M metagenome (GOLD analysis project Ga0224506, IMG submission 169108) | Sediment microbial communities from San Francisco Bay, California, United States - SF_Jan12_sed_USGS_8_1 | ecosystem: Environmental > Aquatic > Marine > Sediment | place: USA... | reverse complement strand
AAAAGGCTTGATCCTACCAAGCTTGTTGCCGGGGCCAAAAGTGTAATTGTATTATTGTATAATTATTTTCCGCAAAATATATTGCCAACGGATGATGGCTATAAAATCTCGAAGTACGCTTATGGAGAAGACTATCACACGGTCATAAAGGATAAATTAAGAACACTTTGTGAACGATATATTGAATATGCCGGAGCCTTTTCCGGCAGGGTGTTTGTTGATTCAGCACCCGTACTTGAACGCGTCTGGGCACAAAGGGCAGGCTTGGGCTGGATTGGAAAGAACACTTTGCTACTCAGTAAGCAAAAAGGTAGTTATTTTTTTGTTGCTGAAATAATTTTAGATCATGAATTCGAATATGATAATCCGTTAAATACAGACTACTGTGGTACCTGTACCGCATGTGTTGATGCCTGCCCTACGAATGCAATCACCCCACATCAAATCGATGCGAGAAAATGCATCTCCTACCTTACGATTGAATTGCGAGAGCAAATCCCCGAAGATTTTAAAGGCACCTATGAAGACTGGATTTTTGGTTGTGATATATGTCAGGAGGTTTGTCCCTGGAATCGTTTTTCCACTCCTCATCAGGAACCCCGGTTTCATCCTCATTCGATGCTTAATGCAATGGATAGGAGCCATTGGGAGGAATTCACTCAGGATATTTTCACCACTGTATTTAAAAAATCGGCCGTTAAACGAACGGGGTTTAACGGCCTGAAAAGAAATATAGATTTTTTAAAAGATTGAGCGATTAGAGTTCCCTGACCCAGATATTTCTGAAGCTGATCAGATCGCCGTGATCCTGAAGTACCAATGGAAGTTTGTCTGCATGTGCTTTATATTCAGGAAGACCGATGTACGGGGTATGTCCTTTAAGTTGGGTGTGGTTCTGTATCAGCACGCCGTTATGGATTACAGTAATATAAGCAGGTTTCACCAATGAACCATCTTTGGCAAATTCAGGGGCGTCATAGATGATGTCGTAGGTCTGCCATTGTTGGGGTGGACGTGAGGCATTGACCAGGGGCATATATTGTTTGTAAATACTTCCGGCCTGACCATTGCTGTAGGTCCTGTTTTCCCAGGAATCCAATACCTGAACTTCATATATTCCCTGAAGGAATACGCCACTGTTGCCGCGGGCCTGCCCTTTTTTTGAAAGGATAGCCTCAGGCGTACGCCATTCAATATGTAACTGGATATCGCCAAAACCCTGTTTGGTCTGTATGGTGCCTGTTTTGGGTTTAACGGTTACTACCCCATTCTCAAAAGTCCACCCGGCCTTACCTCCTGTTGAGTTTTCCCAGGCATCCAGGCCGTCTTTTCCCAGCAGGATAATGGCATCGGAGGGGGGGGTGCCATCAACAACACCGGTTATGATTTTTGGTTCGGGATTCCATACTTCTGTTTCTTCAGGTTTCATTTCCTGTGCCACAGAGGCCATATAAAAAAGGCAAAGGGTGCTTAACAAAATTGTTTTCTTGAATGTTATCATGTTATTGAGTTTAGCTATTTATTCTTTTGCAATGATATGAAAAACTTTTTAAAACCAACAGAATATATTTTGCTGATTACCTAAAATACGCAAGCGTATTTTAGGCATTAAATAAAAAGGTGTTTTCCCGCCCCGAGGGCGGTAAAACATTTAAAATATGCTATTTTTGGTGCACTTGAATAAGTGAGTGGACTTTAGATTAAAAACGTAGAATTCTGTTATATTTTGAACATTATTAAATGTTCCTTAAATCCGTAGGCGGATTTAAGGGATTACTTCCCTGTTTTAACACAAAATACACCCGGACGAAATACAAATACCTTAATTGCTGGGATTAACTGATTTGACACACTATTTTTGCGGCATGGCAGAGAATATCCTGATTCTGGACTTCGGTTCACAATATACCCAACTCATCGCCAGGCGTGTGAGGGAACTTAATGTTTACTGTGAAATACATCCGTATAACAATCCACCGGTTATCACAGACAACACCAAAGGCGTGATCCTTTCCGGAGGGCCATGTTCAGTGCTCGACGATGATGCACCTGATATTGACTTATTGCCCTATACTTCCAAAGTGCCTGTGTTGGGTATTTGTTACGGAGCCCAGCTGATGGCTCATAAGGAGGGTGGTGAAGTAATGCCCAGTCGGATCAGAGAGTATGGAAGGGCTAAACTAAATAAAGTGGATCAGCACAATGCGCTTTTCAAAGAGATAGAAGTTGATACCCAGGTTTGGATGTCTCATGGTGATACCATTACCAAACTACCAAAGGGTTTTGAAGTAATTGCCAGTACTGAAAGTATTAACGTAGGTGCATATAAGGTGAAGGATGAAGATATATATGGTATTCAATTCCACCCTGAAGTAACACATACGGTTCATGGAAAGGACATCCTTCGAAATTTCGTTGTACATATTTGTAAGAGTACACAGGATTGGACGCCTGATATATTCATTGAAAGCACGATTGATCAGCTGAAAACACAGTTGGGTAATGATAAGGTGGTGATGGGGCTGTCAGGGGGAGTGGACTCTTCAGTGGCTGCTACACTTGTTCACCGGGCTATTGGAGCAAATTTGTATTGCATATTTGTTGACAATGGATTGTTGAGACATCATGAATTTCAGGATGTGCTTGATTCCTACCAGCATATGGGATTGAACGTGAAAGGTGTAGATGCCAAAGACCGGTTTTATAAAGCCCTGAAAGGTTTGTCAGATCCGGAGGAGAAGAGAAAAGCCATAGGTAAAACCTTTATTGAGGTTTTTGATGAAGAGGCTCATCGTATAAAGGATGTTAAGTGGCTGGGGCAGGGTACTATTTATCCTGATGTGATAGAAAGTATATCAGTAAAAGGGCCTTCAGCTACCATAAAATCACATCATAATGTAGGTGGACTTCCCGATTTCATGAAGCTAAAAGTAGTGGAGCCTCTCAATACGCTTTTTAAAGATGAAGTGCGACTGGTAGGTAAAAATCTGGAAATTGATGATGTGATCCTGGGGAGACACCCCTTTCCGGGGCCAGGCCTGGGTATTCGCATTCTGGGAGACGTAACCCCCGATAAGGTAAAAATATTGCAGGAAGTAGACCATATTTTTATTACCGGACTCAAGGAATATGGTTTGTATCAGGATGTATGGCAGGCATTGGCTGTCTTGCTACCCGTGCAGTCTGTCGGTGTGATGGGTGATGAGCGCACCTATGAAAATGTAGTGAGCTTGCGCGCCGTGTCCTCCCTAGATGGAATGACTGCCGACTGGTGTCACCTTCCTTATGAATTTCTGGCTGATATGTCTAATAAAATAATAAACAGTGTAAAAGGTGTAAATCGAGTAGTTTATGATATCAGCTCTAAACCACCGGCAACCATTGAATGGGAATAATAAACATGCGCATTACATTAATATTTTTACTGTCTGTAGTAGGTAGTGTCACATTGGCCCAAACTGATTTGGAGGTGGGGCAGGTGCAGTTTCAAAATGGCAAGTCACTCTATGAGGAAGGAAAATACGGGTTGGCCAGGGAAACATTAAAAAGCTTAATGACCCCTGGGAAGAATAATGTTTACAGTGAATTTGCCTCCTTTTATTACGGGTTATCGGCATGGCATGAGGGTTTTTCAGCGTTAGCCAGGGAAACCATGATGGCTATTAGAAATAATAATCCGGGCTGGCAACATATCGATGAGGTGAATTACTGGCTTGCCGTCATCAATTTGCACGAGGGTGATTATACCCGGGGCTTATCAGAATTACAGCGTGTTAGCAACAAGCAGTTAAAGGGGATTATAACGGATACCAAAAAATACTTTATTCAACAATTGGATTCCATCGATTCCGTTCAAATTCTTCATGAAGTTTTTCCGGGAGATTCTGTTGTTGGAGAGCGATTGGCAGACCTTATTGCAGCGAAGCCCTACAGGGAACGCGATATGCCCCTGTTAAGGGAGTTGATCGCTACTTATGGTCTAGATGCAGGTAAGTACGGGGCGATAACCCGTGAAAACAATCCGTTGAAGGAGGAGTATCATGTAGGTATTCTTTTTCCATTTCTTCTGGAAAGGCTCTACCCGGATTTAAAGCCAAAGGTTAATGGTTTTATTTTGGATTTGTACCAGGGCATTTCACTGGCTACCGATTCGCTGAATCAATTGGGTAGTGCTTTGCACCTACATTTATTTGATACATATAGAAACAGGGACTCGACGCGTACCATTTTACAATCAGGCGAGCTAAATAACATGGATCTGATTATTGGCCCGGTGTTTAACAGCAACAGTGACCTGGCCTATGAGTTCGCTGTTGAAAACCGGATTAATGTTGTTCATCCACTCACGAAAAACGAAGAACTCATTAAAGATAATCCGTTTAATTTTCTTTATTCACAGCTCGCTTACCCGGTAGGCCCCAGCGCTGCAAATTATGTTTTGAGTGATTCTACCAATAAACACGGAATGATTTTTTACGGGGAAAATACCAGTGATAGCCTGATTGTTTCCAGTTTCAGGGAAGCGGTGGAAAAGGACAGTGTGCAAATTGTAAGTATCAGGAAAATTTACAAAGAACATGAGCGCGATATCCTTTTGACGCTTGTGGATGAAGCCGTAGTGAATAAAATGGAGGTGGACAGCCTGACCCTGGGTCGGGATAGTGTTGATTTTATTTTCGTAGCTTCATCAGGTAGAGGAGGGGCCATATATTCAAATGTGCTTACTGCGGTCGAAACACGCCCGGACACCATCGAAGTAATAGGTAGTTATCATTGGCCTGATGACAACGTGATAGATATGAAGACATTTGATAATTTGGGGGTAAGATGGTGTGCGCCTGATGCCTTTGATGTTTATAGTAAGAAATTCAAGGTCTTTGAAAAAAAATATATTAAAAGGTACGGCGTTTACCCTTCAAAGCACGCCATCATTGGGTATGATCTGATGTTTTATTTTGGCACACAGTTACAGGAGTCGGGGAAGTATTTCCAACTGGATTTGGGGATAAAAGGTACTGTTGCCGGGCAACTCAGCCCGGGATTAAACTACGCCAATACCCAGTACAATGCCTATGTGCCTGTTATGGGGTGGGATGGTAATAAGTTAGTTATTTTTGATCCGAAAACTAAAAACAATGAGCAGGATAGCAACGAGTATTGAGCTGTTTCAGCAAGGCAATAAATATATTCCCGGAGGTGTAAACTCTCCGGTTCGTGCTTTTAAATCGGTGGGTGGAAGTCCGTTGTTTATGAAATCGGGAAAGGGGGCTTACCTCCATGACGAAGACGGGAATGCTTACATCGACATGATTAATTCCTGGGGGCCAATGATTTTGGGGCATGCGCACCCGTCTATTCAGGAAGCCGTTAAAACGGCCGTTGATGAGGGGCTGTCCTTTGGGACGCCAGGAAGGCGTGAAGTAGAAATGGCGGAATTGATTGTTGAGATGGTTCCCTCCATCGAGAAGGTGAGGATGGTAAATTCCGGAACTGAAGCTACCATGTCTGCAGTACGCCTGGCCAGGGGATATACCGGGAAGGAAAAAATTATAAAATTTGAAGGATGTTATCATGGTCACGGCGACTCCTTCCTGATCGCTGCCGGCAGTGGTGCGGCCACTATGGGAGTGCCTGATAGCCCGGGTGTCACAGTGGGCACAGCCCGGGACACCCTTACGGCTGTATATAATGACCTTAAGTCCGTAGAAAGACTATTAGAGGAAAACCGGGGTAAGATCGCGGCGATAATCGTAGAACCTGTAGGCGGAAATATGGGTTGTGTACCTCCTGAATCTGGCTTCCTGGAGGGTTTAAGAACATATTGTGACCGTGAAAATATCGTTTTGATATTTGATGAGGTCATGACCGGATTCAGGTTATCGCCCGGAGGAGCGCAGGAATTATATGGCGTCAGCCCGGATCTAACGACCCTGGGTAAAATTATTGGCGGCGGGATGCCGGTTGGTGCCTATGGAGGCAAGAAAGAAATCATGTCATTGGTGAGCCCGGAAGGACCAGTGTATCAGGCCGGTACACTTTCAGGAAATCCCGTGGCTATGGCCGCAGGATTGGCTATGCTGAGGGAGTTGAAATCTGATGAGTTGTTTTATGACAGACTGGCGGAAATGACCGGCAAAATTGTGAAGGGGCTGGGGGAAATGTTGGACGATAGTAATATACCACATCAGATCAATCAGGTGGGGTCGATGTACAGCCTGTTTTTTACCGGAGAAAAAGTGATAGATTTTAGCACAGCAAAAAGAGCCGATACCCGGCGCTTTGGTATGTATTTTCACGGCATGCTGGAAGAGGGAATCTATTTACCGCCCTCGCAGTTTGAATCTGTTTTTGTGAGTGGTGCCATTGGGAATGAAGAGGTGGAAAAAATACTTCAAGCTTCGGCAAAAGCCCTGAAAAAGTAATGTATTTCATTTAAGTTTTACAAATTTATTACCTGTGAAGGTTCTTTCCGGGAGTTGAATGCATATAAAATGCTTTCTCTTTACTATATTGCATTATCATTTTTTCATTTATGGCACCATATTTTTCATTTTTTATGATGAATAGACTTTTTTGTTTATTGAGTGTATTGGCCCTTCTTATTGCATATTCACCTCTTCAGGCGCAAGGTAGTGAGCCTGTTACGTATGAGGACATTTATGATGAGCCTGAGAATATTAACAAGCTGTTTGTCGCCTTTCAACCAATTTATGGAGAGCTCTGGGCCACCAACCCAAGTGTAGGTTTTGGGGTAGATGCTACCTATTTTTTGAATAATGTGGCTCATTTTCATGTACATGCACGTAAAGCTTACCATGATAAATTTGAATTTAGCAGATACAGTGCACTCAGCAACAGTGATATGCAAAATGATATTGGCGTACTCAATCATTTTGAATTTGGTGGGGCTTATCACATCAAGGATTTTGTGGAAAATTCCGAAACGAAGTTTATACTGTACAAAAAAAGTTACAGGGGCAGACGCTGGACAGCCAGAGTGCCTTTAAATGTCGTTCTGCCCTGTAAGGTCAGGAAAATATATGGCGCCCGTCTGGGTGGCTTGTTATTTGATACCAGTACCGACCTCAACCGAATCATTGAAAGACAAGACCTTACTTTTGATGTATTGAAAACAGCGGAAGGGCTCATAATGCCTGAAACACAATTGGATAACGCAGGAAACCCGGATGATGTCAATGTTTTTACGAATATTGATATGAAAGGATTTTATGTCGGAGCATCGATGACCTGGATAAGAAATATTGCAATTGCGATTGATAAACACGAGCCAGGAGTGGATGATCAGATTCTTACTGCTTTCTTCGATTTAATGATTACACCGTGGATAACAGCAGATAACGTCTTTTTTAATAATGAAGAATATTCAGTACAGGATATTAAAACCATTCCTGTTGGCGCCAGACTGGGCCTGGACGGTAAATTCAACAGGACACTCAGCTGGGGCTACGGTGGCGAGATAGGTTACAAACCCGGCTTTAAGACTGGTGGCTTTTTCGCCTTGATCAAGATCAGTCTGCCTGTTTACAGTACGAACGTGAATTATACCGTTGAAGCCTTTGGCAAATAATCCTCAACTCAAATCCCTTTAATTATACCCTGTTAAAAAGTGATACCTGACCTGTATATTACCAATATCAAAGGTTTAGCACAGGTATATAAAAATCCACCACAATGTGTTTCAGGCAGTGCGATGGATGAAATCCCCAGCATCACAAATGCCTTTCTAGCTGTAAAAAATGGGTTTATCCATTCCTTTGGACGGATGGAAGACCTTCGTTTACAGGGGAAGGAAGAAGTAATCAATGCGCATGACCGCTTTGTCTTGCCTGCTTTTGTTGACAGCCATACCCACCTGGTTTATGCCGGATCCCGTGAAACGGAATTTGTAGACAAAATAAGGGGGCTTTCTTATGCTGAAATTGCCAGCAGGGGAGGAGGGATTCTCAATAGCGCTAAAAAATTAAGAGCAACTTCTGCAGAAGAACTTTTGATAGAAGCCTATGCCCGTGCAATGGAAGTGATGACTACCGGAACCGGAACCGTTGAAATAAAAAGCGGATATGGTCTGGATCCCACCAATGAATTGAAAATACTGCGGGTAATCAAAAAGCTGGAAAAGGATTTACCTTTAAAAATAAAGGCCACTTTTTTGGGTGCCCATGCCTTTCCGGAAAATGTAAGCCGTGAATATTATATTGATCAGATTATTAACGAGATGGTGCCTGCTGTTGCTGAAGAAAACCTGGCCACGTTTATTGATGTATTTTGTGAGGAAGGCTTCTTTAATGTAGAGGAGTCGGAGCGTATTCTGGAAGCCGGAAAAAGATATGGTCTGCAGCCTAAAGTTCATGCCAATCAACTTCATGTAAGTGGAGGAGTACAGTTGGGAATAAAAACGGGTGCCATTAGTGTTGATCACCTGGAAAGTATTGGCAGAGAGGAAATTGAAGCTTTAAAAAAATCGAACGTGGTGCCTACGTTGTTGCCGGGTGCTGCTTTTTTTTTAAATAGCAAGATGCCTCCGGCAAGGGAGCTCATTGAGGCCGGCTTGCCGGTAGCAATAGCATCAGATTATAATCCGGGAAGTTCCCCGTCAGGAAACATGCAAATGATGCTTTCGCTGGCATGTGTTCTCCTCCGAATGACTCCCAATGAAGGATTAAACGCCATGACTATTAACGGAGCATATGCAATGAATACGCCATCGGGAGTCATTTCGCAGGGCAGGCCTGCAGATCTTATCATTACCAAAAAAATACCTTCGCTTCATTTTATGCCCTATAGCTATGGGACAAACAACATAGAAAAGGTTTTGCTCGATGGTATGGTGGTCGCAGATAACCCGTAGCTGCTGCATTTGTAAAACCATGTATTGCTTAATGAGCTGTTCCTGCAGGGAATGTTGTCAGATACTCCCTGTAATTGTGCGTGATTTATTAAAAAAATTAATTGTTTATTGCTATTTTTGAATCATGGATGCCAATCTTGAGAATATTGTATTTTTAGATATTGAGACAGTATCAGTACAGCCGAAATATTTGGATCTAAGTGAGCGGATCCGAAAACAGTGGAATAGAAAAGCAAAGTACATTCACACAGATGAACTAACCACACCAGAGGCACTTTTTGAACAACGGGCAGCTATATACGCTGAATTTGGGAAGGTGGTCGCTATTGCAATTGGTTTCTATCATTTGAAAGAAGGTGGTACCCGTGGTTTTAGGGTTAAAGCCCTGACAAATGATGATGAAGCAACCCTTTTGCGTATGTTTAATGACTATTTGGGGCGTTTTAATGCTGCTACGCTTCAGCTTTGTGCGCATAATGGCAAAGAGTTTGACTTCCCCTATTTATGCCGAAGGATGTTGGTGAATGGAATATCCCTGCCGGCAGTACTGGATATTTCCGGTAAAAAACCATGGGAAGTTAGTCTGCTGGATACTATGGAAATGTGGAAGTTTGGTGATTGGAAGCACTATACTTCCCTGGATCTGTTGGCGGCCTTATTTGATGTCCCCTCCAGCAAGGATACAATGGACGGGAGTCAGGTGGGTGAGGTTTATTACCAGGAACAAGACCTCGCCAAGATTGGAAAATATTGTGCACAGGATGTGGTGGTTACCGCACAAGTGTTTCTGAAGTTCAAAGGCCTCCCTTTGATTGAAAAAGAAAATATTTCAATTTTATAAAAAGAAACGGTGGCTATGTAAGTACCCGCCGTTTCATTATAATCATCATTATTCCCTGAATAATGGCTTTTTATGTCAGGAGACTGGCCCTGCTTTTGTCATGTTTGATTTCCCGTATATTACGGAGGTGAAGAACACCAACAAAGGGAGTTTATCAAAGTAACATGACAAAGAAGAGCTAGTATTTCTCTAAATCTGAAAAGAAGAAATCACCTTCAATAGTGGCGTTATCATCCGAATCCGAACCGTGAATAGCATTCGCCTCGATAGATTTCGCATAGAGCGCACGGATCGTTCCGGGATCTGCTTTTTGTGGATCGGTGGCACCGATGAGCTTTCTGAAATCCTCTACTGCATTTTCTTTCTCCAGAATCATAGGAACAATGGGTCCTGATGACATATACGCACAAAGGTCATTATAAAAGGGTCTTTCCTGATGCACGGCATAAAATTGTCCGGCCCGTGAGGAAGACAATTGTGTCTTCTTCATTGCGATAATTTTATAACCTGCTTCTTCTATGATTTTCAGGATTGATCCGGTGTGCCCGGCACTTGTTGCATCGGGTTTGATCATCGTAAAAGTTCTTTTTCCTGCCATTTTAATTTTATTATATGATGTGAATTATTTTGCCCTTAGGGTAGTTAATTGTGTATTGGAAGCGCAAAAATAAGGATTATTGATGAATAACAGATTGTTATTCAGGAAATAGATTATCGGTAACTCAACAGATTTAAATTGTAAATGAAATAATTTATCCCCAATTTTGGCGCCTGTTCCGAGGAGGTTGTTTCTTCCAAAGCAATACATGAAGAAAATTGAGAAGTTTAAAATGCTTATTGAGCAACCCGGAAGGGTTGTGATCACTACCCATCAGAAGCCTGATGCGGACGCACTGGGTTCATCACTTGGTTTGGCGGGGTTCCTAAAGAAAAAGGGACATGAGGTATGTGTAATTACCCCGACTGATTATCCGAATTTCCTGCATTGGATGAGTGGAGACGAGGATGTGGTTGTTTATTCTGCGGAAAAGGAAAAGGAAATTGGTCAGATCGTTGAAAAGGCGGATCTGGTTTTCTGCCTGGATTTTTCCAGTCTGGACAGAATCAATGAATTGGGGGAAATGGTTAGAAACACCCAGGGAAAGAAAGTGTTGATAGACCATCATCTTCAACCTGAGGATTTTGCTGACTTTATTAAATGGGACATCAAAGCTGCTGCTACGGCTGAATTGATTTATGATTTAATTGTTCAACTGGGAGAAGGTCACCTTATCGATAAGGATATTGCGGAATGTTTGTATGCTGGAATAATGACAGATACAGGCAACTTTAAGCACCCCAATACCACGGAAAATGTTTTTGCAGTTTGTGGGGAGTTAGTGAAATTGGGCGCTGATGTTTCTAAGGTGTCACGTAATATCTATGATAGTAATTCCGTTGGCCGTTTAAGACTATTGGGACATGCATTAAGCGAAAGGCTTACTGTGTTTCCTGAATACAAAACAGCCTTTATAGCCCTTCATCAAAAAGACCTGCAAAGGTTTAATGCGCAGACAGGTGATACGGAAGGTTTTGTGAACTATGCGCTGTCTATTACAGGTGTTCGTCTGGCGGCCCTGTTCAGTGATAGCGGCGATATTATTAAAATATCCTTTAGGTCAACAGGTGATTTTTCGGTAAATGAATTGGCCAGAAAATATTTTAATGGGGGTGGTCATAAGAATGCTGCCGGTGGCAGAAGTGAACTACCACTAGAAGAAACAATAAATAAATTTACAAACCTGCTACCGGAATGCTTTGAAGCAATGGAGCAAAATAAAATGAGTTATGCGAAAGACATTTAATTATGCAATAATATTTTCACTGAGTTTATTGATGTGGAATTGTGGGCAGCAAGGAAAGGAATTGGCTTCGGTGTCAGGGAAATATACTTTTTCCTTTTTACATGACGAACCGGGCACGGCAGTAGCCGATTCGCAGTATTTGGTGACCAGTGTCAGGGCCGTGGATAGTAAAGATTCTGTTTGGTATGATCGTGACGCAACGACTTCACCTATTATAATCCAGAAAGCAGCTGATAAATGGTTGAAGGGCGAAAGTGGTTTTTTTGAAGTTTATAATGACGTTTCGGCAGGTGATAGTATTGTTTTCGAAATCACTGCTGGTGATTTTTTCTTCAATACACTCAACCTTCCACTGAAGCCTGGTATTGATCCCAGTATGAAAATCACTTTCCATTCAGGAATAAAGGATGTACTGGATGAAGAAGGCTATCGGATTCTTGGAGAACAATTGCAGAAAAAGGCCATGGAAGAGCAACAAGCTGTGATGGACGAAATGATGGCTGGTGAAAAAATGACTATTGAGGAACACATCCAAGGACTTGGATTAACTGCTCAGAAGACTGATATGGGTGTTTATTATGTGATTACGGAACAAGGAAATGGGCCGAATATCCAGTCGGGTCAAAGAGCCATTGCTAATTATTCAGGTTATTTGTTGGATGGGAATTATTTTGACTCTAGTATTGAAGAAACCGCTAAGGAAAAAGGTGTACATATGCCCGGTAGGGAATATGGGCCTTTTGATTTTGTGATCGATGAACCGGGTGTGATTCAGGGGTGGCACGATGGATTTAAAGTGTTGAATAAAGGGGCAAAGGCCACTTTCTTTATTCCTTCTTTGTTAGGCTATGGTCCACGTGGTGCGGGAGGAGATATTCCACCCAATTCTATTTTGATTTTTGATGTAGAACTGGTAGATATTCAGAACCAATAACAACGATGTTTTTTTTACGATATATCCCGGTCATACTTCTTTCCTTTCTGCTGATGAATTCATGCAAAGAGGAAGAAGATCCCTGCGCCTTTCCTGCCAGCTATGCTGTGGACATGGATAAGGTGCAGAGCGACTTGGCTGTGATAGACCAATACCTGGCTGACAGTGGCCTGGTAGCCCAAAGCCATGATCTGGGTTTAAGATATATGATCACCAAGCCGGGGACTGGAGTTGATGTTGATTACTGCAGCAAAGTCTATGTTGAATACAAAGGAATGTTGCTGGATGGGACAGTGTTTGACGCCACGCCGTCGGGCAAGGTAGCTGAATTTTTCATCTTTGAATTGATTTATGGATGGCGGATTGGTATACCTTTGATCAAGCCTGGAGGAGAAATTACTCTTTTTGTTCCTTCGCCCTATGCATATGGCACTTCAGGTAGCGGTAGTATCCCTCCTGATAGTATTCTCATCTTTCAGGTCAAACTTAAGGGTGTTTACTGAGGATGAAAGTATGTTTTGCCACGAACAACAAAAACAAGCTACGGGAGATCAGGGAGATACTTGGTGATCAGTTTGAAGTGTTGGGCCTTGAGGATATTGGTTGCATTGCCGACTTGCCTGAAGAAAGTGAAACACTTGAAGAAAACAGCCGGAGTAAAGCAAAATATGTTTATGATCACTTTGGGATATCGGTTTTTGCCGATGATACCGGACTGGAAGTCGATGCGCTGAATGGAGCTCCCGGGGTGTATTCCGCCCGTTATGCAGGGCCGGCGTGCGATAGCGAGGATAATATGGCCAGGCTACTCCGGGAAATGGAAGGCCGGGAAAACAGGACTGCCCGGTTTCGAACCGTCATTACACTTATCCTGGAGGGAGCCGAAAAGCAATTTGAAGGAATAGCGGAGGGGATTATCATCCATGAAAAAAAAGGACCCGGTGGTTTTGGATATGACCCAGTCTTCAGACCTGTTGGGAAAGAGGTTACTTTTGCAGAGATGCCCCCAAATGAAAAAAACGCCATTAGTCATCGGGGAAAGGCCATGAAAAAACTGGTAGATTACTTGAAAAAGCTTGAAGAATAAAACGCCATATATTGTTGGTATTACCGGGGCCTCCGGAGCGGGTAAGACATATGTGGTGAAAAAGTTAATCCAATATTTCAATCGTGATGAAATCGCGATAGTTTATCAGGATAACTACTACAGGCCACGTCATACACAGCCCCTCGATGATGCCGGGTATCGAAATTTTGATACACTGGATTCAATTGATTTTTTTCAACTTAAAAAAGATCTCGAAAGTTTGTTGACCGGCCAATCAATTGATCTTGTAGAATATACTTACAATAACAGTCATGCAAACCCCGGACACATCGTTGTGAATCCGGCACCTATTATACTCCTGGAAGGAATTTTCACCTTGAGTGTTCCTGAAATCAAAAAACTGGTTGACTATGCCGTTTTTGTTGTGGCTCCCGAACATCTGATGTTAAGGCGACGTATAGAACGCGACAACGTGGAGAGAGGTTATGATCTGGAAGATGTATTGTATCGGTTTGAACAGCATATGATGCCGGCTTATCATACGCATGTACTACCTATAAAGGATGTAGCTGACCATATATTGTATAATTCAGGCGATATTGATCGCGAGATTGAAAAACTGGCCAATTATTTAAAATCAACTTATCTTTGAAGGGCAAATGAATGGTAATTCCTAAAAGCCGCCTGCGGATTTAAGGTATTTATAAAATTCAGGTTTATTTTTCGGAATATTTAATTGAATTTTTATATACCTTTGCCTGGCTGAAATAAAAAGCATGTCGAAGCGCAAAGAAATATTAACCATACTGGTCGGAATAGTAGCTGCCCTGATTATATTAATCAGTCAGGTGGGATTCTATCAGGTGCAGCATGAGCTTTCTACTTCAGTGTCTGTTGAAAAGAGTATCGATGATGATACCGCAGAAGAAAGTCCCACCCCACAGTTGAAAATTTTCAACAACGATGCAATCGCTACTGTGGTGCATGTGGTGTCTGGTCAGGACTTTCATATTATCACAACGCTTTATCCTAAATTTGAAAATATTATTACGGTTTGGGTAGAGCAAATATCAGAAGGGGTAACAGCATATTTCAGAACGCTGTTTCAACGAATTATTTCACCAAACGCGCCCTAGTTAAATTTCAAACGTAAATTCCGGTTCGCGGAATACTTATCCTCCATTCACGGAGGGCATAAGTCATGCATTATTACATTATATTTTTAGTTCATTATTCATTTAATATTTAAGTACCATGAAAAATAAAGGTGCCGTAATCGCTTTAACGATAGTCATTACCGTTTTATGCGTTTATTACCTGTCGTTTACCTTTGTGTCCAGGGGGATACAAAAAGAGGCAACAGCTTTTGCCACGGATCAAAGTGGCGTATTTGATAGTTTTAAAAAACAACAATACCTGGACTCCATCTGGAATGAAACGGTATATACTCTTTT
>Ga0224506_10001815_pt1 | contig 15001 bp, 11 predicted proteins | sample SF_Jan12_sed_USG_2_FD_169108 | JGI IMG/M metagenome (GOLD analysis project Ga0224506, IMG submission 169108) | Sediment microbial communities from San Francisco Bay, California, United States - SF_Jan12_sed_USGS_8_1 | ecosystem: Environmental > Aquatic > Marine > Sediment | place: USA... | reverse complement strand
GAATACCGATCCATCTCTAACGGATCGAAATTTTCGTCATAGTCATCAGACTCTTTTTCATAACTTGAACGAATCTGAATTTCAGTTTCAATTTCAAGCTTTCTTAACTGTTCCTTTAATCGAATAACCGTCTGATTTAACTCTTTAAGGTTAAAACCAATATCGGTCATCTGCTTACCCATACGAGCATGGTGAATATTTACTTCGCCCGCATAATTAACCAGATTATTCAATAAATCCGCTCTGACACGAATTTGTTCCTGTGAATCCTTATAATTAACATCCGTTGCACGCTCTCCCCAGTGCGGCTCCTCTTTTTTCACATCAGACGCCCTTCTCTTGAGCACCTCTTCGTTCTCATCCTTTACCTGCGTATCTACATCTGATCTACGCTCGACTTGTGCTGGAGATGGAGTTGGGGTTGGAGTTGGCGCAGGAGCAGCAGCTACAGGCTGAATTTCCAGCTCATCCATCTCAACATCAAATCTTTCCACTGAACGTAACTCAACTGTTCCACCGCGCATCATAGTTTCAATCCTGGAAACAAGATTGCTCGCGGTTCTTAGCGGATTGCGATTTTTCACATCTCCCAGCATCGAATTAAGCGTATCCAGAGACTCATGTAATACCCCAAAAAACACCTTATCTGTCTCTACTTTATTTTCAGACGCCTCTACAACAAGCGACTCCAGCACGTGCGTTAAATCGCCAACAGGCGTTAACGATGCCATGCGCGCCCCACCTTTTAACGTATGCATATGGCGCTGCAATTCATTCAAATTGCTAATATCGTTCGCATTCTCCTGAAGCTTTTCAATGTTACCTTCGCAGTCTTCAAGCAACTCTTCAGCTTCTTCAAGAAAGATATCGATCAAATCATCATCTACATCACTGTATGAAACTTCTATCTCGGTTTCAGCTTGCTGCTCAACTGAATCCTCAACCACGGATACAACTTCATCGTCTGATGTATCCACCAATGTATCTATAGATATAACATCATCGTCTGATGTATCTACCAGCGCATCTATAGATATAACATCATCATCTACTGTACCGATGGATGTATCGGCTTGCGGAAATGACTGCTGCGGCTGCTCCTGCAGTTCTTTTTGTACAAGCTTGTTAACACGGCTAAGCAAGCCTTCATTAGGCGCGGGCAATCTTCCCGCCTTGATCTCTTCCAGCATAGACTCAACAGACTCAGACACTTCCTTTATTATCATCACTGCATCATCTGGAATAGAAACATTGCCCGAATCTTCACGTGCCTTTATATATTTCTCTGTGGCACCGCATATTTCTGCTATTGATTCTACCTCAGCTGTGCGTGCACTACCGAAAAGTGTATGAAATGCCCTGATCATATCCTTATTAGCTTCAATTTCTCCCTCACCCGCCTCATAACTATCAAGCAAATTTTTGACAACATTTAAGTGGCTGCAACTTTCATCGTAATAAATCTGCAACAACATTGGATCCATTTGAAGCTCATTAGAGCCTCCCGATACATCTATCGAAACGTCGATAGATTCCGAGTCACCAAGCTCAATCATCAGATCATCTTCCAGATCACCTGTAACATCACCGGTATCTATCTCCATGATTAATTCTTCACTTAAAGCATCAGGTAAATCCGCGTCATCAATGCTCACTACCAGATTGTCACTATCGCTAAAGCCTGCATCATCCAGATCATCTTCCAGGTCTTCGCCTGTATCACCCAGATCAATCTGTATTGTCTCAGACTCATCCAGTAAGCCATCTACTGAGTCGTCTGCAGTATCCTCATCCAGCCTAACCAACATAGCATCCAGATCTTTTAAGCCGCCTGAATCTGATTCTAGCGTCTCATCTGGCAATTCATTTACGCCAATCTCTGTTTCAAGATCACCTAAAATATCAGACAGATCATCAGACAAATCTATAACTTCATTTTCCGCCTGATCCTCATCATCACTTATGACAAACGCTTCAACACCATCGCCTCCTCCATCGGCAACATCTTCGACAACACTTTCAACTGGGTCGTCATTGGTTTCAATCATTACTTCGTACTGATCCTGAGGAGTACCAGCCTCCTGGCCAGCCCCTGTTTCTGCTACTACATCACCCGGCTTTCTACCTTCACTAACTGCTTCAGCAGCAGCCATCAATTGGTAAATATTGGGTATAGGCTCACGATTACCTTTCAGCTGCTCGATTAACTGTGGTAATACAGCCAGAGCTTCATCCAAAAGTGAAAATACAGAGCTATCAGCATCGATTTTTTTATCAATAACACGATTGAGCATACTCTCAAACTTCCACGCAAATTCGCCTATCAACATCGCACCAATCAGGCGACCACTACCTTTAAGCGTGTGAAAACTTCGTCTAACTATAGTCAATGACTCATCATCGTTCTTATCGGCTTTCCACTTGGGCAGAAACTCATTTAAAGCCTCAAGAACTTCGATCCCCTCTTCAATGAATATTTCTACAATCTCTTCATCTGCATCATCACTAAGAATTTCATACTCGTCATCCTGTACCGAGGCAGCAATTACATCGGCAGGTTCTAAAACCACTGACTCTATTGCATCTTCTACTATTGTCTCTGGCTCACCAACATCGGATACTGGCTCGTCCTGTTTCACTACATCTTCAGCCACCTCATCTACGCCCTTAGCATCCTCATCTCCCAACTGATGCAGCGGCTCTACACCAGCATACTGCGCAACTACTTCCAGCAATTTTTCTATTGCCGCCTCACCTGCCTGCAAACCTATATCAACACCAGGTCTGCCTTCAGCAACCGCCTCAAGATAATATTCAACAGATGTCACTGCATCAGCCAGTGTATCCTGTTCCTCGATTTCGGGTTTATGACGATGCTGAATAAAAACAACTTTTACATATTCAATCAAGCTGGAAATAATCTTCTCGACTCTCCCCATCGGCAACATCATGGATGCACCGCGCACTTCTTCGAGGCGTTTAAGAATAATATCAAGTTGATCACGGTCGCCAATACCTACCGCATAAGACAGGATCGCTTCTTTGGCTTCAGTGAAATTCTGAAGCGCTTCCTCTACAACTGTTGTAAGGACTTTACGATATTCAGAAGCAGGAACGACCCTGTCTCCGCCGCCAAGATCGCTGCCTGTCAACCCGGATTTTTCAGCAATGTAGTTATCTAGCTCAGATTCGGAGGCCAGAAGTTCGCTCGCGATCTCCATTACGCATTGCTGCGTTGCTTCCATGCTTCCGCTAATAATTTTTTCCATCTGATTGCGTTGATCAAGAACTTTCTGTCTGACAGCGCCCATGCCCAGCATACCGTAGGTATCACCTATTCTGCCAAGCTGCTCAACCAGGGGGGATATTTGTTGCACATCTTTTTCATCACTATGCATGAATATTTCAAGAGTGTCTTTAACAGCGGTAAGATCCTCTCTTATTCCCTGCGAAACGGTACCAAACAGCTCAGCATTAAAGCCACCCATGCTGGCACCAATTTCTGCCACGTCTGCTTCAGATGGGAGCAACTCTTCAAGGCTATATGCCTGTTTAATATTGCTAACGCGTCTACCCTGCGATGTACTTCGACCGACATAGTAAAGTATATTTTTGAGCGTTTCCTGAGAATAGCTGTCAATGAATTCATCCTCATCTACATTGATCAGCAGCTTAATCTGTCTGTCGACACTACCAAGCAGCATTTTTATACTTATGTTGTTATCAATGCCCTCATCAAGCATCGCTTCCAACAACGATGCAATCACCGCCCAAAATCTTCTGACCGAAGCATCAGCCGAAACTTTTTCCAGTGACTCAATAACAGCAAGCATTCTCTGCAGACCGGCCTGTTCTTTATTATTACGTAATAAATCAAGTAGTCCTAATTGATAATGGGTGCGTAGACGTTTGGCTTCACTACACAGATTTCCGGTTTCAATAGAAGAGGCGTCCAGATCCAGCGATTCAACCTCAACCGAACCAACATCAGGCAGGAATAATACATTTTCTGACAGGAGCTTTTCTTTGCGCGCGGCGCGCAAATCATTCATCAACGGCATCAATACTATAGGCGCATCCCTGTTGCCTGACTGCAGACCCTCAAGGTAATCGGGCAACTGCAGCATCGCACGCATCAATACATCAAAAGCATCGTCACTATTGTCAATTTTTCCTTCAAGTTGTGCGCGTGCAGTCAACTCCATTTCTTCTGCCAACATCGAGGCGCCATAAACCTCAACCATTTGCAACGTGCCGCTAACAAGACGAATATGATCAATGCACTGCTCCAGCGCACCGGTCTCTTCGGTATTCTCTATATATTCAGACAGGGAATTGCGAGCATCGGTTAAAACAGCATCCAACTGTTTTTTAACCCAGCTAAGTGAATTGTATTCTACTGTGCCTTCAGGTTTCATCTTAGGTCACCATTCCACGCTCAGCATCTTTCGCGCATAAAAAACTAAAGCAGCAGAATTCTAATTTAACGTTAACTATCAAGTATCACAGTTTCAACGTTATCATCAGTTTTTGATGGCAGTTTGAAACCAGACACAGAACGTCGCAACTCACTCGATAAAACATTCAGGGTATCGAGTGATGCCGAAGTCTCTTCAGTACCTTCCGAGGTCTGCAAGGTAATTTCCTGAATAACGTTCATTGTGTTTGATACATTGGTTGCTATTACTGACTGATTTTTTGCTGCATCTGAAATCGCCTGAATCTGTTTAGACAAAGCAGCCGACACATCCTCAATTTCTTTCAATGCAACACCCGCATCCTCGGCCATTTCAGCACCGCTTACAACACCCGCGGTACTTACCTCCATTGATTTTACTGCCTCATTCGTATCGGCCTGAATGGTGTTAACCAGTCCTTCAATCTGCTTCGTTGCATTACCTGCACGTTCAGCCAATCGCTGCACTTCGTCCGCCACCACCGCAAAACCACGTCCTGCCTCACCAGCTGTAGATGCCTGAATCGCCGCATTCAACGCCAGTATATTTGTCTGATCTGCAATTTCAGTAATAAGCCCCACGATATCACCAATTTCCTGCGATGATTCACCCAAACGTTTAATACGTTTGGAGGTTTCCTGAATTTGCTCACGAATATTATCCATACTACTTATGGTGCCACGTACCACGCCAGCACCTTTCTGCGCAATTTCCAGAGACTTTTGCGCAACATCTGCCGAGGTTAACGCATCATTAGTTACGGACTCCATTGATTCTGCCATATCTGTTATAGCCGCACTCGCTGATGCAATTTCTCTCGCCTGTCGAATCGAAGCTTCAGCAAGGCCTTTAGCAGTACTCTGTGTTTTTTCGGTCGATGCCGACACCTCAACCGCTGTTGAGTTAATCGTCGTTACCAGTGAGCGCAAAGCGTCAATAGTGAAATTCACCGAATCTGCTATGGCCCCTGTAATTTCTTCAGTCACCGTTGCATGCACGGTCAAATCACCATCAGCAAGACTGGCCATTTCATCGAGCAACCTAAGAATGGCTCGCTGGTTACTGCGGTTATTCTCAAGCGCCATCTCTTCACGCTGGCGGGAATCCTTCAATAGCAACATGCCCACAAATATAATCAGCACAACAGCAATACCGCCAAAACCGACACCGACTAACTGGATCATATCCAGAAACTCGCCCTGGCCTGCAATATTGGCCTGCAAATTTTCAAGTGCTTTTAATAATTTCTCACTGTCACCACTAATTTTGTTTGCCGCATCTTTAACCTCAAACAACTCGGGAGACAACTCCAGTATCCCTGCAATATTGTCACTCACTGCACTAATCAGCATAGCGACTTCACGCAGCTTACTGACAGCCTCTTTATCAGTTACTTTACCTATCTTTAAAGGCTCAGATCCTCTCATTAAACCTTCAAGTACGCGACCAAACAATGCAGCGTCACGGCCAAACCGGTCGGCCGCCGCAGCCGCAGCCTCGCCACCAGCAAGCACCTGGTTTAGATTATTCTTAATACGTTGCGACAACATCATCTGTCGACTCGCGAGATATATCTGTCGCTGAGATGCATTTTTCTTCATTAACACACCAACAACTTCATCCGAATACGTCAGCATTTGGGGAATAAAACTATCAATCACCTGGTAAAGCTCACTCACCTCGGAAATTGGTTTTTTACCTTTAAGGATAATCTCAACATGCTCTTTGTAAGAAGCCCAGGCATCCTCTACCTCACCAAGCGACTGCCCCAGACTTTCTGCTAATGGCGTAACATCGTTGTCACCAGAACGAAATGAATAAACAATACTGTCAAATCTTAAAAGGCCTTTGTACAAACTATCAAAATCCTGTTCGTTACCGGAAGAGGCGCCGAGTGAAAAAGTGGTCATCCTCTGCGACAGCAATAACTGCTCAGCAGTCAACTCACTATGTTTTTGTAAATCAGCTCGTTTGTTAGCCACGTAAACAAGGCTACCAAGCATGAAGAAAATTGACATAGCCAAAAGAACACCCAGAACCAATAAGGAACTGCCTATAGCAACTGTTTTTTTATCTGCGCTCATGTATTATATTCTCCGCCGCTGCTCATCCTACCTATAACCGTATTTACTGGTTCATCCCGTACATTATTTTGCCGAGTGTTATTCTTATTATCACAATGATGCAAGCGTGAATCGTTCGTCCTCTACTATGTTTTTAAAATTGAAAACCGGCCAACTTTCGCCTTCCTGCTTAAATACTTTATCTGTATACGGAGAAATACTGTTATGTACATTAGCTGATTCATCAACCCTGTCCTTCAGCAAAAAATGTCGCATACCATATACCTCATCAACAACCAGCCCTGTATTAAAGCCTTTATAGTTAATAACTATAACCCTGCCCCTTTTTCTCTGCTTCATGTCTTCGCCGATTATATAACCCTTTAAATCTATCATAGGTAGTAAGCTCCCTCTGACATTTGCAACTCCTATCACCCACGATTTAACGCCTGGAACTCTGGTGAATTCAGGCACATCCAGTATTTCTTCTACCTGATCCATTGGAGCAATTAATTTATCATCGCCAACTCTGAACCCAACACCAACCCATTTCTCTTCAGCATCAACCGCTGAAGGTAATTCGGCCGCAGTCTGTTGGCAGCGCTGCTCTATGTCCAGTAATAACTTAAACGGGTTGTCTGTATTCACATGCACATTTTTCCGGATATATCATTTATCCTGACAACACCATTTTCAAATGTTCTACCAGCGCCTTTTCCTGTACGGGTTTAACTATATAATCGGTGGCGCCCTGTCTTTTTGCCCAAACTTTATCAGTCTCCTGATCCTTAGTTGTAACTATAATGACCGGAATGTGCGCCGTTTCCTCCTGTTTCGATAACTGACGTGTCGCCTGAAAACCATTCATCCCAGGCATTACCACATCCATCAACACCACATCAGGCAAGGTTTCCTTGGCCACCAATATGCCCTCCTCGCCGGAATTAGCAACTACAACCTCGTGGCCATTTTTTTCCAACAGCGACTGTAAAACATGAACCTCTGTTGGCGAGTCATCTACTATAAGTACTTTTGCCATGCTCTATCACCTAATGTCTAAATTGATAAACGACATAACAACTCCTGTCCTGAATTATTTTTCCATCGCATATTCTTTAATAGCCCCAATCAAATCTTCTTTTGTAAACGGCTTGGTTAGATATTCTGTCGATCCGACTATGCGCCCCCTGGCTCGATCAAAAATACTGTCTTTGCTCGACAACATGATGACCGGCGTATCCCTGAATACGCTATTGTTCTTTATCAGAGCGCATGTCTGATAACCATCAAGCCTGGGCATCATGATATCGACAAATATTATGTCTGGTTTTGACTCGGCAATTTTTGATAATGCCTCAAAACCGTCAACTGCGGTCACAACATCACAGCCCTCTTTTTTTAGCAGGTTCTCGGCAGTACGACGTATAGTTTTACTATCGTCAATAACCATAACCTTGAGGTCAGCCAAACTAACAACTTGTTCTGCCATTGCCATCCCATTCATCAGTAAAATAGCCCGTCAAGGAAAGTAGCCCGTTAAGACAGTGGATAACTGAAATGTAGACCATGTTTTATCCATTAGCAATTAATTAAGTACAGCCTCAACAAAATTGGCTAACAAATTGCAAGATAAGGCATTTTTGGGAAGATTTTCAGGCAAAATACCCATTCTGAGCAGCTAACACACACCCGCTTATGATGAAAAAATTAGGCATTATCATGGACCCGATAGAGGGGATAAATATCGGTAAAGACAGCAGTTTTGCCATGCTTCTGGCTGCCCAGAAAAGGGGCTACCAGTTACATTATATGCGGCAGGGTGATTTATACGTGGACGGATCTAACGCCATGGCACAATCCAGCACCATAAAAATAGAGGACAAACCGGAAAACTGGTTCCATATCGAACATACCCAGGAAATAAAGCTTTCCTCGCTGGATGTCATCTTGATGCGCAAGGACCCCCCATTCGATATCGAATACATAACTACCACATATATACTCGAAATGGCCGAGCAGGCAGGCACATTAGTAGTGAATAGACCTGCCAGCCTTCGTGATGCCAATGAAAAGATGTTTATTACGCACTTTCCTCAGTGCTGCACCCCGATGCTGGTAAGCCGGGACCAGGGTCGATTACGAGCATTTATTGGCCACCAGAAAGACGTTATCTTGAAACCCCTGGATGGCATGGGGGGAGAATCAATTTTTCGCGTCACTTTAGATGATGCCAATTTATCCGTAATCCTGGAAACGATAACCCGATCAGGCGCCCGCACAATAATGGCCCAACGTTTTATCCCTGAAATTAGTGAGGGAGATAAAAGAATCCTTCTGGTTGATGGAGAACCCATACCTTACGCACTCGCCAGGATCCCCGCAAAAGGCGAGACCCGTGGCAATCTGGCAGCAGGCGGTTCGGGCACAGGCATCAAGCTTCATGATCACGACCGATGGATTTGCGAACAAGTCGGGCCCAAACTGCGTGAAAGGGGGATACTGTTCGCTGGCATTGATGTCATCGGAAAATATTTAACTGAAATAAACATAACCAGCCCGACCTGCATTCGTGAGCTAGACAAACAATACGGGCTTAATATTGCCGGGCAACTCATGGATTGCATCGAGCAAAAACTTAACTAATAACCCCGCCTCCGACAACATGAAACGCCGTGTCGTATTAGTTCTATTCATAAATATTGCAGCCGCATGTTGTATTTTAACGGCATGCTCGCAACAAACAGCCCCGGAAATAAAACGCACTATATTACAATTTGGCACCCTGATAGAGATCACCCTCTATGATGTTGAACCGGATCACGCAGAAAAGGCCCTCAACCAACTGGAAAAAAATTACAGGGAATATCACGCAAACTGGACGCCGTGGGAAGACAGCGCACTTAGCAAGGTCAATCAACAACTCAAAACCGGAAATACCTTCAATGTACCTGCCAGTGTATTGCCGCTAATAGAACAATCTATTGCCTTGTCGAAAACCAGCCAGGGTTTATTTAATCCCGCAATAGGTGAACTCATTCGATTATGGCAGTTCCATAAGCATGATGATCCAGATATTCAGCCGCCGGATGAAAAATTAATTATTGAACTTGTAAGGAAAAAACCGAACATGACTAATCTGGTGCTGAATGGCACAGAACTACGCAGCAGCAACACTTCAGCACAACTAAATTTTGGCGCCTTTGCAAAAGGATATTCCATAGACCTGTCCATGCAATACTTAAAAAAATCAGGCATACATAATGCGGTAATTAATGCCGGTGGGGACCTCAGCGTTATTGGCCATCACGGAGATCGCCCATGGAAAATAGGCATTAGACACCCCAGGAAAAATGACGTCATCGCCTGGCTGGAGGCCAGAGACAATGAAAGCATTTTCACATCAGGGGATTATGAACGTTTTTATATTCACAATGGCAGACGTTACCATCACATTCTCAACCCGGAAACAGGCTATCCTGCAACAGGAACCACTTCTGTCACCGTTATCCATGATAACGCGGGTGAAGCCGATGCGGCTGCAACCGCATTGTTTGTTGCCGGTCCTGACAAATGGCCTGAGATTGCCAGATCAATGAAGATTCATTCCGTGATGCTGATAGACAATTACGGCAAAATACACCTGAGCCCAAAAATGGCCGAGCGCATTCATCTTAAAGACGAGAACTCGAACATCACCATTAGCGAGCCTCTATAATCTATAATTGAGCCATAAAATGCTTAACGAATATAGCTGGTAAATTACGCTTATGATGCGCCCTGGTCGACCACCAAAGATTACAGATCACGACCGTCTCGGAATGACTTTCTTTCTGGCTGCAGTTTTCCATGGCATCATGATACTTGGTATTACTTTTAGCCTTACAGAGGAAACCGAAAACAAAACCGCACCTACGTTGGACATCATTCTTGTACAGACTCAAAATCCATCAGAAACAGACGATGCAGACTATCTGGCCCAGGTCTCGCAAAAGGGTGGTGGTGATGGAGATGAAAAAAGCCGGCCACGAGACACCTTCACCGCACCCACATTGGCCGAAGACCCCGGTCAGGCGTTAAAGATGACGCAGCAGCAAATCTCAACCAAACAGCAACTGGAAGAAATAAAAATGCTGCATCAATCCGAATCAGACTACAGCATCGAGACAAACGAGCAACAAGTAAAACCTGATAAAAAAACCGTGCTGAAAAAAGAGAACACGAACAAAAACATCAACACCGCTCAACTTGCTAAAGAGATCAGCACCATCATTGAAAACCAGGCCAGGAAAACCAAGGTCAAATACATGAATTCGAGCACCCGTGAATTTACTCCCGCCCGCTATATGCGTGAGTGGATTAATCGTGTTGAGCGCGTGGGCAATCTCAATTACCCCGACAGGGCGCGGCGTGAAAAATTAAGCGGTACACTTATACTGGATGTCGTTATCAACTCAGATGGGGAACTGATGGAAATCGAACTGAGGCAATCATCCGGGCACCAGGTTCTGGACGACGCCGCCAAGCGCATTGTTAAGCTAGCTGCGCCTTATTCGCCATTTCCTGAAAAACTAAAACGCGAAGCTGATGTCATACATATCACGAGGAGCTGGGAGTTTATGAGCGACAGTAAACTAAAAAGCCGCTAACCTGAAAAGCAGGTAATATATCGCAGATGGAAACAACAACACTCACAGATCACTTCATTATTGCTATGCCGGGTTTGCTGGATGAAAATTTTGATCGGACGGTAACCTACATTTGCGAACACGATGAGAATGGCACTTTCGGCATCATCATCAATCGCGAAACTGACATCACCCTGGAGGAAGTTCTCTCCCAGATGGAGATTAAACCCAAAGTCAGCAATCTGCAGAACCGCAGCATCTATATTGGGGGCCCGGTACAGCAAAACCGTGGTTTTGTTTTACACAATCCTCCGGGTGACTGGAGCTCAACTTTAAAAATTAATGAACACAGGGCCCTGACCAGTTCACGCGACATCATCGAGGCTATTGCGAATGATCAGGGTCCGGAAAAATCCATCATCACACTTGGCTATGCAGGCTGGGGGCCCGGACAGCTGGAACAGGAGATGGCAGCCAATACATGGCTCAGTTGTCCGGCTGAAGAGCAAATTATTTTTAATACCCCCGCAGACAAGCGTTGGCAGGCGGCGGCGAATTTACTCGGCGTTGACCTTCAATTAATGAGCAGCGACTCCGGGCATGCCTGAAATTTCAAACCGGGAAATTCCATATTCATACCTGAATAACCCTGGCATAAAACCACTCTTTAGTGACAAAACATACCATGGCAAAATTTAAAGGCACTACCGTGCTGGGCCTGGATTACGGCACAAAAAGAATTGGTATCGCCACCGGACAGACCATCACCAATACCGCCTCACCTGTGACCACCCTAACCCAGGTAAACGGGCTTCCCGACTGGGATGGCATTGAGCAACAAATCCAGCAATGGTCCCCAGATGCCCTTATCGTCGGCATCCCCTATCACACTGATGGCACAGAAAGCGAGATGACAAAAAGCGCACTGGCATTTAGCAACGAACTGGAGCATAGGTTCTCTATCCCGATTTATAGAGTCGATGAGACGCTTAGCTCCTATGCCGCCGAGGAGATTTTGAAAAAAAACACAAAAATAGGTAAGCACAACAAGCACGAGGTTGATAAAATGGCCGCGGCCGTCATCGTACAGAGCTGGCTCAATCAACAATAACAAGAGAACCTATGGAAAAAATTGCCACACCAGATAAGCTTCTGGCAGAGCTGGCAGACAAGCTAAAAACACTGCTTGTAGAACGAGCCATAGATCAGCCGTTGATGGTCGGCATACATACCGGTGGCGCATGGGTCGCCAGTAAACTCCACAAACAGCTCTCAATTGAGCAACCACTGTCCACACTGGATATCAGTTTTTACCGCGATGACTTTTCCCGCATCGGCATGAACCCGGAAGTCAAACCATCACAACTACCGCCACAGGTCGACGACCGCCACATTATTCTGGTTGATGATGTATTGCATACGGGCCGCACCATCCGCGCCGCCATGAACGAAATTTTTGATTATGGTCGACCAGCCAGTATTACCCTGGTCTGTCTGATAGAACGCAGCGGCAGAGAACTGCCAATACAGCCAGACGTCGTTGGCCAAAGCATCTGCCTCAAAGATGATCAGCACATAAAACTAACCGGGCCCGAGCCACTGGAGCTTGTCATCAAGTGATTATCACCCAACCAGCAAATTTGAATCCCCGGGAAATGCGACATGGTTAATAAAGCCAGTAAAAAAACCGATTCAATGATAGGACTCGATGCCTGGAATATTCAACTTGATAAAAAAGGCAAACTCAAACATTTTCTGACTGTAGAAGGTCTCAGCAGTGAAACATTAAATGGTATTCTCGATACTGCCGAAAGCTTTGCCAACATCAACCAGCAAAGCGTAAAGAAAGTCCCCCTGCTTCGCGGCAAAACCGTCGTTAATCTCTTTTTTGAAGCTAGCACCCGGACGCTTACCACTTTCGAACTGGCCGCAAAGAGACTGTCTGCAGATGTGCTGAATATCAACGTCAGCACTTCAGCAACCAGCAAGGGTGAGACCCTGATGGATACCTTGCAGAACCTGCAGGCCATGCAGTGCGATATGTTCATCGTCAGACACAATGAATCAGGCGCAGCGCATTATATTGCAAATAAAGTTGCGCCCAATATAAGCGTCATCAACGCGGGGGATGGTAGTCATGCCCACCCTACACAGGCCATGCTTGATATGTTTACCATACGCCGCCACAAACAAAACGACTTCAAAAATCTACGCGTCGCAATAGTCGGCGATGTTTTACATTCCCGCGTTGCCCGCTCACAAATACACGCACTAAACACACTCAACACTGGCAATATTCGCGTTATTGCACCTAAAACTCTGTTACCTGCGGGCATCGAAGACATGGGCGTCGAAATCTATAACGACCTGGAGACGGGTATTCGTGATTCTGATGTGGTTATCATGTTACGACTACAAAAAGAGCGCATGCAGGGCGCATTCCTGCCCAGTGAACAAGAGTACTACCAGATGTATGGCCTCACTGCTGAGCGATTAAAATATGCCAAAGCCGATGCTATTGTCATGCACCCGGGCCCCATCAACAGGGGGGTTGAGATTGAATCCTGTGTCGCTGATGGCAAACAATCGGTCATCCTCAACCAGGTATCATACGGAATATCCATTCGTATGGCGGTGATATCAATGGTGCTAGGTAGAGAACCCGACACAGCAAGCCTTAAAGGAAATCCTTGATGAATACGTTGTGTATTAAAAAAGGCCATCTTCTTGATCCTGCTACCGGGCTTAATCATTCCGGCGATATCTATATTGCGGATGGCCATATCATCTCAGTTGACAAAAAACCAGATGGTTTCAAAGCCGACCAGACCATCGACGCTACCAATCTGACCGTCATCCCCGGCATGATTGATCTCAGTGCCCGCTTAAGAGAACCAGGCCAGGAACACAAAGCCACTATTAATAGTGAGACCATCGCCGCCGCATCAGCAGGCATTACAACACTGTGCTGCCCACCTGACACTGACCCCGTCATTGATGAACCTGCCGTGGTTGAACTCATTAATCACAAAACCCTGAATGCCGCACATAGCAACGTAGTAATGCTTGGTGCTTTAACGGCGGGGCTCAAAGGCGAGCTGCTCACCGAAATGCATGCCCTGAAGATCGCGGGTTGTGTCGGTGTTAGCAACAGCAGATACCCGGTAGACAATACCCTGATACTTAAAAGAGCTTATTTATACGCGGCCAATTGCGACCTCACTGTATTTATTGAACCCGATGACCACTGGCTGAGCCAGGGCGGATGCGCACACGAAGGCACTATTGCCAGTCGCCTGGGATTAAAAGGCATCCCGGTATCAGCCGAAACCACGGCCCTGGCTCGCTCCCTGGAACTGGTGGCTGAAACAGGCGTTAAAGCCCACTTTGGGCGTCTCTCGAGTGCATCCGGGGTCAACATGATAAGACGCGCCAAGGCCGATGGCATGAATATCACGGCAGATGTTAGCGCCCATCAACTGCATCTGTCAGAAATGGATACCAGCAGTTTAAACAGCGCATACCACCTGCAACCACCTCTACGCACGCAGCGGGACCAGGAGGCACTGCACCAGGGCATTATAGATGGAACCATCGATGCCATTAGCTCTGATCACCAGCCGCATGAACCCGATGCCAAACAGGCACCCTTTCCCGCTACACAACCGGGCATCAGCGCCCTGGAAACACTTTTACCATTGACCCTGAGGTTGGTGGAAAACAAGGTAATCAATATTGAAACCGCGATCAGAGCCATCACCTCAGCACCCGCATCAATTCTCAATATCAAAGCTGGCACACTGGCAGTGGGGGCAACCGCGGACATCTGTATTTTCGATCACAACACGAACTGGAC
>Ga0224506_10001812_pt1 | contig 15004 bp, 15 predicted proteins | sample SF_Jan12_sed_USG_2_FD_169108 | JGI IMG/M metagenome (GOLD analysis project Ga0224506, IMG submission 169108) | Sediment microbial communities from San Francisco Bay, California, United States - SF_Jan12_sed_USGS_8_1 | ecosystem: Environmental > Aquatic > Marine > Sediment | place: USA... | reverse complement strand
TCCGGCGCCAAAGCGCTCAAGTCGGCATAAGCCGGGGCCAGCGATGTTCGGAAAAACCGCGATCCAGCCCCATGAATTCGAGCGCCCTGTGCTCGACCTGTCGGGTGATATTCTGCGGGCTGCGCTACAGATGATGGTTGCTGGCAGCGAAGATCACGGCGGCATTGAACGTTACATCGATGCTGTCAAACTCAAGAGTGCGATGTTCCGGCAGGCGCTGGTTGAGAACGACGTAGCGGACCTCGACCTGGAAACGTTCAAGGGCCTGTGTACCTTCATGGCGACGGTCCGGCGTCGGATCAGTGAGCAGCTCAATGAGGAAGCGTTCTCGAGACTGCGACCCGCTATTGTCGACCTGTTCGATGACAAGGAGCACATCGACGTGCGCATAGGCCGGTTCTGCGACCGTTTCCCGAACGACAAGAAGCATCGCTGGGTGAGGGATCTCGCCTCAGAGCTGCTGCACAATGCCGAACCGGAACGCGTACCGCTCATGAATCGCTGGGTATGGGACGCTGCATCAAATACAGGCGTGATTCGCGAGATCTGGCATGGCGACAATGTCGACCACATCAAGATCCCCGTGCCGAGTGACTACGGCACCTACATCATGCTGCGCGAAGAACTGAGCCAGTTCCTGAGCGACAACGGGTTCTTCCGTGACGTCCTGTTCTACGTCGACGTGCTGTGTGCCCAGGTCTATGCGCAGTACATCTGCGAGCAGGGCGGCAGCTATCTGCGTGCCGACTTCCAGGCCCCCGAAGACCCGATGCAACATACACGCCGCCTGCTTGGACTCGACGGCGTTCAACCAGGCAACGGCAGAACGCGCCTCAAGTCTATTGACGGCGAGGCCTTTGTCCTAGACGACAGCTACGAGCTGAACCCGACGGAACACTAATGCCAATTCATGAAAAATCACTGATTCGCCCGGAGAACCTGACGACGCATGAGGAACTGGTCCTCGACGGTGTCGATGTCTCAGGTCACTGGAGCACGTTCATCGAAACGCGCGTGGTCAAGGACTACAACGAAGATATGCAGGATGAAATCGCTGCGCTGCCGGGCGGTGAGCATATCCATCGCTGCTGGCAATGTGGATCCTGTACCAATGCCTGTACGGTCAACGCGCTAAACCCGGACTTCAATCCGCGTTACTGGATCTACCTGATTCGCATGGGCTACGAATCGGAACTGCTCCGCGACAAGGACATCATCTGGCAATGTGTGTCGTGCAACAAGTGCACGTATGCCTGTCCGCGGGACGTGTTTCCCGAAGGCGTAATGAAGGCAACGGCACATTGGCTCGAGAAGAAAGGCCACACCGAGAAATCGCCATCAACGCACTTCGACGAGGTGTTCACGGAACAGATCGTCAGTACCGGCAAGATCGAAGAAAGCCGGACGATGCGTCGCTTCTTCTCGCGCACAGGCCAGGCGCTCGCCCAGCCATGGATGATCGAGATGGTGAAACGCATGTTGCGGGGCTTGCCGGTCGGCATGTTGACGCGCATGGGGCTTGCCACATTGATAGCGCCGAAAACGAACGACTGGTCGAAGGCGTCGGCTGCAATCCAGGAATACATTGACGAACAACACGATAAGCAGGTGCAGGCATTGAGCCTTGCCGAGCTGGTTGAAACGGCCAAGCAAGACGTGGCTGCCTGACGAGGCTGAAAATGACGACGAAAGACAAGTACAAGAAGGTTGCTTACTACCCGGGCTGTGCGCTCGAGGGATCCGGCCATTCTTACAATCGCTCCACGAAAGCCGTCGGCAAGGCGCTAGGGCTCGAACTCGTCGAGGTCAAGAACTGGAACTGCTGCGGCGCGATGGAAGTCAAGAACATCGACCCGAAGATCCAGACCTACCTGTCGTCGCGTGTCATGTCGACGGCGGCCAACGAGATGGATATGGATGTGGTCATGGCGCCCTGCAACGGCTGCTATCACAACCTGAAGAAAGCCGAATACGATCTCGCCAACGATCAGGAGTCGGCCGAGGTCGTCGACCGCCTTTCGAAAAAGGCCGGTCACAAGACGTACGAATCCGGCCAGGTCGAAACGATTCACGCACTCGACTGGATCAAGGAATCGATTGGTGAACAGGGGCTTGCCGAACGCGTCAAGAATTCGCTGTCCGGCATCAAGGTCGCCAACTACTACGGCTGCATGTACACACGCCCTCGCCATATCTTCCCGGAGAAAGACCAGGGGCCGGGCAGCGAGTCCACGTCCAAGCCCCATTTCATGGATGATCTCCTGGCCGCGGCCGGCGCCGAAAACGTCGATTTCCCCCTCAAGACGGCGTGCTGCGGGGGCGCCCATACCCTGTCCGACAGCGATACGTCGACCAAGCTGGTCCTCAATATCCTGAAGGCCGCGAAACTGTCCGGCGCGGATGTCATCGCGACAGAATGCCCGACCTGTCACTCCGGTCTCGAGATGCACCAGATTCGTGCCGAAAAGACGCTGGGTGAGAAGGTCGATATCAAGATCCTCTATTTCACCCAACTCCTCGGCATGGCGCTCGGGCTGAAGGCAAAGAAAGTCGGCGTTCACGAGAATATCAACGACTCGATGAAGTTCCTCAAAGAGAAAGGACTCGGGTGAGGTCGCTCGCCGAACTCGAGGCGGTGTTCGAGACGCCGTTGCCAACACCGGACATTCAGTCAGCCGCTCGCAACCTGTTGCGGGCCAGCGAGGAAGTCATCGAGCACTGGGTCGTCGCGCGGGGAGAAGTACCTACCCGGGAAGAGCGCGAGGGCTTTCGGCTGCTGGCCCTGCACAGGCAGGGCGCCACGGGTGATCCGAGCTTCAACGCCTGCCGCGAGACCTGCCGCGAAGTCGCCTATCACTACAACCTCATCACGATGCAGCCCGAACATGCGGATATTACGGATCGCTTATATATGATGGGTTTGGTATCCAAGCACCTGTATTTGTTCATCAGCGGGAAGCTGCAGGTGGCCGGACTCGGCGAATTTTGTTGTTCGTCGAAGCCGATCCGATCGGCTACTGATTCGAATCAATCATTTACGAAGGAGACATAGGTATGCCATCTGTAAGGGGATGTAACCTTCCCGACGACCTGTTGTACGACGTCGATAACCATATCTGGTTCACGGAGACGGGCGAGGGCACCGTCAAGATCGGAATGACGTCGGTCGCCACCGCGATGGCCGGCAAGCTGGTTGCGTTCACGCCGAAGAAGGTCGGCCGCAGCGTTCGTGCCGGCAAGTCCTGTGGCACGCTGGAGTCTGGCAAGTGGGTCGGTCCCGCCAAGTCCCTGGCCGGCGGTGAAGTGGTGGCTGTCAATGAAGCCATGGTCGCGGACCCGGGTATTGCCAATGACGATCCGTACGAGAAAGGCTGGTTGCTCATTCTCAAGCCCGATGACTGGGATTCGGTCAAGGGCAGCCTCGTCCTCGGTAGCGACTGCGCGGCAGCCTACGAGGCGAAGATGGACTCTGAAGGCTTCGGCGGCTGCGGCGAATGAACGACGAGACCGTGTCCTCGATTGCGGATTTCGAGAAGCTTGCGGAGCTCCACGACAAGGCTTCGCATGCTGTGGAGTTGCTCAAGGCGATGGCCAATGAATGGCGCCTGATGATCCTGTGCCAGTTGTCCGAGGGTGAAAAGACGGTCAGCGAACTCCAGGACATCCTCGGCCTCAGCCAGTCGGCACTGTCTCAACACCTCGCCGTTCTGCGGCGCGAAAAGATTGTAAAGGCTCGGAAGCACGCGCAATCAGTCAGCTATTCGCTGGCCGGCGACGATGCGCCGAAAGTAATGCACACGTTACACGAAGTATTCTGCGAAACGCAGGGAGAAAAGAAATGAGTTCGAAAGGTAGTAAGGTCACAACGGCACTTGTGGCCACGGGCCTGTTCGCCTTCAGCAGTGCTGCGATGGCGACGAACGGCTATTTCACGCACGGTGTGGGCACGGCCTCGAAGGGTATGGCCGGCACGGGCGTGGGCTCGAATGCCGACATGGGCGCGATCATGAGCTCCTCGAATCCGGCGCTGGGTGTTTTTACCGGCGACGGGTGGGAAGTTGGCTTGTCGTTGTTCAGCCCGCGGCGCAGCTATGAAGCCAGCGCCAGCCAGTTGAACGGCAATTTCATCGATCTTGGCGGCTGCGATCCGATAACGAACCCGGGTGCCTGCCTGCCGTCCTTCACGATCTCGGAGGGCAAGATCGACAGCAGCAGCGAATACTTCCCGATTCCCTACGTGGCCAAGAACTGGAGCCTCGAAGGTGACGCCAATGTAACCGCGGTGTTCTACGGCCGTGGCGGTATGAACACCGATTGGGATAGCCCGTCCGCTGCCGCGACCTCGTACTTCTGCGGCGCCGATCCCCTGACGGGTGCACCGCTTACGGGTACGGGACCCTATTGCGCCGAACTCACGAGCGCGAGGGGCGATGGAACGGCTGGCGTCAACCTGATGCAGGCGTTCCTTGCGGTCAATTACTCCAACAAGGTCAACGATAAGTTTGCCTGGGGAGCAGGACCTGTCTTCGCCGTACAGATGTTTGAGGCCAAGGGCATCCAGACGTTCGCGCCCATCGCGAAGTCGTTTGCGGAGTCCGGGGGTACAGCGTTTCCAACCCGGCTGACGAACAATGACGGTGACACCTCTGCCGGCTGGGGTTTTGGCGCCGGTCTGTGGTGGGGCATTACGGACAAGGTCAGCCTGGGACTTGCTTACCAGTCCAAGATGTCCATGGGTAAATTCGATGACTACGCAGACCTGTATGTCGGTGGGGGAGAGTTCGATATCCCGTCCAGCATCAAGGCTGGTCTCTCCTTTGTCGCGACCGACACACTGCGTATCAATGTCGACATCGAGCAGATCGCGTATGGCGACGTAGATTCCATTGCAAACCCGATGGCGAACATGGTGACTTGCCCGACACTGCCGTTTGGCGGCATGGATTTCGAAAGCTGCCTCGGCGGCGCCAATGGACCGGGCTTTGGCTGGGAAGATATGACGGTTTACAAGCTGGGCCTGGAGTGGATGCAAAACGAGAAGAACACGTGGCGCTTCGGTTTCAGCACCGGTGACCAACCGATTCAGTCAGCCGATGTTCTGTTCAATCTGCTCGCACCGGGTGTCATGGAGCAGCACATCACCTTCGGATTGACCCGACAGACGGACAATGGCGGCGCACTCAGCTTCTCGTTCATGTACGCGCCGGAGAATTCTGTGACTGGCCCGAATATGTTCGATCCGACCCAGACGATCGAACTCTCGATGGATCAACTCGAATTCGAAGTCGCTTATCGCTTCTAGGAGACCACGATGAAGGCCAGGATATTGATGGCCGTAACCACGATTGCGGCGCTGATTTCAGCGCCGTTTTCGTTTGCGGCGGATGACGACATAGGTATTTTTGAGACGCTTCATGCGTCTTCGGTATCGTTCGAGGCAACGACTGCCGCAGTGGACGCAGCATTCGCAGCGTCGGATCTGGTATTGCACGCGACACACGATGTCCGGGTACCGGATGAGAAACACAGGGCGAGGGTGTATGTCCTGACGTCACCGGAGTATGTGAGTGCGGCCAGTGCAGAGTCGGTCCGTACCGTTTCGGCCCAGGTCTTGCGAGTTGCCGTGTACACCCAGGGTGATGAGCAGAAGACCTTTATCAACATGGCCAACCCGGTAGCGCACGCCATGGTGTTCTACGCGGATTCTCCCAACTACGATGCGCTCGTCGCTGCGGCACGCAACGCGGCAGCGGAAATACGGGCCCTGGTCGCGCGCGTCCCCGGGGCGGCACTGGCGGAACAGCAGGAACCGCGGCGTTCACAGAAGCACTACAACGCGTTCAAAGGCGACGGTCCCGCGCGCATGATGGCCAAGTTCCGTACCTTCAAGAAGAGTCAACTGCCCATCATTGAGGACAAGGCGGACAACTTCGATGCCGTTATCGACAAGGTCGCGGCCGCCTTGGCGACTCGCGCGATCGCGGGTGCGGATGAATCGGAGGGCTGGGAACAACTGGCTTTGATTCGTCTCAGTGACGATGCGGCCTACATCGGCGTAACCAATCCCTACATCGAGGACAAGATGATTCGGATCAACTCCCGGTTCCGCAAGGGCGGCAAGAGTGAACTGTCGCCATACCCCGGCGTAGATCACGTGGCGGCCTTGCCGGCGGAGATCCTGGTCGTCAGGGAAGGCAGCAAGACGCTGGTCCTCCATTACGGCCAGATGTGGCGCATGCAGCTGTATTTCTGGGACTCGGGCTACCGGGCGTTCACAGCCAACGTGGGTGTGCCCGGCGAGATCGCGGGTTCGATCGAGGAAACGGTCAGCGCCAGGTAGCCGAAAAAAAGGCATAATAGACCGGGGTCGGCAAACCTGCCGCAAGTTGGCGGGCTTGTCGCCCCCTTTTGTTAATGCATCCGGCAACCAGGTGTTTTCAGTATGGGCAAGGTCAAGCTCGATCCCTCCTACCTGCGTCAACAGATCGTTGGCGTCGATTCCACGTTCGAGACCCCGTTTGGCGAACGCCTCATGGTGTACTGCGACTACACCGCATCCGGGCGTTGCCTGCGCTTCGTGGAAGCGTACCTGCAAAGCCTGCAGCGCGTGTACGCGAATACGCACACCGAAGACGATATTACCGGGCGCAGCATGAGCCAGTTGCTGCACGAGGCCGAAGTAGCCATCAAGGAATCCGTTAATGCAGGGCCGCAGGGTCGCATCATCGCTTGCGGTACCGGGGCAACCGGAGCGATCGACAAGCTGCAACAGATTATCGGCGTGACGCTCGCTCCGGCGACGCGGAAAAACCTGGGCGACATGCTGGATGAGGACCGGTTGGCGCAGACTCAGCCGGTGGTCTTCATTGGCCCGTATGAGCATCATTCCAACGAGATCTCCTGGCGGCAGTCACTGGCAACGACCGTGCAGGTCCGACTGGATGCTGCCGGCAATGTCGATCTCGGGCATCTCGAGGAACTGCTGCGAGATCCGCGCTACCTGAACCGCAAGCGAATCGGGTCGTTTTCGGCGGCGTCGAATGTCACCGGCATGCGATCGAACGTACGCCGGATCGCCAGCCTGTTGCACAAACACGGTGCAATGGCGTGTTTCGACTTCGCGGCCTGTGCTCCCTATGTCGAAATCGACATGAATCCGGAGCCGGAGTTCGAGGGAGACGACCCGAGTATCGATGCGATCTTCATTTCTCCGCACAAGTTCCTTGGCGGGCCGGGCTCCAGCGGCATCCTGGTGTTTAACGAAAGGATTTATGACCGGCAACTCCCGCCAAGCATGAGCGCGGGCGGCACGGTCGACTACGTCGGCATGACCGACCAGGACTTCATCGCCGAGGTTGAGGAACGCGAGAAGGCCGGTACGCCAGGTGTGCTGCAAACGCTGAAGGCCGGGCTGGTGTTCCAGGTGAAGGACGCCGTCGGTGTCGACGTAATCTGCGAGCGCGAGCATGAATTCACGAACCGCGCGCTGCGCAGCTGGGGCGCCAACAGCAACATTGAAGTGCTCGGCAACCCGGACGCCGGTAGCCGCGTCGGTATTATCTCGTTCAACATCCGGGATGCCCACGGCAAGTACCTGCACCACAAGTTCCTGACCGTGCTGCTGAATGACCTGTTCGGCATCCAGTCACGCGCCGGTTGTTCGTGCGCCGGTCCCTATGGACATCGCCTGCTGCAGATCGACAACGACACGTCCGAAAAATATCGTGCAGCCGTGCGGCACGGGCATTGCGGGTTAAAGCCCGGTTGGTGCCGCGTCGGATTGCACTGGGTCATGGACGATGCCGAAGCGGACTATGTCATCGACGCAGTCCAGTTCCTGGCGAGGGAAGGCCACCGCTTCCTGAGTCTTTACGATTTCGATCTCGCGACAGGTGCCTGGCAGCACAAGTATGCGCAGAGTGTTTTGCCCGAGTTTTCCCTGGAGCAGGCATTGGCCGACGTCCCGGGTGAGCCAGCGGTTCTCTCGCTGGCGCTGCGCCAACAGTTGTACCGTCACTACCTGACGGAGGCACAGAAGATTGCGGACCGGCTCAGGCACGAGCCGGAAGCCAGGCTGGTGTCGCTGGGTGGTGAGCTGGGCGAACTCCAGTTCTTCGCCATGCCCGAGGACGAACGCCAGCGGCACCAGGCCTAGTTGTTCTTTGCGCCCTGGTCGATCCAGAGCCCGATCAGCTCAATCGTTTCTGCCGATAGCATGACGCCACGACCTTGTGCGAACGACTCGTCGTTGTGCGGCGGCATACGGATCTCCGGCGCAGTCTTGCCGGCGACCACGAGGTACAGGGAGCTCGACATCCGGCTTCCGGGAACAACGACCGTGCCGTGTACGGTGCCTTTCATGATGCTGTTGTAGTCGGTCATCAGGTAGTCACTGGCCATGGCGCCTTCGCCCTTGCCGCTGTGGCAGCTGATGCAGCTGTTCTCGACAATCGGCTGGATGTCGTCGGCGAAGCTCACCTCGCCCTGGCCGCAGCCATCCAGGAGTAGTAACGGAGCAAGTAACAACAATTTCTGCAGCGTGGCTTTCATGGTAGTCACCTCTTGAGTATCCCGAAACTATGGGAGTGGAAGCAAAGAGGGGTCAATGCGTGGATGTACGCACGCGAAGAATCTCGTCTCGCAGCACGGGATCGGACAGCGCCACATCGGTGGCCGGGAAACCGGCGGTATTTGCGTACTGCTGGTACAGGGGCATGAAGACCGGGTTGTCGGCCAGGGAATCCAGCTTCCTGAAGAACTGCGTCCCCGTCCAGTAGCCCTCTGCCGGCAGGCAGCATTGCTGAAATCGGCCGAGCACGGTATCGAGGGACTCGTCGCCACCGGAAAGCTCACGGAGCCGCAGGTCGGCGAGCAAGGCGATTGCGGCACCGCTCCAGTAGATCTTGTATCGTGCCCGCCGTACGCCTTCCTCGGCAGCCTGGTTGGGCGACCATTCCGGCCGCGAATGCCTGCCGCGCTCAAAGCCTTCCCTCAGCATGCGTATGGCACGCTCTGGCGTGTACTGTCCGGCGCGCGCCATCAGCACATTCTGGTAGTAGCTGGCAAAGCCCTCCGAGATCCACTTTTGCCGCCAGCTTATGCGCGGGAGCAACAGGTGGCTGAATTCATGCGTGGCCGTCCAGTCGGCGTACAAGTCTTCGATCGGTCGATCGACGTCGACGTAGAGCTCGACGGTCGCCACGCCGCGACGCGTGACGCGGCCGAAAGGAACGGGCGAAGCGTTGCTCCGGGGCTTGCCTTTCGTCGGAATGATCATCACGCGCGGCGCGGCGATCGGGAAGCGGCCATAGGTCATGCTGACCTGGTCGGCGACATGGGCGATCCAGTTGACGATGTGCTGCGACACGGCGGCATCGACTTCGCCGGCGAATTCTATGCTGAGAACGGCCCCTGGCGCGTCTACTTGCATCTCGGCCGCTGCCGACAGGGCCGGCGCGCTGGCGAGAAGGAACAGCGATCCGAAAAGCGTTAAGGGAAATGGACGCATGCCGATCCTCCGGTTGCCGGATTGGACCCGCAGGTTCGGGTCGAGTTCAGGTGCGTGCCGCTTCCCTTGCAACCGCTTTCCTGAGCGCGTCCAGTGAGGCCTCGATGCACTCAATGAAGAAATGGATGTCGGGAAGCGTTTCGCGTGTCGACGTGACGTTGAATGAAATCTTGCCGTCGTAACTCGGCGTCGCGATGAACAGGCCCATGCCATCGACAAGCGGGGCAATGCCATAAGTGGCGACTTGTCGGGCGCCATTCATGTACACGGGAATCTGCGGCCCCGGGACGTTCGATATAAACAGGTTGCAGATATTGGCGGCCACGCCTGCGCGCAGCACGAGACGTCCGGCCGTTACGAGTGTCGCTGCAGGAACGTGCTGGCTGAGGTCGGTCATCAGGCGTGCCGAGATACCCGATTTCGCCGCTTTGCTCTTCTGTGTCGACGTGTGAATCTGGCGCAGACGACTCAGCGGATTCGACACGTTGGTGAATACCCTGGTTGTCATCGACGTGATCTTGTTGCCGGCGCCGTTGGAGTCCTTGCTCGTACCGGGTCGGGCGTTGATGGGTACCCAGGCCACGAGCGATTCCGCGGGGAGTTCCTTGTGACGCATCAGGTATTTGCGCAGCGCGCCGCCACAAATGCAAAGCACCACGTCATTGATCGTACTGCCCGGGACCGCTTGCTTGATCTTCTTGAGTTCCTCGAGCTCGAACGTCGTGGCGTCGAACATCTTGTGCGGCGACGAGTTGCAGTTGAAGCGCGTATCGGGAACGGCGATCGACGATTGCCTCTGCGCTGTCAGCCCTTGCTGCGCCCACCGATACAGCGCGGGCGCCGAGCGCATGACGGCGTCGGTTATGCCGATCGGCGAGCGTAGCGCGTTGAAAACGGCTCGTCCGGTCATGTTGACCAGCCCGGGCGCCGGGCTGCGCGCCGGTTCGCTGGTGTCGAGTGGAACCACTGGCGTGCCCTTGGTGTCCAGATCGACGAGGCCGCGGTAGAAATTGACAATCGACGCGCCGTCGACGGCGGCGTGATGCAGCTTGGTCGCGATCGCATAGCAACCGGACGGCAGGCTTTCCAAGCGGTCGAGCCCCTCGATGACCAGCATCTCCCACAATGGACGCGACATATCGAGTGGCCGCGCATGAAACCGGGAGAGGTGGATGCAGAACTGTCGCCAGTCACCGGGTTTCGGCAGCCGGCTGTGTTGCACATGGTATTCGAGGTCGAAATTTTCGTCGTCGACCCAGTAGGGGAAATCCAGTTCAAACGGAACCCGTTCGAGACGGCGCCGGTACAATGGACTCATGTGCAGGCGTCTCTCGATGTGGGCGAGGATCTGCTTGAAGCGCACCGTCTTGCCACCGGGAACGGTGGACGGGTCGAACACGGCGACGGCCGTCACCTGGATATGGTTGTCTTCCGTCTCCATGTACAGGAACTGGGCGTCTTGTGGGCTGAGCTGGTTCATTATTTCTCAACGGCCTTGAGTGTTGTAACGATCTTTCCGGAGCGGTCCTGGCCCAGGACACGCAGAAACATGTCCCGAACGGTCTCGACATGCTCATCGATCGTGTCTGTCGTCCAACTGTCGGTCTCGACCGGAGGCAGGACTTCGACCTTGACGGTGGCAGGGCGGTAAATCATGTCGCCCTTCGGATTGACGTCGCTCGAATTGCGAATGACGATGGGCACGATCGGCACGCCTGCCTGCATGGCCAGGTGAAATGCACCTTTCTTGAACGCTGCGAGTTTGGGCGTTATGGAGCGTGTCCCTTCGGGTGACATGCACACAGACTTACCCTCGATGCGCATCGTATCGACCAGCGAATTCATCGTCGCAATGGCCTGTTCCGTGTCCTTGCGGTCGATCAGCACCACGCCGGAGAACTCGAGGATACGCCCGACGAGCGGCATGTCCCGGATCTCCTTCTTGCCGACGCCGCTGATGTCGCGCCGCAGCAGCCGGGCAATAATCACCATGTCGACGTTGCTTTGGTGATTGAAAATAAACACAGCCGGGCGGCGCGACCAGAGATGGTGTTCGCCCTTAATTTCAAGATTGAGGCCGATCAGGGCACTGGCCGTGTCGGCGAATACCGAGAGCGAGAAATTCATGGCATCTCGTTTCGAGCCCGTGAGTGCCCAGATCGGCAAGCCAGCAAGAAACGACCCCATGAGACTCGCCGGCATCATCAACGTGCGGAGCCAGTCGGTGGGCGTCGGGCGACCGCGACTGCCGAAGCGGCGCACCGGCCAGCCACGTTCTTCCGCAATGGACAGCAGCCTGGCGCTCGGGTTGAGGGGGCGTGGATTGCCGACACGCTCGAGCAATTGAATGTCGTCGGTACTGTCGGAATAGAAAAAGCTCTTGTCGAGATCGATCTTGAAGCGCTTGGCCAGGGACTCGGCGGCAAGGACCTTTCCCTGGCCAAAGCAAATCGGCCTTTTGACACCACCGGTAAACTGGCCGTCTTCAACCTGCAGCTCGGTACACAGCACGTGCTCGATATCGAGGTCCCGAGCCGCCGGCGCCACCTGGTAGGGGGTCGCCGAAGAAATAATGGCGACCGTATGACCCTTGCGCAGGTGCGTCTCGACCATCGCCCGGGTCTCGGGGTAAACCAGCCGCGCGATATGCGACCTGAAGACGTCTTCGCCAAAGGCCGCGTAGCTGTCCTCACGAACGCCCCTGAGAAACTGTGACGCGGCGAGCATCAAGGCCGGGAAGCCGAGAACGCCGATCCCGAAGCTCGCCATCACGCTCAAAAGCTCCACGAAATCGCGTGGTGACAGGTGCCCGCGCCTGACCTGCTCCCTGAAAAAAGCGACGGCCGAGTAGCCGGCGATGATGGTCCCGTCGAAATCGAACAATGCGCCGATTTCGGGGCCATCAGGCAGGTTCTCGATCTCTGCGACTACGTTTTGCTTCGCCAAAAAGGGTTCCTCGTGGTAGTGCATTCTAAAGGCAGCACGCAGGCTGCACTAGGTGTTTGTGCGGAAAACGCCGTTTCGGCGGTTGCCGGCCTTGCCAAAGATGCGCCATAGTACCGCGGTGATCTCTGTGGCGCCCATGATGGATTGGACGGACCGGCATTGCCGCTATTTCATGCGGATGCTGAGCCCAGGTGCGATCCTGTATACCGAGATGGTCACGGCTGCCGCCATTGTGCACGGCGATGCGGATCGTTTCCTGCGCTACCACGAGGCCGAGCACCCGATCGCCCTGCAACTCGGCGGCAGCGACGCGGACTGGATGGCGCAGGCGGCGGCGCGGGCCTCCGAATACGGCTACGACGAGATCAATATTAACGTTGGCTGCCCGAGCGACCGGGTGCAGAGCGGACAGTTCGGCGCCTGCCTGATGGCGCAGCCAGACATCGTGGCAGGCTGTTTCACGGCAATGCAGCGTGAAACGGATGCACCCGTCACGGTGAAAACCCGCATCGGCATTGACGACAATGACGACGATGTCTTCCTGCGGACGTTTGTCGACGCGCTCGTTGCGGCCGGGTGCCGCAAGTTTATCGTGCATGCCCGTATCGCGATTCTCGAGGGCTTGAGCCCGAAAGAAAATCGTACGATTCCGCCATTGAACTACGAGCGGGTCTATCGGCTGAAACGTGACTTTCCCGGCGTCGAGATCGTCATCAACGGCGGGTTGACCGATAGCGCGCAGGTGGATGAGGTCCTGCGGCACGTCGATGGGGCAATGATCGGCAGAGAGGCGTATCACCGACCGTATTTCCTCGCCGAACTGGAGCAGCGTTTTGATTCGACCTGGACAATCCCGTCGAGGGCAGAGGTCGTGGAGACGATGATTCCGTACATCGACCGGCAGCTGGCGAACGGCGTGGCACTCAACAGTATTTCGCGTCACATGCTCGGCCTGTTCACGGGCTGCCCCGGGGCACGCGCCTGGCGCCGCTACATCAGCGAGCATGCGCATCGCGCGGGTGCTGGCAGCGAAGTGCTGATTAATGCACTAAACGCTATGCCTCCAATGCCTCGTGCAGATACAATGCACGGCCCGGTGACACAACGACAGGACGAAGTTTCTCAATGAGCGTGAAATCTGCAAGCAAACAACCGACCATGGCGCAACAGGCCGATATCCACGAGCTCTACGAGATGTCGGTGCAAAATGTCGAGAACGAAGTCGAGTTTCTGCAGACCACGTTTCAGACGTTGACGGGTCGCACCGCTTACCTGTTCCGCGAGGACTTCTGCGGTACAGCCAGCGCGTCCTGCCAGTGGGTGCGCCAGGGCCCTGAATACCAGGCGATTGGCGTGGATATCGATCCTTCAGTCCTCGAATGGGGCCGCCAGAATCGCGTCGGCAAACTGGACGCAGGGGACCGGGCGCGTGTCAGCCTGATCGAATCTGACGTCATGACAGTCGAGACGCCGAAAGTCGACCTGCTCGCCGCCTTCAATTTCAGCTACTTCATATTCGACACCCGCGACAAGCTGCGCGCGTATTTCAAGACGGTTTATGACGCTCTCAAGGACGACGGTGTGTTCTTTTGTGACCTGTTCGGCGGTCCCGAGGCGCTGGAAGAGACACGGGAAAAGACCAAGCACAAGAAACATGGATTCACCTATATCTGGCACCAGGCGAAATTCCATCCGGTCACCAACTTTATCCGTTGCCATATCCACTTCAAATTCAAGGATGGCTCAAAGATCAAGAAGGCGTTTACCTATGAGTGGCGCCTCTGGTCCGCACCGGAATTGCGCGAGCTGTTGCTCGAGGCGGGATTCCGCAAGGCGACGGTGTACTGGGAAGGTGAAGACGAGAACGGTGACGGCAACGGCGAGTTCGTGCCGGATGAGAAAGGTGAGGCGGATCTGGCCTGGATCGCCTATATCGTCGCCGAGAAATAGAAGTAGAAATAGTAGTATTATTAATTGCTTGGGTAATTAAGCTTTGAATCGGGTTATGGCAAAAGATCTTGAAGTTGCTATCGTGTTCGCTGACGTGGTCGGTAGCACGCAGCTGTACGACAAGTTTGGCGACACCAAGGCCAGCGAGACGGTTGCGTTGTGTCTCGACGTCATGAAAGACGCTACCTACCAGTTCAACGGCACGGTGATAAAGACGATCGGCGATGAGGTCATGTCGACCTTCGAGACTGTCGACGAGGCCATGGGCGCCGCCGTCATGATGCAGTCGCGCATCACCAGCGAGACCAAGAAAGGAGACGGCATTCCCGTTTCTATTCGTATCGGCTGTCACTACGGGCCCGTGGTGCAGGAGCAAAACGACATTTTCGGTGCGGCCGTGCATACTGCCAACCGCATGACGTCGCAGGCGAAGGCCCGGCAGATCGTCATTTCGGGTTTCACGGTCGAGCAAATGAGTCCCGAATTGCGCAACCAGACGCGTCAGATCGATGTCGCCACGGTTCGCGGCAGGCTCGACGAGGTCGCCCTCTACGAACTCGTGTGGCAGCCCGAGGAGGCGACCAGCATGTTGCCCACTAT
>Ga0224506_10001811_pt1 | contig 15010 bp, 10 predicted proteins | sample SF_Jan12_sed_USG_2_FD_169108 | JGI IMG/M metagenome (GOLD analysis project Ga0224506, IMG submission 169108) | Sediment microbial communities from San Francisco Bay, California, United States - SF_Jan12_sed_USGS_8_1 | ecosystem: Environmental > Aquatic > Marine > Sediment | place: USA... | reverse complement strand
CATGATCAGGAAGCCAGATTTTTAATTTTTTTGTTATTATTTTCAAGATTTTTTCATAAGCTCCCTCCTTTGGCCAATTTCAAAATCCGTTTGAGAAACTAACTAATGAAAAATCGTACGGCAATGCGACATAAAACGCAAAGCTTTACATTGTTTTGTCACACGCCGCATTGGCCGTATTTTCGGCAACGAGCTGCGCTTCAGCTTCTGCCTTCGCCCTGTCTGCCTTTGAGACATAACGCTCAGCTTTAGGCCGGGCATCCAGCTTCGCACGTGCGCGCTTGAGCCGCTTCTTAAATAGACCTTCAATCTTCTTTTTTCGATTCATATCCAGATCTCTATAACCAGCCCTAGTTGGTGGTATTATTTGCAAAGGGAGTGAAAACGGAAACTCTTGCTAAAACAATTAAAGCATCAGAGCTTGCACACTCAGTTACTGGAGATCAGGTATTGTTTGAAACAATTGCTGCCTGAGCCCATTGATGATGTTAACTTAAAACCGATCCAGCATATCCGGCGTATACGCATCCGTCGATAAAGATAAACCGGCTTCTTTCATGCGCAGATCGAGAGCGCTGATTAACACCACCAGATCTTCGATCGTTATGGTGTTGTCATCTAATTCATAAAGCTGTTTAGAACCCCGGTACATAAAGTTCATGGCCACCATTGCATCGTTGTCACCCGCTTCAATAGCAGGCAGGAGCTTGCGCTGTTTTCGCTGTATTTTATTTAGCTGCTGTTTTAAATCCCAGACATAAACCACTTCGGTCATATACGAATGGTGGCGGTATTTATTAACCACGTAGACCACAATCGCCGCCGCCGCCGCGACAGCCGCCATTATATGATAAAAATGCGAAGCCTCAGGCTCACTGAATACATAAATGAACAGTGCCGATGTAGCCTGAGCAATAACAATAAGCGCTGCCGCCATACTAAAAAATACAATATTGAGGCGCTTGCGATAGCGCACCTTGTCGATGTCTTTTAACTTCATAGTACTTTCCAAAATTTATGGTTAACGTCTGTTTTAACGCCGTGTCAAAGCATTGCTTAGCCACTTTTAAAGCCGATTGCTACAATACCTGAAGTGGCAGCATTAACTCTGCGCTGTTTATTTAGCCAGTTCGTGGTTTCTGACCGCATCATTTTCGAGAATCACCCGCTCGCTTAGCAGTCGCCAGACATTATCGTCTTCTTTTTCCAGCAACATTTCCATGATCTGTTCGTTCAGCGTGCCATCTGTTCCCACCACTGTTTCATAAATCGTGAACGTAATCTGCGTTGCTGTGGCACTGACAAGGTTAAAGCCCTTGTAGGCAATGCTTTTTATCATCGACATTTCAAACTGGTGCTTGCACTGTGTGTACCAGATATCATAATCAATGTTATCAAAGCCGGGCACACCCGCTACGCTGATGCGTTTTGATATCATTCCCATATGCGCCTGAAGGTCTTTTCGTCCGGCGCTTTCTGCCGCTTGCGTTAACCACTGCTCTGCAATCTGCTGGGCTTGTTCGTCTTTCATAATCACTCCGGTATTTTAAGCCGCCAATTATATCAGTATGCTAAATATTTAGCGGCCCCTGTGTGCCGATAAAAGACAGAAAATGCAGATATTCAGTTATAATCTGCCAATGCCAGATTTACCCATTAATGATGTTTTAGCCGACATCAAACACAGCCTAAACCACCACAACCGTGTAGTACTGCAAGCCCCGCCGGGCGCGGGTAAAACCACCGCCGTACCCATCGCCTTGCTGGGGCAGAGCTGGCTGGGCGACAGGCAAATCATTATGCTCGAACCTCGCCGGCTGGCTGCTCGCAATGCGGCGGCGCGCATGGCTTTTTTGCTCAATCAAAAAGTCGGTGAAACCGTGGGTTACCAGATCCGCCAGGATAACTGCTTTAGCGATAAAACCAGGATACTGGTGGTCACCGAAGGTATTTTAACGCGCAAGTTGCAGGCTGACCCGGAGCTTAAACACACCGCGCTGGTTATTTTTGATGAGTTTCACGAACGCAGCCTGCATGCCGATTTGTCACTGGCACTGTGTTGTCAGAGCCAGCAGATTTTACGCGAGGATTTGAAAATTCTGGTGATGTCGGCCACGCTGAATACCGATGCGGTTGCCAGGCTGCTGGACAACGCCCCGATCATACAGAGCCAGGGCCGCCGCTTTCCTGTCGAGAATATCTATCTCGATAAAGTCACCCGCCAGCACACTATAAACCCGCAGCAGCAACTGATGATCAATCTGACAAACACGGTCAAAAAATTCATTCACCAGCACGAAGGTAACTGCCTGGTCTTTCTGCCCGGTGTCAAAGAAATTATGCTGCTGTCGAAACAGATTAAACACATTCTTGATAGCGAATCGATCAGTCATATTTTAATTGCACCACTGCATGGCAGCTTAAACAAACAGCAACAGGATTTGGCTATCGTGCCAACCAAGGATATTGCCACACGCAAGATTGTGCTCGCCACCAATATCGCTGAAACCAGTATCACCATTGACGGCATAAGCTGTGTGATTGATTCGGGACTGGAGCGCGTGCTGGATTACAGCCCGGCCTCGGGCATGAACCGGCTCAGCACCCGCGCGATTTCACAGGACTCTGCCGAGCAACGCAGCGGACGTGCCGGACGATTATCCGCCGGCAGCTGTTACCGCATGTGGACAGCAGAGCAACAGCCTCGCTTGCTCAAACATGCAGCGGCTGAAATTTTACACAGCGACCTGTCATCGCTGCTGCTGGAACTGGCCAACTGGGGCGTGAGCCAGGTTGATGAATTAAAGTGGATGGACCTGCCACCCAGCAGCGCCAGTGAACAGGCAAGCACATTACTGCAACAACTCGGCGCCATCGATCACAGCGGCAAAATTACACAGCACGGCCGCGACATGTTGCGGCTGGGCACGCACCCGCGTCTGGCGCACATGATGCTGGCGGCCGTTAAACTGGGGCAGGCTTATCACGCCTGCCTGATCGCCAGCCTGCTCAGCGAGAAAGATATCTTTAACACTAATGCCGATAAGAGCGCTGACATTCATCAGCGGATTAATGTACTGGTGCAGGGTGGATCTAAGCATCATGGCATTGATAACCAGCTGTGCAAACGCATCATACAAAGCGCCGATGATTTTTTTAAACGTGTTAAAAAATGTACAGCAGAAAATAAAAACGCTGCGACACTCAGTAAAGAGACAGCAGACAATCAGCTTAGCGGCGTGCTGCTGGCCTATGCCTACCCCGACAGAATCGCCCAGCGCCGCAACGGCAACGAAGCCCGTTATTTACTCAGCAACGGTAAAGGCGCGGTTGTGCCGCCGTATTTACAGCAGCACCTGCATGAGTATCTTGTGGTCGCCAACCTGGATGCCAAACAGGGCGAAGCCTGTATTTATCTGGCGGCAGAGATTAGCGCGGAACAGTTGCAGCAATATTTTGCTGATAACATTGAGCACGAAGAGCGCGTTGAATGGAATGAAAGCGCGCAACGCGTCGAAGCAAAACAGAGCCGGCGCATTGGCAAAATAATTCTTCAGCAATCGAGACTGCGCGATGTCAACAGGCCGGAAACTCAGCATGCAATACTACAGCGCCTGATACAGGCTATCAGGGATAGCGGGCTCGACTGCCTCAACTGGAGCGAGAAAGCCGTCAGCCTTAAACAGCGCGTGCAATTTATTCGCCAGCAGCTGCATAACAATGCCGCGCTTAATAAACAGTTTGCTGGCCAGCCGCTTGCCGATTTTTCAGAACAGGCTCTGAGTGACACGCTGGATCAATGGCTGCAGCCTCATTTAAACAATGAAAACAGCCTCAGGCAATGCAGCAAACTCGATTGCTACAGCCTGCTTTTAAATCAGCTCAGCTGGGACCAACAGCAACTGATAAAACAATTAGCGCCAGAGAGAATCAGCGTGCCCAGCGGTTCATCGGTGAGCATTGATTACAGCGACCCGCTGCAACCCGTACTCGCTGTCAGGCTGCAGGAAGTGTTTGGCTTGTACGACACACCCACGGTATTAAAGGGTCACTGCAAACTGATGATGCATTTATTATCACCGGCAAGACAACCCATGCAGGTAACACAGGATTTAAACAGCTTCTGGCAAACCACCTATCACGACGTGAAAAAAGACCTGCGAGGAAAATACAAACGACACTACTGGCCAGACGACCCCTTCACCGCACAGGCAACCAGCAAAACCAAAAAACAAATGAATCGTGATCAGGCAAAGCATGACTAAGCATCACAGAAAGCATCGCCTGTAACGCCTGCTGCTGTTCGCTGAATGTTATTTATTTTTTAAAATATAATATCAGCAAATTCCTGCCGGCTTTTAGCATTGAGCTCTGAATTTACAATAAATTTAACATGACTCGTAAGATCACCGTCTTTAATTTTTTCATGATCAAGCTGTATGCCCCACATTAACTTTATTTGATTCGGCACAATCGAATAGCGCACATCAATAATGATCGTATCATCAACAGGATTAACGGCTAGGTAATCACCCGAGAACCAGCGAAAACGTTCGATATCTTTTGCCTGCTGACTGGCCACAGGCATCCAGGGGTAATCCCGCTTTATGTCCAGCTTTAGAACAGATGCACCTGCAAAATAGTCAATATCCCAAAGCAGTTTCACCGCATCAACGTAATAGCGGCCATCCGCTTCATAAATCATTTTCCAGACATGCCTGTTGGCAAAGCTAGGCTTGGTGATAACACGCTCTATGCTATGACCACGTTCATCAGCAAGCGCATAAAGTGCTTCTGTTGCACGGTATTTTTGTAAAAAACCAAAACTCAAAAACACCAGTGCATAAATAAAGGTGACACGCGCAATATTCTGCTTTCTTTTTACAACAGCAAAAACAATGCCGACTAAAACAGGTAAGGTAAAAAAGGGATCGACTATTGAAACAATATCCCAGGCAAAGCGTTCATTGGTGAAGGGCCAGAGTAATTGCGTTCCATAGGAGGTACAGGCATCCAGCAGGCCATGTGTTGAATAACCTAGAATAGAAAATAAATAAACCTGCGAAAACGACATTCTGCTTCTAAAAATCCCATAAAAAACCAGCGCACAGGCTAAAGCCCCAAAAGGAATAAAAAAAAGTGAATGGGTAAACTGTCGGTGATACTCCAAAAACAATAAAGGATCACTGCCAGATGTAATTAAAACATCAAGATCCGGCGCCATGCCAGACAATGCACCTATTAATAAAGCCGCTAATTGCTTAGATTTATCCTTAGCAAATGACTGAGCAAGACTGGCGCCTAATACGGCCTGAGAAATGACATCCATAACTGTAATCTGATTCTGATAAAAGCTGCCAGTATAACCTAATTTACCGGAACCTGAGCAATGCGCTGGCGCCCTCTTTTTCAACGCAGCTAAGGTATCAACATAATGACGAAAACCGTGGCCGTTATATCAGCAAGGCCCGCACTTATCATCAGCTTCAACAGGCAATGAGAAATAGCGATTAACGCAAATATCTACAACTTATGCGCCCTGCCGCTTTTATTAAAATCACTTAGCCTGGGGCAACGCAAAAAAGAAGATGAGCCGTGAATAACAAAAACTGAAAGACATAACTATCACTTTGAATTGAAAGCTATTTATAATGCGGCCATGTTATTGGCCTTTTTTAAAACCACTTTGCTAGCTCTGGCATTTTCCATTCCGGCAAAAGCGGCTGGCTCGGCATATTTTGATGCTCATTTACACTATAACGCCGAACAAACTGAATATGTAAAGCCGCAAGATGTTATCAAAAAACTGAAGCAACATAATATCAGCTACGCCGCCGTCACCAGCAGACCGCCTTCACTTGTCAGCCGGCTGCATCAACTAGCGCCTGACACAATCGTACCGGTACTCGGCATTTATCAAACACATAAAGACAAAATCAACTGGCCGCATGATGCCACTCTTATTCAGCGACTAGAAACCGCACTTAAACAAAAAATCTGGCGCGGCATCGGCGAGTTACACATCACTGCAAAAGATCGCCACAGCCCTGTTTTTCACCGCATCATTAAACTCGCCAGTCAACATCGTTTACCATTAATACTGCATGCAGACCCGGCTGTTATCGATACTGTTTATCAACTCGTCGCCGAGCAGCCCGTCATCTGGGCTCATGCCGGTACTTTTCCATACCCTGATCTTATTGCAGACTATCTCAGTCGCTACCCTCAACTGCATGTCGATTTATCAGTACGCGACCATCGTATTGCACCTAACGGAGTGATTAATGATAGCTGGTATGATTTATTCAATCAGTTTCCTGATCGTTTTATGACGGGCGTCGACACCTATAGTGTCAATCGCTGGCAAAACTTAGGCGCTGTGACAGCATCGATGCGACACTGGTTTGAGCAATTGCCAGCAGACGTGGCACAGAACATTCAGTACAAAAATGCAAAAAGGATTTATAAACCGTAACCGGCTTTAGTTAAGAAGCAGATAGCTTACACAGGGCTCTGACATTTTGTATGCCAGCACTGTTAGTGATTGACGTTAGCTAATGAGCCGCGCAGCTGACCTGTCTGATCACGCACTTCGATTGAGCGATAACCTTGCCGCGGCACTGATAATAACAGGCACGGTGAGACGATCATCTGTGCATACATTCGACCCGGTTGAGGTATGTTCCACTGTATCGGCACCTGTAATACTTGTGCTTCAACATTAGCGCCAGCCTGATAGTCCAGACTGTAACCCATGTTTGCTTGCTGACCCATATTGATCAGCAATAGTTGTACCCGCTTCCAGTCCGGCTTATGCCGGCTTATGGTTTGGGCGATGGGCAAAAGCTGTTTGGCCGCCTGGCCGGCATCACTTATCAGTGATAGCCCTTGTTGTGAGCCGCACGATCTGAGTGTTGCCAGCTTTGTGACCTTTACGTCGTTTGCCAACGCCGCTGTGCTGGCACTGAGTCCAATGACCAGTGCCAAACACAGCGGGTAGCCGTAACGCTGATTATTTGGCATAACCAGCAGACGGCGTGACCGTGGTAGACGAATCGCTTGCTGTCCCTTCACTGGCACTGCTGATGCCGTAACCAGCGGTAAAGCCTGTATTAAAGTTCAAACCCGTCATATCGCTATTAACAATCAGAGCTACGCCAGCAGAGTATTCGCCACAGGCTTCGCCGATATCACAGACGAGTGCGTCGTTATCCATATCGGTACCACCAATAATTCGATACTCACCGGCAGGCAGCCCGGTGAAGGAATACTGATAGAGGCCATTAACTGGCGCCACTTCGATACTGCGTATACGATTGCCGCTGATCAAGTCGTCAACGAAGATATAGTGATAACCTGCATCGACACCCACATCCAGTCCTACACGCAGCGTTACATTAAGCACGTAGTTGCTGATCGCGGGTGAGCTGCCTGGCGCACTAAAGGTCACCGTGGCCTGGTATTCACCATCGGCAAGACCAGTACGATCAGCATCAATCTGATAACTGCCGAGATTAAAGCCATCGACAGTGACCGGGGCGATGCTCAGCCAGTTACTACCAGAGGTATAAGCAATCGCGGTAGCTGCCACAGCCGTGAAGTCCTCGGTACCACCATTAGAGACATTGATAGTCTGACTGCTATTGCTGCCAACAAAGACCACGCTCGATAGATCAAACACGAATGAAGCCGGGATCGGCTGGCCTGCAACAGTGATAGCCTTGGCCGCATTGATCAGGCCGTGTCCATAGGTATTGTCACGACCGGCAGTGCCATGGTCATCGGTAATGCTGCCGCTGGACAGGTAACCGTCAAAGTCGGCAGGACTCATGATGGGGTTCGCCTGTTTCATCAGAGCGGCCACGGCTGCAACATGCGGTGCTGCCATCGAGGTACCCTGATAACCGGCATAATTATCGACAATACTGCCAGTGCTATCGGAGGCAATGGTACTGAGCACGGTATTGCCCTTAGAGGAATCACCACCCGGTGCTGCAACATCTATAGCCGTACCGAAATTTGAATAACTGGCACGGGTCAGGTCCTGACCGACTGAGCTGACTGATACCACGCCATTATAAGAAGCCGGGTAGCTGAGGGCTGATGTATTCTCATTACCGGCAGCAGCGATGACAACAACGCCCGCGGCCCGTACCTGACTCACAACACTCTCAAAGGCGCTGTTATAACCAGGCCCACCCAGGCTCATATTGATGACATCGGCTTTTACTGCCGGCACAGTGCCTGAGGAATTTGCAAGACCGGCCGCAAACAGCATGGCCTGCATGATATCGGTATCGGTACCGCCACCTTGTCCCAATACACGCAGTGGCATGATCTTGGCGCCATGCGCAACACCTACAATACCGATTGTGTTATTAGCCGCCGCTATCGTTCCCGCCACATGAGTACCGTGGAAGGAGCTGTTTGGAGGGCTGTCACCCGGGTCTTCTGGGTTGGCATCAATGCCGTCGCCGTCACGAGCCATAGTCGGGTTGGAGATAAAGTCGTAGCCCGCGACAAATTGTCCAGCCATATCGGGATGACCTAAACGGTTACCCGTATCAATCACAGCGACTATCGTGCCGCTACCGGTAATCGTGCTGCCATTCCAGACCTGTGGCATATTAATCGTATCGTAATGCCACAAGCTGCTATAGAGCGCATTGCTATCAGGCAGTGCTTCGAGCTTGCGTATATAGTTCAGATCGACACTTTCGATATCACTACGGCCGCGTAAGGCTTGCATGATCTGCAGGGTTTCCTGCTTGTTTTGCAGATCAGTCGTGTCCACTCCGCTCGGAAATACTGGTTCAAATGTCCTTCTACCGGCAGAAACGACTTTCTTGATATTTAGATTTTGCATCACCATATCGCGTTGCTGATTAAAATCCATCAGCGAGGTACGATCACCGATTCTGGATTTCATCTGCATGCCGATATCGGCCTGTAAGCTCATGGCGGCAGGATTAGTGCTGCTATCAGACTTATAAGTAACCAGTAATTCGCCGGGTACAAAATTGTCTGTTGTCAGTGCTTGCTGATTAACCGATGCACCTGAGATATTACCAACGGTTAGCAGGTAGTTACTGTAGCCGCCATTTAACCAAACCCAGACAATATAGTCTTTACTGGCAGGAGCCGTCACTGTTTGTACTGCGGCACCCGTCTGAGACCATGCTTCTATCGTATTAGGCGTGGCAGGATCAGACAGGAGCAGCTGGAACGTGCCGGTCGCCGTCGTCGCAGTATGCAGAGTGACGCTATCACCGGCACTGAGTGTGACACGGTAGAAGTCATCCCAATCGGCTGTGGCATAGTTTGCACCATTGGCTCCGGAATAGGGGTGGTTAGCATAACCACCTACCTTGGCAGGGTTGCCAATGAGTTGAGGGTTATACGGATCATTGTTACCTGCGTGGTATTGAGCAGGTGCAGTGGGATCATTAATATCATTGTCATTATAGGTATAGATATCGGCCGCAATTGTACCGCTGATGGTATAGCTTTGAACCGTAGCCGTAATCTCCACGGTTCTTGTTAGCGAGGCGCTATTGCCTGCGGCATCGGTTGCAGTATAAGTAAGCGTATAAGTGCCTACGGTGGCGGTATCGACAGAGCCGGTTATGACGACACTAACAGTGCCATCAAGGTTATCGGTGGCTGTTGCGCCCTGCTCTGTATAAGCAACACCTTGAGTCAGCGTGATAGAAGCCGGGCCATTTAAAGTAATAACCGGCGCAGTAGTATCCGTTACGGTGACTGTTCTGGTTGCCGTTGCCGTATTGCCTGCTGCGTCCGTAGCGGTATAGGTAACGGTGTAAGTGCCAGCGGTGCTGGTATTGACAGAGCCCGTTATTGTTACCGAAACCGCGCCGTCAATGTTATCGGTGGCCGTTGCGCCAAGCTCTGTATAGGTATCACCCTGAGCGAGTGTAATTGTAGCGGCACCATTTAAGGTGATAACCGGTGGCGTGGCATCCGTCACGGTGACGGTTCTTGTTAAGCTCGACGTATTGCCCGCGCTATCGGTTGCGGTATACGTGATGGTGTAAGTGCCTACTGTGCTGGTATTGACAGAGCCTGTTATGACAACGTTCACTGTGCCATCAACATTATCAGTTGCCGTTGCGCCAGCCTCTGTATAAGACCCACCTTCAGCGATTGATATCGAGGCAGCACCGTTTAAAGTGATAACGGGCGCTGTGGTGTCTGATACGGTCACTGTTCTGGTTTTGGTGGCAGTGTTGCCTGCCGCATCGCTTGCGCTATAGGTAAGAATGTAAGTGCCGGCAGTGCTGGTATTGACAGAACCCGTTATTGTTACCGAAACGGCGCCATCAACGTTATCGAATGCCGTTGCACCCGCCTCTGTATAAGCATCACCTTGAGCCAGTGTGATTGCAGCGGCACCATTTAAAGTGATAACCGGCGCTGTGGTATCTGATACAGTCACTGTTCTGCTTCGTGTGGCGGTATTGCCCGCTGCATCGGTTGCGCTATAGCTGATGATGTAAGTGCCGGCAGTGCTGGTATTGACTGAGCCTGTTATTGTTACCGAAACCGCGCCATCAATGTTATCGATCGCCGTTGCACCCGCCTCTACATATGAACCGCCTTGAGCAAGCGTGATAGTGGCAGCACCGTTTAAGCTAATAACCGGCGCTGTTGAGTCTGTAAGGGTAACTGTTACTGCTCTGGTTGTTGAGGATGTATTACCTGCTGCGTCCGTAGCCGTATAGGTAAGGCTGTAAGTGCCAGCGGTGTTGGTATTCACAGAACCACTTATTACTACCAAAACCGAGCCATCAAGGTTATCGACTGCGGTTGCGCCAGGCTCTACATAGGTGTCGCCTATAGTGACTGTTATTGTGGCGGCATCATTTAAAGTAATAACCGGTGGCGTCGTATCATTAAGGATTACTGATCTTGTTGCGGTAGCTGTATTGCCTGCAGCGTCCGTAGCCGTATAGGTAAGCGTGTAAGTGCCAGCGGTGTTGGTATCGACTGAGCCACTTGTCACAACTGGTACGTAGAAATCAATGTTATCGGTAGCCGTTGCGCCAGCGTCTGAATAAGCGTCACCCTGATTGAGTGAGACGGTGTCGGCACCGTTTAAGGTAATAACTGGTGGTGTGGTATCATTCGGTGGTGGAGCACATGAAACGAGGAACAAGAACGATATAACCGTTAACAATAATGCATTTATTTTGTTAGACATAACCAATTCCTATCAAATTTTTTAATAAATTGTGAATAAGTTCGTGGTTATGTCCGTATTGTCTCCTTGTGAACTTTATTCAGTTATTTTTTACTGTAACTATTCCTTTCTATGAGATTAGCAGGCAATCTTGACTCTGCTTTTATACGCGATCAGCGGTCGATTTGACGAGATATTCGGCGCTGGCATATTTAAAAAAATGAGCTATAAGACGCCCTTTTTATTGTTGCTAGTATGCTATTTTTCTTGGGATATTTGAGGCCAGCCTAAAAACTCAAATACTTTTTTAGTTTTTGACTTTCCTTCCCGTCTTGCAGTTTGGCGAGCATTGTTTCCAAAAAGGGAAACCGAGCTTTATCAGAACCCAAGTTAAGAAAATTACATAACCAGTTGAAAAGATTAGTTATGCTGATATCTATTAAGATGGTGTCTGGTTTAGGTCGATAAACGCCCAATCCCTGAATACTGCAGACAAAACATACCTTATGTAATTCGTCACTACTTTACTATTCACAAATGTTAGTATTTTCTGGTATAGCAAAAAATAATAATCCGGCAAAAAGGTGCCGGTGGGATGTATGCCACGAACACAGAATAGAAATTTTTGTGGAACTGTAATAAAGATAAGAGTAGGTCTTACGAAGTCTGCCTGCAGGGGCTGGCTTCAAACCAGCCAGTGCTGCTAACGTAAAGCTAGTAGCTTGGGATGAGGAACGAACCCCAACATAGAATAAATTAACATAAAAGGGGTGTTACAAATGAGCGTTATTAGCGTTTGTTATCGTTATTTTTTCTCACATTATTGTTAGGCTCGTAAACTCATCCCAACCTATTCACCTAAGCCTATGTCGTCATTGCCGCATGCTGTTAGCGGGAATCCAGTTTTTTTATATACGAGATCCCGGCTTAAAAGCATACCGGAATAACTGTGTTTTTGTCTTATGTAAGTGCCATTCGAGTCAGAACAAAGTTATTTTAATATTAGCGAAATTTGTACCCTGCTCCGCATAATGCATTTGTTATTAATATGTTCTGTTTATAAATTATTTGTAAACTACTGTAAGTTACATTTATCTTTATTAAAGCTCCTCGTATGAGTGGTTACCATAAAATATTGTTTATTAGTCATGACAGATGATTGTTTGAAACCCTGGTGTGGGATAGCCATGAGGATGAAACAATGGATGGCTGAGTGCTTTGAACTATTTCTCTTTTCAGACCGTGATACGGTGACAGTACTCGACCAGGATCGAGCTAAAGCGTACAGCCATCTCAAAAAATTTCACTATAACTAATCATTTAATCTAGCTACGTAGCGCTCTTAACATGGGTACCCAGACTAGCCCGACTACGCCCCCCGTCTGCTTAATTTCACTAAAAGGGCCCGGCCTCTTTAAAGTGTGTCAAACACTATGATTTTGTTTCGACCATCATTTTTTGCCTGATAAAGCGCTTGATCGGCACGCTGAATCAAAGATGAAGAATCATCACCCTGTTTGAAACTGGTCACACCACAAGAAATACTAAGCGATATATTCTGCTCAAGGAACTGACTATTATCCAGTGTGTGGCGAATTTTCTCTGCAAGTGATTCGGCATCAGTCACTTCACTGGACTCAAGTATAATCGTGAATTCTTCTCCGCCAAAGCGGCAGAAACTGTCTGATTTTCTGATCAGCGTATTCACTAACAATACAAATTCTTTTAGTACCTGATCACCGGTATCATGGCCATACTGGTCATTAATATGTTTAAAATAATCCAGGTCCATAAGAATCAGACTGAAGTTAACAGGCTCTTTATTAGCTTGCTGTATCTTCTGCAGAAGCACTTCATCAAACTTTCTTCGGTTATATGTCCCGGTCAGCGGGTCATGATACGAAAGCTGAATCAACGAATCCTCTCTTTCGAGAACCTGAGCTACCTTTTTTTCAAAAACTTCTTTTTCTTTAAGAATGCAGGTAAAACGATAGCCGAGGGCAAAAGTCAGGATCAGCATTTCAATGATGCTTCCAAACATAATATGGCCGTCACGTATATACGTTTCACGAATTTCAGCCGCACTGATTATATAAAGCACGATAATACTAAGATGCAAACCCCAGGCAATGCTATAAAAGATGCAATAAGGATCTTCACGCACGTACCTGAATGCAAACGCAAGTTGAGAAACCGAGCCAATGGCCAGCAACAACAGCCAAAGCTCCAGAGAAAAAGCCCAACCAGATAACATTAAAATAACATTTACAATGACAGCGTAAATAATGAAATAGAAAAACCGGTATGCTGCCTCAGAACGCTCACGAACCTTAAGGAAATGCAAAAAAAACAGGACAGAAAAAACAGCTGAAATTTGCGAAATAATATTTGGAATAAATGCATTGTTAAAATAGGGACTGATGTTTAACCAGCTAAAAGGGAAACCATAAAATGTAGCAAAAAATAAACCGATACCAAAAACGTGCAGAGAATAAAACAGATAAGCCTTATCGCGTATAACGATAAAAATAACAATATTAAACAGGACAAATGCGGATACCAAAGCGACATAGACTGAAATCTCTGCCATATTTTTCGCGGCCAGATGGGCCAAACCGGCCGCATCAGCAAGCTTAATATTAAAATGAAGACTTTCGAAAGGCTGCTCTATTCTAAAATAGAGAATACTTTCCCCTTTTTCCAATTCCAGCGGAACAATTGAATGCCGGTTGTGCTGACTATCATCTTTGTCTTTGTAAAACCGGCCGATATTAAATACTTTTAGGGCATTAGCCTTGCCAGGCACATAAACTTGCAGCTTATAAATAGCAAAGTAATCGTAAAACAAAAAATGCTGTATATTGTACGCCAGATTATTGACCGCAACCCGCGCCCAAATCACACGATCCGATTTTTTAAAGACTGGAGAGGCAAATTCAGAAACTGAAAAATTATGCTTAAATTCAGGCCGTGAAATATCAAAAAGCGATTTTGTTCCCGCTTCATCAAAATAGAATGAGATGACAGCATTCGTTTCATAAATCGAGGCTGATTCATTAAGAACAAGCGTCTCAGTTCGTTGCTGACCAGAAGCCAGGGCAGCATTAGAAGAAACAAAAAGACTAAAAAGAATAAAAACTGAAGTTATAAACCGTCTCATACTGTAATCGAAAATGAGGCTGCTCTCATAGCCAAAAAATCGCCAAATCCTTAGTTATTATGATGTGATTGTTTTAGCGACTACTATAACGTCAATAGCGAGACTAAATCCACTATTTAATCCCTTACAATTCGAATACAACTGGCGGGAAAGCAACCCTTGCCCGGTCTTATTACGATATATATTTATCGATAATTGAATTATTTATTCCCGGTAACCACGCGTCACTCTGAGTGAGCAACAGCCGTGTTAACTTACTTTTAATTTAGTTAATCACAGATTCCAAATTCTACAGCAAGCTACTGTATTTATTGATTTTTTTACACCTTCGTCAACATATTCATCATGATCATGGCCAGGGTATGGCCCTGGAGATGGCAGATTTATGCAGGAAATTGGGCTATCTGGTCGACGTCTAAACACACTGAGACGAGAACTTAAGTCGAAAGTATAGAGTTTTTCACCTGACCCAAAAATAGAGAAGAAATTTTTAGTCAAATCAATAGCAATTGGTTTAATATTCATATTGGAACCCATTGTCACCAGCCTCTTGAAGGCTGTAATCAGACAGGGCCATATCATTCGTTAGCCTGGAACTATACAAAAGAAGGATTGAATAACTTTATATGAGCAATCTTAAGGTCGGAGAA
>Ga0224506_10001810_pt1 | contig 15012 bp, 11 predicted proteins | sample SF_Jan12_sed_USG_2_FD_169108 | JGI IMG/M metagenome (GOLD analysis project Ga0224506, IMG submission 169108) | Sediment microbial communities from San Francisco Bay, California, United States - SF_Jan12_sed_USGS_8_1 | ecosystem: Environmental > Aquatic > Marine > Sediment | place: USA... | reverse complement strand
CCGAAGAGTTGCCTCTGTTAGTGTTTCCGGATGTACCCCTATAAGTAGATGTACCTGACGAACGTTGATAACTATTCGACCTGGTTCTGGTGGTTACTCCGGTAGAAGATCTCCCTTGATTACTATTTCTGGAATAAGAACTTCCCGTATTTCTGTTGTCCGTGCTTCTAATTGTAGAATTGGTCGTTCCACGATACTGAGCAGGTTTCCTGTTTTGGTAAGTGGAAGTACCAGTAGAATTTGTAGTATTTCGATCAGTAGGAGTACTCCTTGTATAACCAGTTCTATAAGTATTCAAGTTTCGGTTTTCATAAGTTCTACTTACAGCAGAGCTATTTCGAGAGCCCGTATAAGATGTTCTTGAAACCGTATTTCTATCAGTTTGAAGTGCAGTACGCCCTCCTGTATCAGTTGTCCTTGTATCATTTGCAGCATACCTGCCTGTAGTTGAACCTCTTCTTGTTGGAACCGTAGAAACTCCTGAATCAGTTCTTCCTCCTGTTGTTCCACGACGGGTTGTAGTTAAATTCCCCGTACTTGTAGTTGCTACTGCTGTTCTTCCGCCAGAATAAGATCCCCTCGAACCTCTTCTTCCTACTGTAACGTTTTCAGCGTAACGATCCCTGTTTGAATAAGCGCCATAATAAGGATTTCCATAACTACTGTAATACGTATTATGACCATAATAGGAGTAAGAAGGATAACACATTCGGCTATTCCACGCCCAACTACTATAAAATGGATCATACCAACCCCCATACCAGTTGGAATAACCATAAGTATAACCATAAGAAATGCTTGACCATCCGTAGTTGTAACTCACATACACCGCACTCCTACCATAATACCAAGGGTCGAAAGGGTCGTAATAAGAATATCTTGAATAATGATGAGGCGCCCATGTTCTAATTCTGATTCTGTAAAATGGATCATAAATTGTATTCCTGTAAAGTACAGGGTTGCTCCAATAAATATCGTCGAAATCTCTAAAATCAGTTCCGTAATAATTGTTGATCTCAGTTTTACCCTGAGCCTCAGCTAATTCCTCTTCATTGTATTCCTCGTCGTAATAACCCTCTTCCTCTTCAACATCATTGAACCTATCCAAATAATTTGGGTTAATATTACGCTGTGACTCATCTAATTTCACAGAATCGGCCTTGGCCAATGAATCTGCCACTGCATTCCTGATTTCTTTTTTCTTTTTCGTTTTTCTGTCCGATGAACGGAAATACATATCGTCATATTCTTGTGCAAACACAGTTCCACTTACAAATACAAGCAACATTGCACTTAAGAATAGGCTGGGAAATTTTAAGAATGCTTTCATAATCAATACATTTTGTAATAAATAATTACGTCTTTTTAACCTTTTAGGTTAGAATATACTACAAAAACTTATATTTGCAGTATAATAGTCCAGCATAAATATAACAAATTTTATACCAAAATGGTGCGATGAGTAAAGGAATTACAAAAAGAAGTGAGGATTACTCACAATGGTACAACGATATTGTTAAAAAAGCAGACCTCGCAGAGCATTCTCCGGTGCGTGGTTGCATGATCATAAAACCCTATGGTTACAGTATCTGGGAGAAAATACAGCAAAATCTGGACATCATGTTCAAGGAAACCGGGCATACTAATGCCTATTTTCCATTATTTGTTCCAAAGTCCTATCTTTCAAAAGAAGCTGATCACGTAGAGGGGTTTGCCAAAGAGTGTGCCGTGGTTACACACTATAGATTGAAAAATGCAGAGGATGGTTCGGGAGTAATTGTAGATCCGGAAGCAAAACTTGAAGAGGAGTTGATTATCAGACCTACCTCTGAAACAGTAATATGGAACACTTATAAAAATTGGATTCAGTCATACAGAGACTTACCAATACTTCTTAACCAATGGGCCAATGTAGTACGTTGGGAAATGAGAACCCGGTTATTTCTTCGTACAGCTGAATTTTTGTGGCAGGAAGGACATACCGCTCATGCCACTTCTCAGGAGGCCATAGATGAAACAATACAAATGCTGGATGTTTACGGGCAGTTTGCTGAAGAATTTATGGCTATGCCGGTGATAAAAGGTAAGAAATCTGAAAGTGAGAAATTCCCAGGAGCTATAGATACATATTGTATTGAGGCTTTGATGCAAGATGGCAAAGCCCTTCAATCGGGTACCAGTCATTTTCTGGGTCAGAATTTCGCAAAAGCTTTTGATGTAAAATATGCCGATAAGGAAGGAAAACTAGAATACGTTTGGGGAACAAGCTGGGGTGTAAGTACTCGTTTGATGGGTGCCTTGATTATGGCCCATTCCGACGATTTAGGACTTGTACTCCCTCCTAAACTGGCTCCAATTCAAGTGGTAATCATACCCGTTTATCGAAATGATGAACAAAAAGAACAGATTGCGGAAAAGGCTAAAGTCATTATGAAAGACCTCAAGGCCAAGGGAATTTCTGTGAAATTTGACGATAGGGACACACACAAACCGGGATGGAAATTTGCAGAATACGAACTCAAGGGTGTGCCGGTTAGGTTGGCTTTGGGCCCTCGTGATCTTGAAAATAATACAGTAGAAGTAGCCAGACGCGATACTCTCGAAAAGGAATTTGTTTCTTTGGATACCGCTACCGATCATATTGTGGAACTCATGGATAAAATCCAAAACAATATTTTCGATAAAGCACATGCCTTTAGAGCTGAAAATACGGTTGAAGTAGATACTTATGACGAATTTAAAGCAGTTTTAGATGATAAAGGTGGCTTTATTTCCGCTCATTGGGATGGAACTTCCGAAACCGAAGAACTAATCAAAAAAGAGACAAAGGCTACAATACGATGTATTCCTATGGATCAAAAATTAGAAGAAGGGAAGTGTATTTATAGTGGAAAACTATCTAAGGGCAGAGTGATTTTCGCCAGAGCTTATTAGGTTTTGATAAAATGGGTAGAGACGTAGCCTGCTGCGTCTCTATACCCTACACCACTCACACCTCATGATTGCAAATAGACGTAGCCCTACCCATAAACATACACGCGTTTTACGCGCTCGGATATACCAGTGAGTACTTCATAGGGGATTGTTTCCAATCGCCTGGAAAATTTTTCTATGGGAAGGCCCTGACCGAAAAGAGTTACTTCGTCCCCAACTTTAACATCGAGTCCGGTAACATCGGCCATGCACATGTCCATGCAAACGTTGCCAATAATGGGTACTTCCTTTCCCTGGATAAGAACCTTTCCGTTACCATTTCCGAGGGCTCTTCTAAAGCCATCGGCATAACCAACAGCAAGGGTGGCAATTTTACGTGTTTCATTCAATTTTCCCATTCTGCTGTATCCAATAGTTTGGGTGGGAGGAACTTCACGTACCTGACTAATACAGGTTTTAAAAGATTCTACAGGTTTTAAATGAAATTGATCTTTTTTTACCGAAGATATACCATGTAAGCCTAATCCCAGACGAACCATATGAAAATGATACATAGGAAACCGGCTGATGCCCGTACTGTTTACCAAATGAAACATGGCTTTATGGCCTGTTTTCCTTTTGATTTCAGTAGCAAGTTTGTAAAAGGTAGTTGCCTGTGAATGAGTGAATTCATCGTGTTTTTCTTCATCTGCGGCCGCAAGATGACTAAAAATACTGGCTATATGAATGCCGGGATTCGATTGAATCAGGTTAATTAGTTCAGGAATGTCAGTTTCGGAAAATCCCAATCTGTTCATGCCCGTTTCAATCTTTAAATGAATATTAACCTCTGTGTTATTGGTGTTTTCAATAAGCCGTTTTAAAAATGAAATAGAATAAATTTCAGGCTCCAACTTGTATTTGACCAAATGAGGAATGTCTTCTTCATGGCTGTTCATCACCATAATAGGAAGATCAATGCCTCTATTTCTAAGTTCAATACCTTCGTCGGGATAGGCAACTCCCAGATAATCCACACCAATATGTTGAAGTAAGGTGGGTATTTCAGATCCGCTTCCATACGACAGGGCTTTTACCATGGCCATGATCTTGACTCCCGGGTTCAATAAAGAACGGTAATAGGATAGATTGTGAAGTAAGTTGGTGAGGTTTATTTCAAGAACGGTTTGATGGGCTTTTTCTTCCAGGTAATTTACAATTCGCTCAAAGCGAAAAGGCCGTGCTCCCTTCACAAGAATACAACTGCTTCTAATTTCATCCAGGTATTCAGATGCAAGTAATTCTTCCACAGTTGAATAATAGATTGTTTTACAATGAGGGCAGTCCAATTTTCCTGAAATACGTTCGCCTACTGCCAGAACGAGTTCAATTTGCTCTCTGTTAATTAAATCGCTTACCTGTTTATACAGATCTGCATCCGTTAAACCTGTTTGCAGAATGTCGCTGAGGATGAGGGTTTTAGATCTGCCAGCAGATTGCTGATGAAGGACTTGTACTGCGCTACCTAGCCCTACCAGGTCACTATTGTAGGTGTCGTCCAATAGTAGATTTCCCCATTTTCCTTTTCGAATACTCATACGCATATGGATGGGCTGCAGGGTAAGAAGTCCTTTCGAGATTATATCCGGGTCAATTTTAAGGTAAATCATTGTACAAATACAGTGGATGGCATTTTCAATGAAAACCTTATCGGTGAAAGGTAGCAAAAACTCATTTTCAGTGCCATGAATGGCCAATTTTAGCACCGTATTACCTGAGCGAACCAATTGTTTGGTAATGATAATATCGCTGGAACTGTGCCAACCCCAGGACAAAGTTGACAAGTTTGATTTTTTTAAATAGGAATCAATATCTTCCTGATCTTTGCAATAAATAACAATTCCCGATTGGGAAAAAAGTTTAAACTTTTCAGTGATTTTTTCTTCTCTGCTTTTAAACCCTTCATCGTGGGAAGTGCCTATGTTGGTAAATATGCCTATATGCGGTTGAATTATTTTTTGTAGTCGTTCCATTTCCCCTGGTTGGGAAATACCGGCTTCAATAATACCTAACTCATGTTTTTCATTCATGTTCCATAAGGAAAGAGGCACTCCTACCTGAGAATTATAGCTTCCGGGTGATTTTATAGTGTACTTATGAGGCGCAAGTAATTGGTACAACCACTCTTTTACAATGGTTTTTCCATTACTGCCTGTAATTCCTATTACTTTTCCTGTGAAATTTTTTCTTTTTAATTCCCCTAACTTTTGCAAGGCTTCAACAGCATTTTTAACTCTGATAATGGTTGCATTGGGAAAATATTTCGGTTTGATATCGGTTTCCACTATGAAATTTCGACATCCTCTTTCATATAGGTCGTTTAGGTATTTATGGCCATCGTTGCTTTCTGTTTTGATTGCAAAAAACAAGCTTTCACTTTCGTTGAAATGTTTACGGCTGTCGGTAAAAAGGTGTGAAATGACGGTGTCCTCACACTTTTGAATGAAAGTTCCTTCAACACTTTTGGCTATTTCAAAAATGGAAATCATAGGGGGCTTATATGGTTTGCTAAATTAGGATTGTTTTATCAGAACTCGCAATTGTTGAACTAAAAACATAGGTTTCTACCTGAATTAATCATATATTTATTTATATAAAACAAATAATTAGTTCAACCTAAACTTACTTATTATGGAAAAAAGAATTGGATTTGGCAAACGTCTGGGAGCATATCTTCTGGATATGGTTGTCATCTATGTTTTATCGTTTATTGTAGGCACCCTTGGAGGATCGGCCATTTTTATGGCCATTATGGGCACTGCAGACACAAACAATATGGAAAATGATGCTGCGTTGGGGGCTGTGGGGGGTATTCTTGCAGGAGCTATGGCTGCGGTAGCAGGTGTGCTCATAATTAGCGTAGTTATTTATTTGATTGAGGGTCTTACAGGTGTTACACCAGGAAAAGCTATTCTCGGACTGAAAGTAGGTAACAAAGAGGGTAAAGTAGCCGTAGCAGTGAACTTTTAACTCGTTTTCTGGCTAAGGTATCCGGCACTCTTCTTACAATTTTAGGAGGTATAACCGGCGTGGCCATTTTAGGAACAATTGGCGGTTTGGCCTCGCTGGCAATCTTTATTGGTTGTTTTATGGTGCTAGGTTCTGAAAAGCAGGCACTTCACGATATGGTTGGCAAAACAGCGGTTTTCAATAAAGCCGATTTGGTTGCTTAATATAACCTAGTTATTATCTGGCTATAATATAAACTTGGTTAACGCCCCATTCATTGAATATTATGAATGGGGCATTTTTTTTAGATTAAATAATGCCATTAAATTAAGGGTGATTATTAGCCTTTGAAACATATAAACAAGTCATACGCATGAACAAAGTTTGGTCGTTCAACTTTGTTTATGACCCTAGAAGGGGTTCGCCTGGAGTTTGGTTATTAACATGACCACCCTACGGGGTCAATGCTGTTTACTTAAACTGCAGTTAAATCAAAACACCTTCTTAAAACAGGATTCTTGATACATGAAACCTGATTCAGGAATCAAATATCTCGATTCTTGTATAGGGAATCAATGTCGTTTTAGAAACACACTTTATTTTAACATAAAAAACTTAACGGCATTGAACCCGGGTTAAATATTTACATGTTGTAATAGTTTCTCACATGCTAACGAACTTTCTTCTATTCAAAACTTATGCTCCAATGCCTGATCAATATGAGCCAAGTGATGCCGGCAATGCCAGGCATACAAAAATACATTTTGGTCGAGGGTGAAGGTTCGTCCATGCTCAGGGTGTACATAGAGTTTTGAGAAATCGTTTTCCGACATGTTATTAAGCAAAACAGTCCAGCGTTGGTGGACACCCTCCAGGATTTTCAATGAGCTCTCTATGGGAGTTTGCAAAACATCGGGCATTTCCGACCAACGGGCCTCGAAGTAAGGTTTAATGGTGGGGCTGTCTTCAGTAAGGGTAAGTTTAAACCGAATAAAGCTATTCATGTGGCTATCGGCCAAATGGTGTACTACTTGGAGAATGTTCCAGCCTTCGGGGCGGTATTTGTATTGAAGTTGATTTTCGTTGAGGTCTTTAACCACTTTGTTCACTTTTTCGGGTAGGGAAGAAATGGTTTCTATACATTCTTTGATGGTGTCTTTTGAAATTGAAGTAGGGAAAGAAAGTTTTCCCACAGGGAATTTCAAGTTTTCTATGTCGGTCATGGTATAAATTTTCAGGAAATATAATGAAAATAGAGTGATTTGGAAGAATATTGGGGGGTAGAAAAAATATTTAATAAAAAGTAGTTTGTTGAATAAAACAAAAAATCTACATTTGCAGTCCCAAAGGAGAAAAGGATCTCCTTTTTTATTTAACAGAGGAGTGGCAGAGTGGTCGTCCCGAAGCTTCGGGAGCGGCGGTCTTGCCTGGTAGAGTTCTCTTTAAGAATAAGCGTTGTACTGTTAAAGTATGGTACAGATAAAATATTTAGAATAAACAGAGGAGTGGCAGAGTGGTCGAATGCGGCGGTCTTGAAAACCGTTGTACCGTGAGGTACCGGGGGTTCGAATCCCTCCTCCTCTGCTGTAAATTGCGAAAACCGTCCATTTGGGCGGTTTTTTGCGTTTGTGGGATGACAAAACGTATTATTTAGCAAAAACAAGATAGCTCTATTTCCTTTATTTACCTTTACGCCTTAGTTTCTCATCTGTTTCTTCTCAAGCTCTAACTTGTTAATCAAACTATCCTTTAGAGATGGGATTTTATAACCAACATCATAACGTTCGCTTGGATCTTCATCCAGATCAAATAGTAGTTTTGAAGTTCCATCATAAATCAATTTCCACTTCCCCTGTCTTATTGCAAATTGTGAACGGAATTTCCAAAATAATATTCTTTCAACATCAATTTCATCTGACATTAAATCAACTCCATCTAAATCATCAATAGAGATATGTGCCGCATTTAAAAGTGTAGCTGTTACATCCATATTTATTGACAGTCTTGTGTTTAAAGAGTTTGTTTTATTTTTAAGTGGATTGCGTATTATCAATGGCACACGGATACCTCCTTCCCAAAGCGTCGCAAATCCATGGGATAACTCTCCGTGATCAACATAATCCTTCCCTCCATGATCATAAGTAAAGACGACGATAGTATTTTCAAATAGGCCATTATTTTTTAGGTTATCCAGAATTCTTCCTATGTTTTCATCTACATTTTCAATTACTTTTATATAATCTTCCCGAGTGTTGTTACTCCATGTTGTTTTGTTCCTTATATCCTCTGAGTTTCCAGGAACTTGCAATGGAGGGAGTGGAGCATTATAAAAAAGGCTCAGAAAAAACGGTTTGGTTGGTTGTTCATTTATAAACTCGATTGCGTCATCTGTAAATACATCAGTTATATAACCTTCTACCTCTACCGGTCGGTCGTTTTTATATAAACCAGAACCGTTAAATGTTTTGTGACTATAATAATCAATACTCCAATCATTAAACCCAAAATAATGATCAAACCCATTGGCTTTGGGAGAAGATTCTTTTGAATATCCTAAGTGCCACTTACCGATAAAAGCTGTTCTATATCCTTGTTCTTTTAATTTAATCGCTAAAGAAGGAGTCTTGGGTGTCAGTCCTATATGTTTTTTTCCCACGTTCGTATCAACACCATTATTATAAGGGTATAGACCAGTTAATAGAGCAGCTCTTGATGGGCTACAAACTGGTGCCGCTGAATAGAAATTAGTGTATTTTACACCTTGTTCTGCCAGTTTTGAAATGGCAGGTGTATTGATTTCAGTTGAGCCAAATGGTTCCGTATCAGCGTAACCCATATAATCGCACACTATTAAAACAATATTTGGCTGAGTTTGCGCATGTACTATATTAGTTGCGGTGACAAAGAAAAGTACAAATAAAAAAGGGTAGGTTATTTTGCGCATTTTTTCATTTTATTGGGAATTTCAATTTGAGCCACTGCCCGAATACTTTATTCGGAATTATCCGGGTACTATAACCGGGTTTTTCTCCTCACTACTTCCCCTCTCTCTTTTTCTGTAAAACACTCACCACTTTCGAATTCTCCGGGTTGCTAAGGTCAATTTTATAAAGGACTTCCGAATCGTTTTTGTCGAATTTTCCATCTCCATTTTCATCCTTTTCCAACACGGCAATGATGATATTGAACTGTTTTATATATTCATATTTCTTTAAATAGTAATTCGCAGGGGTGATTCTTGTTACTTCCGTTCCGTCGTATTTTGCCTGATATAAGCTGGAGGGGTCGTCCTGATTTAATTCGCCATTACGATTGTAGTCGGTATTTTTTACTGTAAAATAAAGATACTCCCAATTTAAAGGTCTTTTGGTGGTATCATTGTAGTGGTTTTGCAACAAATACCCTGACTTTCTGGTAATTATTTGCACACTATCCTGAAATAAAAACCTTTTTTCCTCTGTCACGGGATTATAAAAAAAGATGTTGATATCGGAATTGTTCCCATACACTTTAATATTGTCCACTTTGCCGTTGCTTTCCCATTCCACGGGTATAAGTATATATCCAGTAGTGTCCAGAACCTCAAACTGAGAGTAGTCGTAGCCCGTTCGAAACCGTGGTGACATAGATTGTGCAGAAACGATTTCAGAAAGGGTAAGTAGTAACAAGGGTAGGAGTAGTCTGTTCATAGTAGGGTGGTTTTTTCAATGTTAACGAATGTAAACAAAAATGGTATTTATGAGTCTGCTTTTCTTTGGGAAATAATATACTGAAAGGAATATAAAAAGGATTCTGTTTATTCTACTCTTTATTAGTAAATCTTAACTTCTTTCAATTATACATCATCACAGCAGAGTCTGAACTTGAAACATCAAAAGTATGGGAGTTTGTGTTTATGCTTAATTCCGTAGATATTGTCTTACCGATACATTCATATCTATAAATAGATTTTATCCCACCTGGGTTTAATATTAAAGTTACCTTATCAGCTTTAGTAATTTTAAAATAGCTGGATGCTTCGAAAATAGATCGGGGTTTTACTATTTGTAAAATTTCACCTTCCTTGAAACTGATTTCGAGTATTGATCTTTCTTGATCATATTGTGCACTTTCAAACCTGAGTTTTCCTCGATAAGGCATTCCTAACCAATCGCCAAAGATTTTAATAGAACCACCCATAAACAGGTGTTCATTTTTATTAATAAGAGAAACCAATTCATCAGGATTTCTTCTTTTTGTATTTTCATGGTGTGAAGGCTCAAGGTTATCTAATTCTGGAGATGATTGAGTTGCTACAAGTAAATCTAAAGGACCTCCAATTTGTACTCTTTTGAAAATATAATGTCCAACTTTTATTGAAGTTAATACTAACAGGATTGAAATGATTATCCCAAATGCATTTGGCATTGATGTGTATATTGCAATTGACAGTACATAAGCCCCGAAAAAAGGACCTATTGCCAGCAGCAATCCAGTTAAGATGTAATTAAGACGCTTCATTTTATGTTGGAGTTTATAACTAAAATTAATTGGTCTGCAAAAAAAAGGTCAAATACTGAAAAATTAAAAGCAAGATTTGTGTTTAGAGTTAAAGATAATTACTGGAATTTCTAAATTGAATTGATTCTATAAAAAACACCCCAATAAAGCCTATACAACAGTACACAAATACATCTCCAATTACCGAATATATTGTTTTTATTCCTTTTACAGGTAGTTGGGCTATCATGATTTTGTTATTTGTATCAAAACTACTCTGTTGGTAGATCATTTCTCCATAAGGGGTAATGGCGGCCGATAATCCAAACCGGGTGGACCTAAACACTGAATGCCCCTGTTCTGTGGCTCTGAATGCCGCCATTCTGGTGTGCAACGGATCAATGCCACGCCAGTCTGAGGAAGGAACGGTAACGATATCAGCGTTTAACTTTCCGTATCCTTTGGCCAGATAGGGGAAATCATAATCATAGCAAATGGCTCCGCCTATCTTTGTGCCGTCAATCGAAATGGTTTTCAAGGTTTCTTTGCCTTTTATTGCAGGCTCTCCCGGAACGGGTTCATGTTTATTGTATTCATGATCGATCTGTCCATTCGAATTAATAAAGAGGTATTTATTTTCAAATTTAAATGGAGAATCAGATAATGGCACTACATACGATGCTACTATAGAAATTCCATTTTCTTTTGATAATAATTTTATGGAGTCCACCCAGGCTAATTCATATTCAGTTTCCAGAAAAAATGCGGCTTCATTCCACACAATTACTTTGGCACCAAGTTTTGCAGCCTTTTTCGTTCTGCTGAATATGGATTTAATAACTTGTTCATTGCTTTCTCTGGAAGGCAACGGTAATCCTCCAATGCTTGAATCAGTACCCACTGCGGCTATTGTAATTGTTTCTTTTCCTGTTGATTTAGATAGTTCGGTTCTAAGTGCCCCGAAAATTAGTAATACCAAAAACACTGCCACAGGAATGTGAAGGGATACTAATCTTAATTTTCTTGTTAATATTAACTCGGCAATGGATGTATTAAACCAATAGATTAAAAAACTCAATCCGGCCATGCCAAATATGGCTACCGTCTGCATTATTTCCAAACTGTGTAGTTGTGTGTAAGCAGCGACACCCCAACTGGCCAGTGGCGTAAACGTGTATTGAATCCATTCCAAAACAACCATTAAACTGGGAAATAGAAATAAACCCCATTTATGATTTTTATAGCGATCCCAAAGTAAATAAGCAGGAAGATGAACGAGACCAATTGGAATGGAATAAAGGAAAATAAATACGTAAGGAAGGGGAGGGGTTATGATTTTAAAAACTATGGCCGACCAAGCTACAATGAGGGCTATAGAAAATAGAAATCGCGATTTCCAACCTTTTGTAGTATGCAAATAAAGTAAAAAAGGAACAACTGATATCCATCCGATCAGATCAACACTGAAAGAAAGGTGAGCTAAAAACAGGGTGATTATTCCAAAAAGAAGATACCAATTAGGGTTTATATACGACAGTACATTTTTTGTGCTGTTTTTATTATTTTGTAAAGGTCTCATAATTTGTCTTTTTCGATGAATTGATAAACAAATTTCAAGCATTGAAAATTGAAATCCATTAACAATTGATAAAAAGCAAAGAGGGAGGAAATTAGGGTAATCGTTCTTTTCTCAATCTACTCAGGGAAATGTTGGTAATACCAAGGTAAGTAGCAATAGCCATGTGAGGAATTAAGTTTTCAAATAGGGGGTATTGTTTGCGGAATTGTATGAGTCTTTCTTTAGCTGTTAAAGAGGCGAGCCCAATTTCTTTATTAACTTTTTGAGTGAGTTCATTTGTTAGCACAGTATTTCCAAATTCTCTTATTTCGAGGTTCTCTATCATCAACTTTTCAAACATTAACGCATCAATTCCTGCAATTTTTGTTTTTGTTAAGGCCTGGAAATTTAAATTGGAAAAACCATTTTCAGTTCGGGTTACATATGGCGACAAAATTGATTTTTCGGAGAAGAAGGCGATAGTAATTTCTTCCCCTTCAGGGTTTATGAGATAACTTCTGCAAATACCTTCGATTACAAAATATTCTTTACTGTTTCGCTTTCCTTTTTTGATAAAAGTATCCCCTGGCTCCCGATATTCATATTCAACCAAATTTTCTACCTCATCGATAGACTTAATCGACATTTTATAAATGGAGTTTATTATTTCTTTTATCATTGTGGAGGATTTTTTAGACAAATAAAAAATCACAAAATATCCGGGGACAAGCCCTCCCCTCCCCGGATTCAAGATAGATATTTTCTGTCTTTGTAGATTGAAATTAAACGTTTAAGTTTTATTTAGGCATTTTTTAGCCTCCTTTATTTAAAATTTCACTCAAAATTAGACAGCATTGGTAATAATGGTCTTTTTTACCAAGTTTAAATTTCCCCCTTCTTCACGAGGACTCTTACATCAACAATCGATTGAAGTTTCAGTAAATTAACTACTTTTGTCCACGGTGGGCAATAAAAGAAAATAAGTACTCCAAATTATGAGTGGTTTTCGTGCCGTAAATTCAATAATGATTTGTTAATAAATATTTAATATGAGTAGGTTAGCATTAATTCAGGATATTTTTAAAAAGACGGATTTTAAAAGTTATTTGGAAATAGGTTGTTTCAAGGGGAAAACGTTTTTCGTAGTTGATGCTGAAAACAAGGTGGCAGTAGATCCTGGTTTCCATTATAAATTTTATATAAATAAAGTGAAGTGGGCTTTTAAAAAACCTGCTAATCTTAAAAATCAATATTTTAAAGAGGAAAGCGACACTTTTTTCCTAAAAAGAAAAGACGTTTTGGAGAAGTTGGGAACCCTGGATGTTGTTTTTGTTGATGGACTTCACACCTATGGCGCTTCCCTGAAAGACGTATTGAATTCTCTTAAGTATCTAAATAATAAGGGTATAATTGTAATGCACGATTGCTACCCGCCTCATGAGGCTGCTGCTTTGCCTACTAAATTTTTCCCCACGGCAGAAGAAATTGCCAATGTACCCGGTTGGACCGGCGACTGGTGTGGTGATGTTTGGAAATCAATAATCTATTTGCAACGAGCTCACGGTGATTTTCTGGATATTTGTGTAATTGATACTGAAACTGGTTTAGGAATTGTAAAACCTAAGAGTGACATCAAGGTTGAGGAATTGAAACTTGACGAAAAACTGTATGCTGAAATTGATAAACTAACTTATCAAGATCTTATGAAGGATCCCAAAACCTTATTGAATATGAAAGATTCTGAATATATTAAAACTATTGTTGAGGAAGTAGTGAACAGAGCCAAATCGAATTAATTTTCTGTTTCTTCAGTAAAGAAATCAAAACTTTCCGAAAAAATTCGAAATATCGAAGTATGCTTTTTTTGTTTCCCCATCGGAAGTTTTAAAAGTTAAAATATCATAGGGTTTCCCGTCGTGATTTGCCAGAGCTTGCATGGAAACACGTGATCCGGGATAGTTTTTCTTCAGCCATTCATACTCTTCCGGAATAGAGTTGGCAATAATGGCTGTTTCAAAAGACATACCATCTCTACCCTCATTAGCAGTATCCGAAATTTCAGTGTTGGAATTGTCAGTGTTGGAAGCACCGGGATTGCTAACATTGGATGTGGAAGCACAAGAAGAAATAGTCAGTAGGATTATTAAAAAGAGTGCTGACGGAATTGAAAGGATAATTTTCATAGAAGGGTAGAATGTAGATTGCTTATAAATATAATAAAAAAGCAGTTAAATACTATAAAATTGGTTGTAATAATTTTTCGTTATAAACTTATTTAAATTAGAAATATTTGTTTTTATCATTACATTTTCTTCTTGTATCCCAAACCCGGTTCATTGGATGGTGTCATCCAGCCGTTTTCTATTTTGAAACCACCTTCTGCCAGGTCTTTTACCAGATCAAGACTTCCATCCAGATCAATGTATTTGGTGTTGGGATATGCATAGGCCACATTCAAGGCGGCTGTGATACTCACATGACTCTCGTCGTTGCAACCCCACATTAAGTCTGTTCCGGCAGCAAGGGCTATACTTGCTATTCTGGAACCCTGAAAAATCCCTCCGCATTTCATTAATTTGATATTGAAGATGCCACAAGCCCTTTCCCCACTTAACAGGTTGAATGCGTCTGCAGCAGATATAATAGATTCATCGGCAGCTATCTTCTCACGAATTTCCCAGGGTAGTTTTTTCATTTCGGCTACAGCCTTGGCCGCAATGGGCTGCTCAATCAATTCAATATCCAACTTCCTTGTTCGTTCAAAGAAATCAATGGTGGTGGGTATGTCGTACCCCTGATTGGCATCTATACGAATAATAAATTCGTTACCGTATTTTTCACGAATTTTTGTTAGCCTTTCTATATCCTCATTAACATCAAGCCCTAATTTTACTTTTAAAACCCTGAAGCCCATATCATAGTATTCAGTGGCTTCTTCTACAGTGCCAGCAACGTCTTTTATTCCGATGGTTACTGATGTGGCCAGTTTTTCAATTTTTCTGCCCAAATATTTATGAAGAGGGATACCCAGATACTTAGTAAAGGCATCATGA
>Ga0224506_10001809_pt1 | contig 15026 bp, 10 predicted proteins | sample SF_Jan12_sed_USG_2_FD_169108 | JGI IMG/M metagenome (GOLD analysis project Ga0224506, IMG submission 169108) | Sediment microbial communities from San Francisco Bay, California, United States - SF_Jan12_sed_USGS_8_1 | ecosystem: Environmental > Aquatic > Marine > Sediment | place: USA... | reverse complement strand
TTACAATATGGAAGCTACAAACCATCTTATAGAGCTACAAATGAATGCTGACATGTGGATCGCCGGTGCCACGTTAATCGCGGCATACATTCTCATCTTTAGTGAAGTCATTCATAGAACCAATGCTGCAATAGTCGGTGCTGTGGTGATGATCGGTATTGGCACCTGGAATGGCTTCTACTCCCAGGCTGACGCAGTCATGGCTCTGGATGCCAACACGATGTTTTTACTGATGGGCATGATGATGGTCGTTGTCTTGTTACGTCCTACTGGTGGCTTTGAATTTCTGGCCATTAAAATCGCCAAATTCGCTGGTAATAGCCAGCCCATGCTGTTGATCTCGTTAAGCTCAGCCGTCAGCATAATCAGTATGTTTCTGGATAATGTCACCACAGTATTAATTTTTGCACCTCTGACGGTGGTCATAGCTAAAATTCTGGCAATAAACCCGCTGCCCTATCTGATGTCTGAAGCCATGTTATCGAATATTGGTGGTGCTTCTACATTGGTTGGTGATCCACCAAACATCATGATCGGCAGCTCAGCTAATATCGATTTCATGAGCTTCCTGGTACACATGGGTCCCATTGTAATGGTTATTTGGTTTTGTACTGTGGGGATGGTGTTGTTTACCTTTAGAAAAGAATTGAAAGTAAAACCAACTGGTTCCGTTAACCTGGATGAAACCAAAGCCATAACTGACCCGGTAGGCTTAGCTAAAGCGCTTTTTGCGTTAACCGTTGTCATTATCCTGTTTTTTATCCATCACTATTTCCATCTGTATCCTGCATATGTCGCCTTTATTGGTGTTGCTATTGCGGTAACATTAATGCGGCCCGACCCCGAATCCCTATTCGGTAAGGTTGAATGGTCGGTATTAGCATTTTTCGCGGGTTTATTCATGATTGTCGGTGGCGTTGAACACTCCGGGCTGCTCGATCTCATTGGTCTCAAGTTATCCAGTATGGCGAGTGACCCTGAAAGCCTATTGATGACGTGTATTATGTTAATGTGGGTTGCCGCCTTTGCCAGTGCTATCGTCGATAACATTCCATTCACAGTGACTATGATTCCTATTGTTCAGGGTCTTGAGTCACAAGGTATCAACGTATTTCCACTTTGGTGGGCTTTAGCAATTGGTGTGGGTTTAGGTGGTAACGGTTCTCACATTGGAGCAACGGCAAATGTTATCTGTGTCGCAGAGTCCGAGAAATCCAGAATACCTGAAGCCAGGATCACCCCGATTTTGTGGATAAAGAAAGGCATGCCGATTATGTTATTTAGTCTTGTGGTGGCGTCCATAGTCTACGTCGTCGCATTTGAATATTTCCGAACGCCATAGCCGGGTTTATTTAGGTTAACATCGTAGCCTGGCGAAAGAGCCAATAACCAACTATCTTGGTAGAGCATTAGTCATGTTATTTGACTGTCGTTGAAAACCTACTGGAGAAGTTACATGGCTCAGTATGTCATGGTTTATTTGGGGGGTAACCCGCCCGCCACACCCGAACAAGGTAAGCAACACTTTGCACAGTATATGGACTGGATTGGTTCACTGGGTGCTGCGGCCGTCAGTCCTATGAATCCTTTAAAGGAAACAACCCTGTTAAAACCGGATGGATCAACATCCACAGGAAGCTCTATAGGTATGTCGGGTTACACCATAGTTGAAGCAGAATCTATGGGTGCTGCCCTTGAAATGGCTAAAACCTGTCCTTTTTTAAGCATAAACGGATCTCTGGAAGTGTCTGAACTGGTAAAAATGGGTTGATTGACCTAAACAAAACACAAGTATTCAAGCGAACCCTGGCTATTCACGGAATTGGCTCATTCTGCTAATCTCACCCATAGAAACAGACTACATTTGTGGTAATTGAAATGAAAAAGTTACAAATTGATATCGTTTCTGACGTGATGTGTCCTTGGTGTATCATTGGTTATAAAGGACTTGAAATAGCTCTGGAACAATTATCAATAGACGTCGAAGCTGACATCAATTGGCTGCCCTTTGAACTAAATCCGCACATGCCTGCTGAAGGTCAGGATCTACGTGAACACCTGATGGAGAAATACGGCATCACCGAACAACAGAGTGATCAGAACCGGGATATGCTTCGCCAGCGCGGTTTGGATATTGGCTTTAGGTTTAATTTCAATGATCCACTGCGAATGATAAACAGTTTCGACTGTCATCGCCTTCTTGCCTGGGCAAAGGAGCAACATAAACAGCATGAACTCCAGATGGCTTTATTCACTGCTCACTTTGAACACAACAAACCCCTAAATGACAGACAGACGTTATTGGCTATCGTCGCGTCTTGTGATCTCGACGTTCAACATGCAACACACATCCTCAATTCTAATGACTATACCTCTCAAGTCAGAGCCGAACAGAATCAGAATATGCAGATGGGAATTCAATCGGTACCGACCTTTATCATTAACCAAAAATATGCACTGTCTGGAGGCCAGCCGGTAGAAGCATTCAAACAAGCATTTCTTCAAATCACTGACAAACAACAAGAAGTTGTCTAATCCTTTGTGTATCTGACGTGTGTAATCATCTACTCACTAACAATCCGTTTTATAATGGATTCCAATACCCCGCAAATACTTCCAGACTAGTCCAGACTTTTTACAACCCGGCATGGATTACCCACAGCAACACTATTAGCAGGTATGTCTTTATTAACTACACTTCCCGCTCCTATGGTGCAGTTATCGCCGATTGTCACACCCGCCAGTATGCTGACATTACCCCCTATCCAACAATCAGAACCAACAGTGATGGCTGCTCCAAATTCGGTTGATCGGCGCTCAACAGGGTCTATCGGATGAGTCGCTGTAGAAATCATCACATGAGGACCAATAAAGACATTATCACCAAAAGACACTGAACAGACATCAAGAATGGTCAGATGATGATTAGAGTAAAAGTTATTGCCCAGACTAATGTTATAACCATAATCACAATAAAAATCAGGCTCTATATAAAATTTGCCCTTAGAATGTAACAAATCAGATAAAGCATCTTTCCTTTTTTTCGGCTGATTGGGAGGTGTTTGATTAAACTGAAAGCAGGCCAGCTTTGCTTTTTTCCGTTGTTTGATCAGCTGAGGATCCATAGGATTGTAAGGCAGACCCGCCAGCATTTTTTCCTGCTCTGTCATAAGTTAACTTACATCCTGGCTAATAGTGGCCAATGGGTAAGGTGACACCATCTTTAATTGTAAGCCCGTAATGTTTAACATAGTCATTGATTCGGCCCGTTCGGTATAGTTCAGAAACAAAGGGGTCTATAATACTCTTTAAAAGCTTGGAAACCTCAGGATTAGCAGGACTATAGGCAACGACATTCTCGCCCTCACTAATGACTCCGCCTGTGATAATCATATCGTCGCTGCTCATGGCGTTGTTATCTTTTAATAATTTAAACAAACTATAATAAATGAACGCACTGTCATCCAGAATGGCATCTACCCGTCCAGATATCAGCATTTTTACCATCCGTTCGTAAGTATTTGATCCGGACATAAACGTCACTTTGTCAGAACGATTGGCTTCCGCACTTTTTAGGTAGGCATCAAATTCTGTATGTCCAAAGGTATAGCCTCTGACCACCGCAATTCTAATCTCATCCCAATTATTCTGCCCATCAAATCGCCATTCCGTATCTGACATTATAAAAAATTGATTGCGCCCTAAGCTAATAGTCGACTGCCCAACAAGGAGATCAGGTGCATCCGTGCGATAGATAGCGGGTAACCCGTCGGCTTCTCCCGAGCTCACAATATTAAGTGCTCGTTTATAGGGCACGATTTGAAAATTAAGAGTATGGCCCGATTCTGCTAAAGCATCCCTCAATATATCAATGAGAAAACCTTCTCGCTGGTCCTCTATCGGGTCACAAATCAAAGGGCAAAATACACTATCGACAAAATTAAATTCCTGAGCCTTAATCGTAGATGCGAATAGCAATAGCCCAGCCAAATACAAACGTTTCAAATACACTCCTTAATCCGCCTACATACTGAATCACTTGGAGACCATACTGATTTTAACCATAGACAATCATTCAACTTTACAATGATTGCGAGGCAATCCCATAGAAAATACCGTTGCCAATAAAACAAATATAGCCGATATTAACAAACAGGCCTCAAGACCCTGTTCTACATAAAGCCAGCCAGATAACACCGTACCCAACAACCTCCCTATAGCATTAGCCATATAATAAAACCCCACATCCAGCGAAACTGCCGACTGTTTGGCATAACTCACAATCAAAAAACTATGTAACGACGAGTTCACAGCAAATATACAACCATAGGCAAACAAGCCCGAAATAAGCACCCAGGTCGGAAACAGGTGAAAATACATGAGGAGTACCATCAAAAAAGGAACAACTGCTAATGACAAAGCCCAAACGATAGCAATATTCCTATCAGGAACTGGGCTATTCACTCGACGGGTAATTCGTGGTGATACTCCCTGAATGAGTCCGTACCCCATGATCCAGAGCGCTAAAAAACTGCCAACGGCCCAGTGATCCCACTGAAGGCGGGAGGCCAGATAAACCGGTAGTGCCACCACAAACCAGACATCCCGGGACGCGAACAGAAACAAACGAGCAGCAGATAAACTATTTACCGAACGACTTTTTGAAAATATTTCTCTAAATTTTGGTTTTGCTTTTGTACGTCCCAGATCTTGTCTTAAGTTCACCACACTAAAACATAAAATAACAAATAGCATGACCGCCATAGAAAAAGTGGCCCCTCTAAATCCTATCCATTCTAATAAGCCAGCACCCAAGAAGAAGCCCAACCCTTTTAGTGCATTTTTAGATCCGGTTAACACAGAAACCCAATGATAAAGTGTTCCCTGAGCATCCTCTGGTACCAATAATTTAACCGCACTTTTGGCACTCATTTTATTCAGATCTTTAGCAATTCCAGACAAGGCCTGCGCGGCCATAACCCAGGCAACCGATAGCACCTCATTGGGCAGGAACAGCATAGCCAAAGCGCCAATCTGCAATAACAACCCGGTATTCATGGTACTATTAAGTCCTACTCTGGCTCCAATCCAGCCTCCCAATAAATTTGTCACTACTCCAAAGAATTCATAAAAGACAAACAGTAACGCAATTTGTAATGCGGTATACCCCATCGTATAAAAGTGCAGCACAACGAGCATTCTTAAGGCTCCATCTGTGAGCGTAAACGCCCAATAGTTGCCGGTAACAATTAAGTATTGCTGAACATCTTTTGAAGTATTTGCCAACATAAACAACATTTTTTTCCGGGATCCAGTCGGTTTCAACGTTGTAATCCAACCCAACGCATCAGTTCGGCAGCTCTATTTGCATAACCCCATTCATTGTCATACCAAATATAGAGTTTGAGCTGAGTGTTATTGACCACCATGGTCGATAATGCATCGACAATTCCTGATCGGGGGTCCGTCTTATAATCTACTGATACTAATGGCCGCTCCTCAAAACCCAGAATACCTTTTAATTCGTTCTCTGAAGCGTTTTGCAACAAGGCATTCACTTCAGCAACATGGGTTGGTCGCTTTAGTTCAAACACACAATCAGTAATGGACGCATTTGCCAGAGGGACCCGAACGGCATGACCATTTAACTTGCCCTTTAGTTCTGGAAAAATATGGGTAATCGCCGTGGCTGATCCGGTGGTTGTGGGTATTAGACTACTGCCACATGCACGCGCTCTTCGTAAGTCTTTATGGGGTGCATCCAGAATAGTTTGCGTATTGGTAATGTCATGAATCGTCGTCATGGAGCCATGAAGAATACCAATATTTTCATGAATAACCTTTACCACGGGGGCCAGGCAATTAGTTGTGCAAGAAGCAGCAGTGACTATAGGAAACTGATCGGCAACATATTCGTGCTGATTAACGCCCATAACGATATTTAAAACACCCTCTTCTTTAACAGGGGCAGTAACAACAACCCGTTTGACGTTTTGATCCAGGTAAGGTTGTAATTTTTGTTTCGACTTCATAACACCAGAGGCTTCTATAACAACATCACATACAGACCAATCTGTATCCTCTATTTTTTGGTTTTGGCTATACTCAATATGGTGTCCAGCAGCGAGAATGCTATTACCCTCGGCTTTAGCCTCATGGTGCCAACGACCATGAATGGAATCAAAATTAATCAAATGAGCCATTGTAGTCGCATCACCGGCAGGATCATTAATTCTGACAAAGCTAATGTCTGGCCAATCTGCTGCTGCTCTGAAACTCAAGCGCCCCATTCGGCCAAATCCGTTAATACCTACTTTAATAGTCATAATTATAGTTTCCTGATCAATATTTAATCGTGTTAGGCAAAATTTTGTCACTATCCATGCGGATAAAGCCCCAGCCCAAAGTCACACCACGCAACGCCATAAACATTAACATCGCCGCCCATAACGCATGATTTCCAAAACCCTGTAGTAAATACCACAGGGGGAAAAAACCCAAAAAGGTAGCAACTAGCATACTATTTCGCATTTCACGCCCCATGGTGAGTCCGATATAGATACCGTCTAACAGGTAAGCCCAACAAGCCACTAGGGGTAACACATAGATCCAGACTAAATAATTAGCGGCGTATGAGTTCACATCAGATATCGATGAAATCAGCTCAATGAGCTGAAACCCAAAACCATAAAAGAACAGACTATAGATAACTGCGAATCCAGCTGTCCAGTACAGGGACAGTTTTACTGATAATTTAAGTCCGGCTATGTCGCGGGCTCCAGCCGCTTTACCTACCCGTGCTTCGGCGGCAAATGCGATACCGTCAAGCCCAAATGAAATCAACATCAGAAAATTTAACAATATGGCATTCGCCGCTACGACCACATCACCCATTCTTGCTCCCTGGAAAGTAATAAAAGCAAAGGTTAACTCCAGACAAAGGGTTCGAATTAATATATCTCGATTAAGACTCAGATAGTTAGCCAGCTCTGGCCAATATAATATACGATGTAAATAGGCTCTGACTTTTCCTCCTGATGTTCCAAAATGACGCAGGGCGAAAAATAACGCTATCATCGCCGTAAGATAGTCTGCAATCAACGTTGCCCAAGCCAGCCCCTTCACCTTCCAGTCGAGCCCCATAACAAACCAAAGATCCAGAACCAGATTGGTAACATTAGTAAGAATGACTAACCACATGACTTTTTTGGCCTGATGTAACCCCAGAAACCAACCCATAAAGACCAAATTTGCCAGTGCTGCAGGAAATGCCCAGATTCTGGTATTGGCATATTGGCGAGCGTACTCTGTAACTTCAGCCGAACCACCAGCGAGTTGTAAACCAAAATGAATAATGGGGTTTTGAAAAATAATTAATACCAGACTAATCGCCAGACTGACACTTAGCCCTCGGGCCAGAACCAAAAACATTCGCTCATCCGAGTCTGCGCCATATGCCTGCGCAGACAACCCTGATGTCGCCATGCGAAGAAAACCGGCTAACCACAGAAACAGGGTTATGATCATTGACCCAACGGCGACACCACCCAAATAATAGGCTTCCGATAGATGTGCAATTACCGCAGTATCGACCAGTCCCAACAGGGGCACGGTGATATTCGATAAAATCATAGGTAGAGCAATAGCCAGTATGGCTCTATGCTCAGTAATATTCTTTATCACAGTTAGTTATCCAGCGCGGCTATCAGTATGACGTCAATCTCAGATTATTTATGAGATAAGGTTACTGAATGCTAGCAGATTTAGCCCTCTTTACTCGACACTTTCAGTTGGGTGTTGTCAATGTCATTCAACCCGCTCTGTAAACATGTTAAAAATAGGGAACTTTAATTCATTATTCAGGTCAATAATTACCCATAGCCTGAACATAAAACCAGCCAGGAGTTACCATGCCATCCATAAAAACATTTTTTGTAGGATTGACCAGTCTGTTACTGGTCAGTATTTCATCTCTGGCTTTGGACAAAGACACCGAAGCCAGAATACAGGAACTGGTTGAAGAACGCTGGCAGGAGCTGATAGCCAGCGATGAATTTCAACAAAGGGTGAATCAGGGAATTCTCAATTTTGTTGAAGAACAGAATAGGCAACAGCAACAGGCAGAAGCGGAACGCAAAAGCCGGGGTACGCAACAATTGCTACCCGTAACACCTGAAAGAGACCATATACGCGGAAACCCGGATGCTGAATTCACACTCCTTGAATACTCAGATACCGAGTGTCCATTCTGTAAACGATTCCACAAAACCGCGATTAAGTTCACCGATTCACATGCTGACCTCAACTGGGTATATCGTCATTTTCCATTAAACAGCCACAACCCCGGCGCTCAGCAACAAGCTGAAGCCTCCGAATGTGTTGCCAGCTTAGGAGGTAACGATGCGTTCTGGTCATTTATTGATCAAATATATAAGCAGACCCGATCAGGTGGCCGTGGTTTTCCAGCCAATAAATTAGCACCAGCTGCAGAATCTGCAGGTATTAATAAAGCCGAGTTTGAAACCTGTCTGGCAAGCGGAAAATTTCGGGAAAGAGTATTGCAAGATCTTGCTAATGGCCAGGCCAGTGGTGTTACCGGAACACCGGGTAATTTCCTGATACACAACCCCAGTGGAACCCTTGTTGTGATCACAGGTGCGCAGCCCCTGGAAAACCTGGAACGAACACTTGAAGCATTGCGTACTCAATTTGGTTCTTAATTCAACAGATAGTTAACAAAGAGCCCACCACTTTTTCCAGAGATTTAAAAGTGGTTGGTTTAGGATTGCCAATTAACGACCCTTCATGCCTGGTTTTTAAACGCCTCAATAGCGAGCTGAGCAGCCTGTCAGAAGCGGTTAAATCTAACGGCACTCAATACATTTTCATACAATCCATAACCTCTTATATTATTTAGATGCGACATCTGTTTACAGATAGTTAGTTGTAAATGAATGCATATGAATTGCCACCTATAACGTCTATCTGTATTTATGTCTCACTCGCAGTGAATAAAGCGAGTTTAAAATTCAAAATAATCAGGTTATTCATCGGATCAAATGTTCACATAACTGTCCGATTTTTCTAATTTTTATCAGCTTAAGTATTTAATAAATCTGCCGCTAAAAGTGGCAATTCTAAAATTATATACCATAATTGATACATTCAAGCGGACTTATTATTATTTCATTAGCCTCATACCTTCAAATATTGATATTTAATGATAAAATTTGATACATATTGATAGGCAGATTATTATAGGCAGATTATTATAGGCAGCATATTAAAGGAATATTGATAGGTTGTTATAGGCAGCATATTAAAGGAATATTAATGAAAAATTATTACACCACAGGACAGGCGGCTAAATTGTTAGACGTAACCATCAGAACGGTTCAGATGTGGGTTGATGAAGGTCGGATATCATGCTGGCTCACTAGTGGTGGCCACAGACGGCTAGATAAAGACTCCGTTGATGCATTTATTCAGGCTCCGACCAATAAGAACGATTATGCATTCGATGATAGCATGGATGTTGCTCATATTTTACTGGTTGACGACAGTAAATCAGATTCACGTCTGTTACGAAAACTGATTTTAAAAATTTCACCAGATGCCCGAATTGAAGATGCTGACGATGGATACGAAGCCTTGTTGAAAATTGGACGCAGATGTCCCGATATGTTATTTGTCGATTTGGAAATGCCCAATATTAATGGTTTTCAAATGCTTGAAAGCCTAAGTCAGCATTATGAATCAGAAGAAACATCGGTATTTATTATGACATCCTATAACCCTCAAGAGCTTAAAGATAAGGGAGGGATTCCCGATCTGGTAAAACATGTATTTCATAAGCCGATCAACATGAATGAGTTTTTCGACACAGTTCAAGATTATTTATAATACTCTTGCCGCATAAAACCCCTGAACAGCCCTCAACTAATGACTAGTTCACACTGTCTTGATAATTTTTATATTCCTATTTTTCAATATACCAATGCCTATAAAAACTGATAAAACTTAATCATTATTATTCCACTGTCTTCCTTTCCTTCCATTATCTGCAATATATTTGATATTATTTGATACCTCCGTATACTGACAATTACTTGACATTGAAGTCGACGGGAGAATAATAATGAAAATAAATCAACCCACTACTCAAATCGAACAACAGTTCGATAGCTCAATGAACATCCTCTCTACTACCGATCTTAAAGGGGCTATTACCTACGTTAACGATGACTTTATATCGATTAGCGGCTTTGAACAGGATGAACTCATAGGTCGCAATCATAATATGGTGCGGCACCCGGATATGCCTCCGGCAGCTTTTCAGATGTTATGGGATACGGTGAAATCTGGTCAGTCATGGATGGGGGTTGTTAAAAACCGCTGTAAAAATGGCAACCATTACTGGGTTGATGCCTATGTTACTCCCATTGAAAAAAATGGGGCTGTATCTGAGTACCAATCAGTAAGACGTAAACCAAACACTGAGTTTGTAAAACGAGCAGAAAAAATATATCCGGATTTACTGGCTGGCAAGATGCCACGAGCCCTAAAAAAGGGCCTTTCATTCACCACTAGGGTGTTGTTAACCGCTCTAATCCCCACGGCATTAACGGCCTTCGTCATCGTCGGATTCAATTTCAGTAGTCAGGTTACTGCCATGTCACTATTAGGAGCCCTGGCTGTATCCGGGCTGCTGTTATGGCAAGTTTTTATCCCCTTTCGTAATTTGGTAAAACAAGCACATCAAAAATCACAGGATCAGGTAGCTCAGCACATCTATACCGGCCGAAATGATGACATTGGTCAGCTGATGCTATTAATAAAAATGCTGGAATCTGAAACCGCCGGGCTGGTCGGCAGAATTGCAGATTCAGCCAACAGCCTGAGTGATAGTTCGTCCATGTTAAGCTCGGCTGTTACTCAGTCCGAATCAGGAGTTAGACACCAGGTAAATGAAACGGAGCAGGTTGCCACCGCAGTCAATGAAATGTCAGCCAGTGTTCAAGAAGTGGCACAAAATGCCCAAAGTAGCTCCAATGCTGCGGTAAACGGCTTACAGGAAGTAACGAGTGGAAAACAAATTGTTGATGAGGGTATGTGTGCCATCCAGGAATTAAAAAAGGAAATTGAGCAGGCAACTTTGGTTATCGCAGAAGTCAATGAAAATAGTAAGAACATATCAGGCATTTTGGATGTCATTGGTGGTGTTGCCGAGCAAACAAACTTACTGGCGTTAAACGCTGCTATCGAAGCTGCAAGAGCGGGTGAAGCAGGTCGGGGATTTGCTGTGGTGGCTGATGAGGTCAGGTCTCTCGCCAATCGCACTCAGTCTTCAACAAGCGAAATCAGGCAAATGATTGATAGCTTACAATCAAATGCTAGCAAGGCAGTGGAAGTGATGGAAGTAGGCCAACGCAAAACAGATGTTTGCGTTGAGCAGAATGCCCAAACTGTCACCACTCTCGACACCATATATACCGCGATAGAGTTAATTGCCGACATGAATACCCAGATCGCTGCGGCAGTTGAACAACAAAGTTCGGTAGCAGAAGAGATCAATAAAAGTGTTTACAGTATTCGTGATATGTCGGAACAAAATCTGTCTTCAGTTGAACTAAGTGCTCAAATAAGCACAGAAATGTTATCAATATCGACCGGTTTCTCTGAACTTTCTAAACAATTTTGGGCAAAGCAGAATGGTTAAAATTGAATCAAAGGGTAGAGAGTAGGGGCATGGCTACAAAAAATACCTTCAATATCATATTTGTTGGAAATCACGACCTATTAGCGGGTATTGAGATACCTGAAGGTGCTCAGTTATTTGTTACAGAGTCTTTATCCCGTTTAGACATAGAAGAAAGCCCTCTGCTTTTAATTTGCGATGCTACCTGGCTGGAGTCCTGTACGACAGAGCAACATAAAGAGGTATCGTACTGGGCTGACATGTCAGAACGCTGGCTATTATTAGATAACAAGCAAATTTCTGATAACAGGCTTATCGATTTACTGCAGCTGGGTGCAAATGATGTCGTCAGTCGGGAGCGAATATCTGACTGGCTGCAACAGTTTATCTCACATTACAATACTGATTATCGCGGTAAAGCACTTTGGCATCTGTCAAAAAGTGGATCAAAAATATCCTGTCTTGATGCACTCAATGATGCTGGGATAAAGGTTAGCTCTTTTGCCTCTTTGCATGAAATTCCCGCTAATTCTTTTCCCTCGATCATTCTTTGCAGTGACGTAGTAGGGCTTGTTTTAGCAAAAAATATCATCACACATTCAGCGGAAAACATACCGGTAATCTACCTAGCCGACACAATTGCTCCGCCCCAATCTATCATCCATCACGCTATATCTGTTTCTTCAACCTTAACTTCCGAGCAATTGGTAGCCCACATTCTCCAAACTCTTTCACTCTCTACAGGGGAAAGCCTGCCCTATAATGACCATTTGATTCAGGCGCTCAATGAGCATGCCATCGTAAGCCTAACGGATTTAGATGGAAACATTACCTACGTCAATGATCGGTTCTGTGATATTAGTGGTTATAACCGCAATGAGCTGATAGGGAAAAACCATCGCCTTTTGAAATCCGGTCTGATTGATGACCATGTTTATCAAGACATGTGGTCTACTCTCAAGGAGGGCAATACCTGGCACGGAGTCCTATGTAACCGCAAAAAGAAAAAAGGCTACTATTGGGTTGAAGCGACCATTATGCCTCATATTGGGCTCGCTGGTGAACCCATTGGATATTGTTCCATTCGAACGGACATTACCGCACTAAAAAATGCTGAACATAAACTACACCGGCATGCCGAAATACAGCGGCAAAGCCAGAGTTTTGCTAATGTTGGTACCCTGGATTTGAACATCCTGACTGGAGACCTGTATTGGTCGGAGCAAACCCCAAAACTATTAGGATATGCTCAAGGAGAGGATAAAAGCAGTTACAGCAACTTTATCCAGGCCGTGCATCCTGATGACCGAAATTTTGTTGAAAAAGCTATTTTAAATGCGATTAAAAGTAATACTTCTTATGAAATTGAGCATCGAGTCGTATGGGCAAATGGACAGGAACGTTGGTTACAGGAACGCGGGGCGGTTACCGTTGACGATGCAGGTAAACCGGATCACATGCTGGGTGTAGTTCAAGATATCCATGAACGAAAACTTATCGAGATGGAGCTAATGCAGAGCCAGGCTACACTCGCCGAAGCCAATGCCATGATTCATCAGGTTCTGAATACCATTCCAGACCGGGTTTTCTGGAAGGACCGCAATCATAGGTACCTGGGTGGTAATCAGGCATTTTGTCGTGACGTTGGAATAAATAATATTGACGAGTTAATTGGACTCACAGATACCGATATACCCTGGTCTGCAAGTAAAGCTGACCAATATTATGACATTAACAATAACATAATGAACAATGACCAGCCTATGCTTCATTATGAAGAGTGTCAGACGACCTCCTCTGGAAAAATTACGTTCACAGATACCAGTAAAATGCCATTAAAAGATGCGTCAGGTAATGTCATTGGTTTATTGGGTGTCTACCAGGATATCACCGAAAGTCACATTACTCAGCAACGCCTAAAAGAGAATGAAGAACGCCTAAGTTTAGCCATTGAAGGTTCGGGTGATGGTGTCTGGGATTGGAATATGACTAGTGGGATGATGAAATTCTCTCGCTTATACATGGAAATGCTCGGATTTGAAGAGTTCGAGCTACCCCATCATCAAGATACCTGGCTAGACAGTCTGCACCCAGATGATATCAAAAGGACCAAGCAATATCTGGAAGAATACATTGAGGGGGTTCACAGCAATTATAATATTCAATTGCGTTTGCGCTGTAAAAACGGTGACTACAAATGGATACTGTGCCGCGGCATAATTGTTGAGCGGGCTGAAAATGGCGAGCCTCAACGCATGATTGGAATTCATTCTGATATAAACGAACAAAAATTGTTGGAAACTCGTCTTAATCTATTTAAACAGGTTTTTGATTCGAGCGATCAATGCATTCTTATTACTGACGAAAACTGGAAAGTTGCTTTTGCTAACCACGCCTATATCAACACCCTTAAGATCACCGCCTCAGAGGTGGTTAATCATGATATCAGAAAATTTGTTGCCAAAGACGATGAGATAACCGATGTAATCATGGATACCCTATTGGTTAAGAAACAATCATGGACTGGTTTGACAACACGAGTACGAGCAGATGACAGTGAATTTGTAACAACCAACAGTTTTGGAATCACTCAAGATTCATCAGGAAATGTTGCTAATATATTTGTTATTTTTAGTGATTATTCTCAAGAATTAAACAGACGTAAAGAGCTTGCTAGCGCAAAAGAAGAAGCCGAAACTGCTAACAATGCAAAATCTGAATTCCTGTCCAATATGAGTCATGAACTTCGAACACCGATGAACGCCGTTATCGGGTTTGCCCAGTTGCTGGAATGTGATCTAAATATTTCCAGTGATCAAAAGGATAATATCAAAGAGATCCTTCAGGCCGGTCGCCATTTATTAGACTTAATCAATGACGTATTGGATCTATCCAAAGTAGAATCCGGACAAATTGACTTATCGATGGAAACAATCAATTTAAATGAATTAATTCAAGAGTGTTATGATCTAACGCTCGGTTTAGCGACCCAACGTCGGCTGACCTTTACACTTAGTATTCCCAAAAACCAGCATGTGCATGCAGACCGGGTAAGACTGAAACAGGTGTTACTCAATTTGATTTCTAATGCGATTAAATATAATTATGATGAAGGTAGGATCGACCTTTCCATTCAGGTTTCTGATGGTATCAGTCGTATTTCTATAACCGATAGCGGACCAGGGATCTCGAACGAGAGGATAGAAGAATTATATCAACCCTTCAATCGACTCGATGCGGACCTGACTGATATTGAAGGCACAGGTATTGGCCTAACCATTACCCGTCGGTTAATTGAATTGATGGAGGGTAAAATAGGTGTCGATAG
>Ga0224506_10001808_pt1 | contig 15033 bp, 14 predicted proteins | sample SF_Jan12_sed_USG_2_FD_169108 | JGI IMG/M metagenome (GOLD analysis project Ga0224506, IMG submission 169108) | Sediment microbial communities from San Francisco Bay, California, United States - SF_Jan12_sed_USGS_8_1 | ecosystem: Environmental > Aquatic > Marine > Sediment | place: USA... | reverse complement strand
AGCAGAAGCAGAAGCAGAAGCAGAAGCAGAAGCAGAAGCAGAAGCAGAAGCAGAAGCAGAAGCAGAAGCAGAAGCAGAAGCAATAATTGCGCGGGCGCAAGAAGACGCGACACAATTGGAGTCGAACCAAAGTGAAAAGCGTTTAGGTGCACTAGTGGATCGGTTTACCCAAATAGACTCCGAATCAAACGAAGTTGAACAAGAAACAGAGTCGGAATCGACCTAAGGCAAGCAAACATGGCCGCAGAGCGGATTCAAAAAGTATTAGCACGCGCCGGTTATGGCTCACGTCGTCAAATTGAAGCCTGGATTAGTGAAGGTAGAGTCAATGTCAATGGCAAGACAGCGCAATTAGGCGATAGCATCACGCCGAATGACCGGGTCAAATTTAATGGAAAATTGGTCTCAAAGTCGCGTTTATTCAAGAAAAACACGCGCATTTTGATGTATCACAAGCCTGAAGGTGAGGTATGCTCGCGCTCAGATCCAGAAGGACGGCCGATTGTGTTTAATCAATTGCCCAAACTTCAAAACGGACGATGGATTTCCATTGGACGTTTGGATATCGCCACCACTGGATTATTGTTATTTACCACCGACGGTGAGTTAGCCAACCAGTTTGCCCATCCTAGTTTTGCATTAGAGCGTGAATATGCCGTACGTATATTAGGCGAAGTTAGTGACGAAGCCATACGACAACTGCAAGCCGGGGTCATGCTCGAAGATGGCCCTGCTCATTTCGATAGTATTATTAAAGGTGGTGGTAAGGGCGCAAATCATTGGTATCATGTGGTTATTAAGGAGGGACGAAACCGTGAAGTCCGGCGTTTATGGGAATCCCAAGGGGTGACCGTGAGTCGATTAATTCGTGTGAGGTTTGGCCCTATTAATTTGCCCAAAGGATTAAAACAAGGTAAACACAGAGAATTAACTGATAAAGAAGTCGATCAAATACAGCGCACTATCAAAGGCAGCGACGCTTAATGTGCGCGTAAAATGCGTTGTTTCTGGCGTTGCCAGTCGCGCTCTTTTTCGGTTGCTCGTTTGTCATAAAGTTTCTTACCCTTAGCCAATCCTATTTCAATTTTGGCCATGGAATTTTTCCAATAAAGTTTTAACGGCACAATGGTGTAACCTTTACGCTCCACCGCGCCAAACAAACGATCGACTTCCTTGCTGTGCAATAATAATTTACGACTACGCAAGGGATCAGGGTTGATATGGGTTGAAGCGGTTTGCAAGGGCGTAACATGAGCGCCAAATAAATAAGCCTCACCATCTTTTAACATGATATAAGCTTCATTGATTTGCACGCGCCCGGCGCGTAGGCTCTTTACTTCCCAGCCTTGCAATACCAGTCCAGCCTCTAAAGTGTCTTCAATGAAATAGTCATGACGTGCACGCTTATTAACAGCGATAGTGCTGTTCGTCTGTCCGGGTTTTTTCTTTGTATTGTTCATGATCCGTGTACAACAATTAAAACGGACGCTTATTTTAGCATAAGCAGCCTAATGTCCGGAATATTTTTATATTGAAGATCAGAAATGCGTGAACTAGTCATGTCTAGCAATAGAACCAATGAGTAATATTTCTGCTATGAATCGCCTAAAAAAAGAGGCCGCAGATATGCGGCCAAGACGACGAGACGAAAAATTTCACGGTGCCATTTTGAATGACTTAAAAGTCCCCGCCAGTTCCCCAGATTCTTTGTACTTGGTTTCTACTAGTTGTGATGCCAAGCCTTAACCCAATCGTGATCATTACAAAATTCTGTAGACAGTTGTGAAACTTTTTGGTGGCGAATTGTGTTTCTCAACATCTATTTTTTTAACGTGCGCTGCAAAAAAAAATGAACGCCTTCACAATGGTTTTGTGACCGAGTCTACAAAAACTTACAGGTTAATTTCGAGGTATTAATCCCGCTTGAGGTAAATAGATGACCTCTAAAACACAGATAAATGCAACGTACCGCGGTCTTGTTGTTGCTTTAATGATCGAAGCAAGTCATTGATGCAACCAATAAAAATTTACAGGAAAATATTCAGGTAAAATAATGTTACATTTTGTTTAATTCTAAGGGGATACGCTATTTTTTTTAAAATATAGAGTGTTAGAATGAGTCGACTACCACCTCATGGAAAGCACTAGGCCATTCTTAATCCTATGATAAAACCAAAAAAGCAAAGTCCAATCGAAAACAAAGCAATGGAAGATGATCTGATCCGTCAGCTTTATGCCACCGTCGGTCCCTCACTGTTGGCCTCATTTTTTCTTGCATCGGTTTTGGTTGTCTACCAGTGGGGACGTTTCTCACCTTATCATTCACTGGGATGGTTCACGTTCATAGTTTCGGTTTTAACCGCACGTTGGATTGTTAGTCAGCGTTTTAACCATGTGCAAGAACAAACCCAATTGAGTCGATGGAGAACAGTGTATCGGGTTTTAATATTGACCACAGGTCTCGCTTGGGGTAGCAGTACCAGTTTTTTATATATGAATGATGATCCGGCGTTTGAAATGGTCATTGTTTTATTGATTGCGGGTATAACCGCTGGGCCAATCGGTTCTTTGTCGAGAATTTTTAATTGTTATTTGATTTTTGTAGTAAGCGCCTTAACACCACTTCTATTTTATTTCATAATTAGTGAAAACGAGAATAGTGGTGTAATGGCAGGACTCACTGCTTGTTATGCTATTTTTCTTTTAGGTTTGGGGCGTACGATGTATGGTTCGAATCTTAACAGTCTAAAGCTATCCTTTGAAAATAAGAATTTAATTCAACATTTAAAACAAGAGCAGGAAAAAACCAATCGTTTAAACCAAAATTTGCAAATCGAAATTGATGAACGTAAGCGTGCAGAATTGGACTTACGCGCAAATAAATCCAGGTTATACCGCAGTCATGAATTCGCAAAAATTGGTAATTGGGATTGGGATTTGGATATGGACGAAGTGTTCTGGTCTGAATATGTTTCAGTTTTATTTGGCGATGACAAGCATGAACAGATTACTAGTTTCGAAACGTTTGTGAAAAGAGTTCACCCGGATGATCGAGAACGTTTTGTACAAAAACTCGATGATTGTTTGAAAAAAGGTGAGCAATACGAGTTACAACACCGTGTGATTTGGCCGGATGGCAGTCTGCACTGGATTCAACAAAAAGGTAATGTATTAAGAAAATTGGATGATGAGCCTTCGCACGTACTATGCGTGGCACAGGATATCACTGTTCAAAAAGAAGCAGAGCAAGCACTGAGTTTAAGTCGATCTCGGCTTGAACATTTAGTCAGTCTGAGTCCAGTGGTCATTTATACCTGTCATGTAATGGATGCCGTACAAGTCACTTTTGTGAGCGATAATATTTTTGATCTAACGGGATTTGCGCCGGAAGACTTCTTAGGCGATTCGAAGTTTTGGTTGGATCATATTCACCTCGATGATAATGAAAAAATTTCCAATGATCTAAAAATCGTGCTCGACAAAGGCGCGCATAGTTATGAGTATCGCTTCAAACGAGCGGATGGAAGTTATGTGTGGATACATGATGAAATTCGCGTAATTACAGATGAGCAAGGTAAACCACAGGAAATCGTCGGTTGCTGGAGCAATATCGACACACGAAAAGTCACTGAAAAAGCATTGCAAGCGGCTAAAGATGAAGCCGAAATTGCTAATCATGCTAAATCCATTTTTCTCTCTAGCATTAGTCATGAGATTCGCACGCCCATGAATGCAATTTTGGGATTTGGCCAACTATTGCTTTCCGATCAGCAGCAATCCCTGCACGAAACGCATCGCGATTATGTGCAACAAATCGTATCCAGTGGTCGTCATTTGCTAGATTTAATTAGTGAAGTATTAGATCTAGCCAAAATTGAAGCGGGCCGGTTGAGTGTTAAATCTGAAGTGATTTCTATATATGATTTAGTTCAAGAAACCATTAGACTGGCAGAACCCATTGCAGCCAATCAACAAATTCAAATTGATTCGAATTATGAAGAATACTCAGAGCAATATATATTTGCGGATCATGTTCGTTGTCGTCAGGTATTGTTAAATCTAGTATCCAATGGAATTAAATACAATCGACGCAAAGGCCAAGTGAGTATTCGTGTAGAAACATTGGCTAACCACCATTATCGTATTAGTGTCACCGACTCAGGTTATGGAATACCTACACATAAACAAGAGCAACTATTTCAATATTTTAATCGACTCGGTGCTGAGGCCAGCAATATAGAAGGTACTGGCATCGGACTGATTATTTCGCGCGAATTGGTCGAATTAATGAATGGACGCATTGGTTTTAATAGTGAGGCCGGCGCGGGTAGTACGTTTTGGATCGAGCTTCCTGAAGGCGCATTGGAAAATGAATCCTCCACCTATGATATTCATCAAGCACAAGAGCAAACAAAATCTGAAAATATTGTTGCGGATATAGGTGAGCAAAAAACAATTCTGTATGTCGAAGATAACCAAGCCAATCAACGACTCATGAATGAGATTATTCGTCATTTTCCTGATTTGTTTTTAGTCATTAAACGCGATGCGGAGTCTGGTTTAAGTTACGTCCGACAAAGCCCACCAGATTTGATCATATTGGATATTAATCTTCCTGGTATGGATGGATATGAGGCCTTGGAGTTATTGCAGCAGACGAGTGAAACCAAACATATTCCGGTTATTGCATTGACGGCAGCTGCTACTATTCATGACCAGAAAAAAGGCCGACAAGCCGGATTTCGTCATTATCTGGTCAAACCAATTAATGTCAATGCACTTGCATCGGCAATAAATGAGTGTTTGCACGAAAGTGAACTTGCATAAAATGATTAGATGAAGCACAATCTGTCGTGGTTTTGTGACGAATTTCGGCAAACAAGTGTTTAACTATTTCATGGAAAATATTAACAAGTCCAAACTAGGTTTTTGTTTCATTGTGCTAATGAGTAGCGCTTGTATCAATCAAAGTGTAATTCCTCTGCCGCAGGCCAATGTTGAGAGCATATCTTGGGGGCAAGCAAAAAACCGAATTGGTAAGGATTTTGTGGATGCCGGTGACGAAATGGCCGTATCCTTCATCAAACCAGAAGAAGAAGCAATCGCTGTAATTGAAGTTGAGCAAACTTCACCTATTGAGCAACCTATGCCTTCTGGCGGCGATCTTTGTCGACCTTTGCAAATCACTACACAACTAAGTGCAACTATTGACGCTGAGCAAGTACCAAAAACCTATCGCGAAAAAATCGCCGACTTAATTTCCACTCGCTGGTATCCACCGCGTAATTTACATCAGACGCGCTGTATGCTTCGTGTTCGCCAAACGGTCAAGGGTTGTGTTAGTCATGTGCAGTTCGAGAATTGCGCGACGAATAAGCATTTGAGGCGTTCCTTGGAAAATGCAATTTTGCGTGCACAACCTTTTCCAATGATTACAACCGAGCAAGCCAGTGCCTTAGATTATCAAATCGAATTTCGGTATGATGGCTATAAATTTGCTACCAATTGATTTTTGGATGATACGAATCGGTTTTTCCCCGCGGTAATATCCCTTTGTAATTTATGTCATTAACTTGATTCGTGTACTTTAATCAAAGACAATGCATCAATCGTTTCAATGAGGATGATCATGGCTGACAAGCAAACAAGTTCCATACACGGAGAATGGTCTAGTCGCTGGGCATTTATTTTGGCTGCAACCGGCTCAGCGGTAGGTTTGGGCAATATCTGGAAGTTTCCTTATATCACCGGCGAGAACGGCGGCGGAGCCTTTGTTTTAGTTTATCTTGTGTGTATCGCCGTAATTGGCATTCCAATAATGATGGCGGAAGTCATGTTGGGGCGTCGTGGACGAAGCACACCGATCAACACTATGAAGCGCTTGGCGATGGAAGCAGGACAAAGCAAGCTGTGGTCGTTCTTGGGCTGGTCAGGCATGATTGCGGGTTTTTTGATTTTGTCCTACTACAGTGTTATTGCTGGTTGGTCATTAGCTTATATATTTAAATCCGCCAGTGGTGAATTTACCGGTTCCAGCGCGGAAACTATATCCACGCTGTTCGGTGACTTTTTAGCGCAACCTTTTGAAATAAGTCTGTGGCATAGTGTATTTATGTTAATTACTATGGTGGTGGTTGCGCGGGGTGTACGCCATGGCTTGGAAAAGGCCGTGCGATTTTTAATGCCGGCATTGTTTGTTCTTTTACTTATTATGGTTGGCTATGCCATGAATAGTGGCGCGTTTAGTGATGGTTTACGTTTTTTATTTAGCCCGGATTTCAGTAAAATTACCGGTCCCGGAATTTTAGTTGCCATGGGTCATGCGTTTTTTACCCTCAGTTTAGGTATGGGCGCGATAATGATTTATGGTTCTTATTTGCCACAAAATACGTCGATCGCACAAACCACATTTTGGATTGCAGGCGCAGATACCGTAGTCGCATTGCTCGCGGGCATGGCGATATTTCCGATTGTGTTTGCCAATGGTCTGGAGCCGGGATCAGGACCAGGATTGATTTTTGTGACACTTCCCATTGCGTTTGGACAAATGCCAGGTGGGTTATTTTTCGGTACATTGTTTTTTATTTTGTTATTGTTTGCTGCATGGAGTTCAGCGATTTCGCTCATCGAGCCTGCAGTAACATGGTTAGTAGAGAATCGTAATATGCAGCGTTTCAAAGCCTGTGTCTATGCCGGCTTGGCAACTTGGTTATTAGGCATGGGCACTGTGCTTTCTTTTAACCAATGGGCCGAGATAAAAATTTTTGGAAAAACATTTTTCGACAATTTAGACTTTCTTACATCGAATATCATGTTACCGCTGGGTGGATTGTGTATTGCAATTTTCGCAGGATGGTTGTTGCCGCGCTTGATGAGCGCGGATGAACTTGCCATGAAAAGTGACAGTCAATACGAACTGTGGCGTTTTCTCGTGCGTTATATCACACCGATTGGCGTGGCGATTGTCTTTTTAAAAGCAGTGGGATTCATTTAAGTTATATGCAAAGCATTAAACGATCTGCTTTAGTGCCTTATAGTGCGGCACAAATGTTTGCTATTGTTGACGATATCGAAGCCTATCCTGAGTTCTTGCCGTGGTGTAAGTCGACCAATATTTTGGAACGTGAGCAGTCGCAGGTTCGTGCGAGCATTGAATTATGCAAAGCAGGTATACACAAAACCTTTACCACCTTGAATCGTCATCTTCCTGGTGAATGCATAGAAATGAATTTGGTTGATGGCCCGTTTAAACATTTACACGGTCAATGGCAGTTTCAAGCCATGAATGAAACTGCATGCAAAATATTATTTGATATTGAATTTGAGTTTTCGAGTGGTTTGTTGAATAAAACACTAGGTCCTGTTTTTGGGCAAATTTGTAACTCACTCGTTGAAGCATTTATACAACGCGCCAGGAGTTTGTATCAACATGGATAAACCCATGATAACCGTTGAAGTAGCTTATGCTTTGCCAAATGAGCAAGTGATTATTGAATTAAAAGTTGAGCAAGGCGCCACGGTTAAACAAGCCATTGACTTATCAGAGATTACTGAGCGTTATTCAGACATTGAGTTGGCAGGCAAAAACAAAGTAGGAATTTTTGGAAAAATATCCAGGCTCGACCAAATATTACGCGAGAAAGATCGCGTGGAAATCTATCGACCATTAATTGCCGACCCGAAGGAAGTTCGGCGTAGGCGGGCAGCTGAAGGAAAAAAAATGCGTAAAGGTGCGGCGAGTGAAAATACTACTAATGAAGGCGACTCATAATTGCCGATCTATTTTCACCAAGGTTTCATTTTCGAAATATATAGTAACCCGTTGACGTTTCGTGACTTCGCGTGTATTGCCCGGTTGCAAAGTATAAATATAATCCCAACGGTTAATATGAAAAGGATCTTGCAGAAGCGGTGTACCAAGAATAAACCTTACTTGTCGCTTGGTCATACCAATTGCTAATTGATCTAAGCCCTCTTTATCAATAACATTACCCTGTTGAATATCAATAGTGTGGATGGTGCAAGCAGAGAGCAAAAGACCACACAGGATAACGGTTAAGAATTTCAAGCGCATAGTAACACCTAGGTAATTAGCAAGCGGCGATTTTAACGTGTTTGTCCTTGATATGCCAGGGTGAATATAGGGGCAACTTTTGACAAGTGACAATCTAAAAAAAGCCGGTTTAAAGGCCACGGTTCCGAGAACCAAGGTCCTTCAAATTCTTGAGCAAAAACAGAACCAACACCTCACCGCAGAATCGGTTTATAAGATTCTTCTGGAATCAGGCAATGACGTTAGCCTGGCAACTGTGTACCGTGTACTTACTCAATTTGAAGAAGCGGGTTTAGTCTCCCGACATCGCTTTGAAGATGGTCACGCTGTGTTTGAGCTAAATGATGGTGGTCATCATGATCACCTGGTATGTCTCCAATGCGGAACGGTTGCTGAGTTTATTGATGATTCCATTGAGCAACGTCAGCGTGAAATAGCCAAGGATGCAGGATTTGAGATGACGGATCATAATTTGACAATTTATGGACTTTGCAAAAAATGCCAATAAAATTATTTTTGAACTAAACTTAACTAAGTCTATCCAATAACTTATCCATAACTATCTGCTTCAGGTGAGGGGGGGCATGATAGATCTTCATTGCCATTTACTTGCGGGACTAGACGATGGTCCTAGCGAAATCAGCGACGCGATTGATATGGCGCGCACAGCTATTGAAGATGGTATTGACTGTCTGGTTTGTGCACCGCATATTACGCCAGGCGAATTTGAAAATGACAAAAAAAGCATCTCCCAGGCTATGAGTCAATTGCGTAGCGCGATTGTTGAGCATGGATTGCCCATCAAACTATTTTACGGCGCAGATCTGCGCATACACGATGAAATTTTGTCAGGCCTTCAGCAGGAATTGCTTCCAACAATTAATAACAGTCGCTATTTTCTGTTAGACTGCCCTAAATGTATCGAAGATTTTTCATCGATCAGTAATATTTTGTTAAAGTGTATTGAAAAAGGTTATGTTCCTATTATTGTTCATCCCGAACGTCATAAATGGATTACTGAATATTATCCACAATTACTTGAGCTTGTAGATGCGGGCGCATGGTTACAAATTACTGCGGATAGTCTCACTGGTTATTATGGTGATGGTGCCAAATACTGGGCGAAACGTTTACTCACTGATGGTTATGTACATGTGATTGCCAGTGGTGCTCATAGCTCTGAAAAACGACCACCGATTTTGTCAGAAGCTTATGAACGTGCGAAAAAACTGGTTGGCCATGTAGAAGCATTGCATTTGGTGGAGACGCGCCCTGAAGCCGTTTTGAATGATCGCGCACCCACAACAGTTCCCATGCCGCCTGCGCTTATTAAATTGTTAACCCTGGAAACCCAGCAAATATAAATTAAGCAGCTTCGGTTTCGGAAGGTGATTCGTAAACCAATTCTACTTTGTTGTTTTCATCCACACTTTCAAGCCGAACTTTAAAACCCCAAAGTCGACCAAGGTGTCGCATAACTTCTTCAGTAGTCTGACCAAGTGGGCGGCGATTGTGCTGATAATGACGTAAACTCAAACTACGATCACCCCGACGATCGACATTATACACTTGTATATTCGGTTCGATATTGCTTAGATTATATTGTTCAGCCATTAATGAACGTATGGTCTGATAACCTGCATCGTTATGGATTGCTTCGATTTCTATATGCGAATCATTGTCATCGTCATGTATAGTGAATAATTTTAAATCTCGAATCACTTTTGGGGAAAGGTATTGTGCGATAAAGCTTTCGTCTTTGAAATTGCGCATGGCGAAGTCAAGACTGCTAATCCAGTCAGTATCAACAATGTTAGGAAACCAGTGTCGGTCCTCATCAGTTGGATATTCACAAATTCGACGTATATCGGTCATCATGGCGAAGCCCAAGGCGTAGGGGTTTATGCCATTGTAATATGGCGCATCAAAGGGAGGCTGGGATATTACATTGGTGTGTGATTTTAAGAACTCTACCATGAAACCATCGGTGACCAAGCCTTCGTCGTATAATTGATTCAAAATGGTGTAGTGCCAAAATGTGGCCCAACCTTCATTCATGACTTTGGTTTGACGTTGTGGATAAAAATACTGGGCAACTTTTCGCACAATGCGAATCATCTCACGTTGCCAAGGTTCTAAGAGCGGGGCATTTTTTTCAATAAAATACAGAATATTTTCTTGTGGCTCCTGAGGGTATCGGTCAGGTCGTTCTTTTTCATGTACCGGTTTATAGTTAGGAATCGTTTTCCATAATTCATTAACCTGTGTTTGTAAATAGGCCTCTCGTTCTTTTTGCCGAGCCTGTTCTTTACGAAGCGATAAACGTTGTGGACGTTTGTAGCGATCAACACCATAATTCATTAATGCATGGCAGGAGTCCAAGATATCCTCGACTGCAGCCGTACCAAAGCGTTTTTCACACTTGGTAATATATTTTTTTGCGAATAACAGATAATCAATAATCGCATCCGCTGATGTCCATTGCTGAAACAGATAATTATTTTTGAAAAATGAATTGTGTCCATAACATGCATGCGCTATAACCAATGCTTGCATGGTCATGGTGTTCTCTTCCATCAAATAGGCAATACAGGGGTCAGAGTTAATAACAATTTCATAAGCGAGTCCCATTTCACCACGCTTATAACGTTTTTCGGTTTCGAGGAATTGTTTTCCAAACGACCAGTGGTGATAGCCGACTGGCATACCCACTGATGAATACGCGTCCATCATTTGTTCGGCAGTTATGACCTCAATCTGGTTTGGATAGGTATCGAGGCGAAAGTCTTTTGCGATTCGATTGATCTCTTTATCATAGATTTCTAACAGCTCAAAAGACCATTCGGAACCTGTAGATAAGGGTTTTTTCTCTACCATTAGACTGCAACCTTATGCTGTTCTTTCTTGAATAATTCACGAAATACCGGATAAATATTTGCCACAGTTTCTAAACGCTGCATAGCAAAATTAGGAAAAACATTTCTCACATTTTCATATTCATACCAAAGACTTTGATGGCTGTCAGGCGTGATTTCGACATATGCGTAGTGTTGCACCAGGGGCATGATCTTGCTCATTAGAATATCTTTGCAAATGGGGGAATCGTCATGCCAGTTATCACCATCAGATGCTTGAGCTGCATATATATTCCACTCATTCGTCGGATAGCGAGCAGTTACAATCTCGTGCATTAAATTGAGAGCGCTGGAAACAACAGTGCCACCGGTCTCACGTGAATAGAAAAAATCGTGTTCATTTACTTCTTTTGCGGTGGTATGGTGACAAATGAATACTAAATCAATTTTTTCATAGGTGCGGGTTAGAAACAAATACAATAAAATAAAAAACCGTTTGGCCATGTCTTTTTTTGATTGATCCATGGAACCTGAGACATCCATTAAACAAAACATGACAGCTTTAGTGGTCGGTTTGGGTTGATCAACACGATTATTGTAGCGTAAATCAAAGGTATCGATAAAAGGCACGGCGGCTATTCGGCGTTTAAGCTCTTCGATTTCTGCCTTTAGATCAAGCACGATCTGGTCGGTGGCATTGTGAATATGTAGTAAACGTTCTAATTCCTCTTCCGCGTCTTTTAATCGTAATTTATGTGGACCTCTGAGGGCAATGCGTCTAGCGTATGCGCCCCGTAATGAGCGAACCACGTTGATATTACTGGGGATGCCGTCGTTGGTGAATCCTGCGCGCACTTTTCTATTTTCATAAATCGTTGCTAGTTGGCGTTTGACTAGGTTAGGCAGTTCCAAGTCTTCAAAGAAAAATTCCATGAATTCTTCTTTGCTTAACTCGAATACAAAATCATCCATGCCATCGCCCTGGTTGCTGGCTTTATTACCTCGGCCTTTTCCTTTTTGGCCGGAAGGGCGGGGAACACGATCACCCGGAATGAATTCGCGATTGCCTGGATGGATAATATCGCGTATTCCACCAGAGCCATGATAAATTGTGGGTTCCGAAATATCTTTGGCAGGGATGGAAATTTTCTCACCGCCTTCGATATCGGTAATGCTACGACCCGCAACCGCATCTGCGACTGCTTTTTTGATTTGAGTTTTATAACGTTCGATGAAGCGCTGTCGATTCACAGCGCTTTTATTTTTCCCGTTAGGGCGTTTGTCTACGATACGCGACACTACATAACACCCCGCTAAGATGATTTACGAACACGGAGATACCATTCACAAAGTAAACGGACCTGTTTGGCGGTATAGCCTTTCTTGGTCATGCGAGAAACAAAATCTTCATGTTTACGTTTTTCCTCGACAGAGGATTTGGTATTGAATGAAATAACCGGTAGCAATTCTTCGGTGTTGGAGAACATTTTCTTCTCAATAACATTGCGTAATTTTTCATAACTCGTCCACGTTGGATTTTTGCCGTTATTACTAGCTCTTGCACGCAAGACAAAATTTACAATTTCATTTCGGAAGTCTTTCGGATTGCTAATGCCTGCTGGTTTTTCAATTTTTTCCAATTCGTCATTGAGCGCTGAGCGATCAAACACCTCGCCGGTATCGGGGTCGCGATATTCCTCGTCTTGAATCCAGTAATCGGCATAAGTCACATAACGATCAAAAATATTTTGTCCGTATTCTGAATAGGATTCAAGGTATGCAGTTTGAATTTCTTTGCCGATAAATTCAACATATTGCGGGACTAAGTAACCCTTGATAAAAGACAAATATTTCTCTTCCACTTCTTTTGGAAATTGCTCTTGCTCAATTTGTTGTTCGAGCACATAGAGTAAATGAACCGGATTGGCAGCAACCTCGGAGTTATCATAATTAAATACACGCGATAGGATCTTAAATGCAAATCGCGTGGATAAACCGGACATACCTTCATCGACGCCTGCAAAATCGCGATACTCTTGATAGGATTTGGCGTTGGGGTCGGTGTCTTTTAGATTTTCACCATCATATACCCGCATTTTTGAAAATATGTTTGAATTTTCAGGTTCTTTGAGTCGTGATAAAACAGCAAACTGTGCCATCATTTTCAACGTGTCTGGCGCGCAAGGGGCTTTTGATAAAGAGCTGTTGAACATGAGTTTGTCATAAATTTTTGTCTCATCAGCCACTCGTAAACAATAAGGCACTTTAACAATATAAATCCGATCCAGAAAAGCTTCGTTGTTTTTATTGTTCTTAAAGCTAACCCATTCTGATTCATTGGAGTGGGCGAGCACTACACCATCAAATGGAATCGCGGCTAATCCTTCGGTACCTTTATAGTTGCTTTCTTGAGTTGCTGTGAGTAGCGGATGCAATACTTTAATGGGCGCCTTAAACATTTCCACAAATTCCAGCAAGCCTTGGTTACCTTTACATAAACCGCCGGAATAACTATAAGCATCAGGGTCATCTTGTGCAAAACGTTCTAACATACGGATGTCGACTTTACCAACCAAGGATGAAATGTCTTGGTTGTTTTCATCCCCAGGTTCAGTTTTAGCAATACCTAATTGTTTTAGTATTGAAGGTTTAAGTTTAACAACACGAAATTTGCTAATGTCACCGTTGTATTCGTGCAATCGTTTGACAGCCCAAGGTGACATGATGGTATTTAAATATCGTTGTGGAATTCCATAATCTTCTTCTAAAATTTGGCCGTCTTCATCGGGTGAAAATAAACCCAACGGTGATTCATTGACCGGGGAATCTTTTAGCGCATAAATCGGCATTTTTTCCATGAGTGATTTTAATTTTTCAGCTAAGGACGATTTACCACCGCCAACGGGGCCTAGCAGATAAAGAATTTGTTTTTTCTCTTCTAAACCCTGCGCCGCGTGTTTGAAATAAGATACGATTTGTTCAATGGTTTCTTCCATGCCGTAAAATTCACGAAAGGCAGGGTAGACTTTTACCACACGGTTGGAAAATATCCGACTCAGTCTTAGGTCTTTGCGAGTGTCGAGTAATTCAGGTTTACCGATGGCAGTTAACATCCGTTCAGCAGCACTGGCATAGACAGTTGGATCGGACTTACACAATTGGAGGTACTCGTCTAGTGAGTACTCCTCTTCCTTGGTCTCTTCATATCGGTGTATGTAGTGATTAAATATGCTCATGATGATCCCCTTTTGGCGCTACATTTTGGGGCTGGTTGATGCCAGCAAACTGCGTGTAAGACTTGGCTATGTGGGAGCAAAAACTACGCCAGTCAAATTAGCGTTTAAAACTATTGCGCGTACGTTCACTTTCCATAGTAATCTAGTCGTTTATCGACACCATTCAGCACGGAATGTAACTCAGTGTTCAAATAATTTGAAAAAAACGTGACAGTAAACTGACGCGTCACAGACTGAGTTTATTTCTCATTCAATTTAATTAGATAGAGATTTTTGTTTACAGTTCATATGTTTTAACAGGGTGATTTATTCAGCAATGTTTTTGTTAGAGCACTAGCTTAACAGGATGAATTCATTGAGGATTAGATAATTAGCATTCACTAATAACAATAAATTTAATGACCCGTCATAGAATTAACCAATTAGTTTATTGCTCTACTGTGGGTTATAAATAAATCAACAGGTGAAGGTGGTCATGTCAAACACAAACATTTCAATTCATTCAAGTACCAATCAATCCAGATCATTTCTTATTCAGAAAACCATTCGCCTAGAAATAATTCAGTTTTGTTCTACTTACAACCCTGACTAAGGAGGCTGACTTGTGAAGTTACCTTTGCAAATAACAACACGTCGTTTAGATTTATCCAAAACCGCCGCTGCAATTATTCGCTCCAAAGCAGAGAAACTCGAAAGATATTATGAAGACATAATGGCTTGTCGTGTGATGGTGGAAACGCCACACAAGCACAAACAACATGGTGCAATGTATAATGTAAGGATCGATTTAACAATTCCTGGTGCGGAATTAGTCGTTCGACGCGAACCGCATCAAGACATTTACATTGCTATACGTGATGCATTTGATGCAGCAAAACGGCAGTTGCTT
>Ga0224506_10001807_pt1 | contig 15035 bp, 16 predicted proteins | sample SF_Jan12_sed_USG_2_FD_169108 | JGI IMG/M metagenome (GOLD analysis project Ga0224506, IMG submission 169108) | Sediment microbial communities from San Francisco Bay, California, United States - SF_Jan12_sed_USGS_8_1 | ecosystem: Environmental > Aquatic > Marine > Sediment | place: USA... | reverse complement strand
TGAGTCAATTGTCGACGCCGCTCGGACCGATGTACGCTGGTGCCAGCGATAAGGGGCTATGTTTTCTTGAATTCACCGACCGTAAAATGATCGATGGCCAAATTGAACAATTGCAGAAACAAATGAAAGCAAAGTTCGTCAAAGGTAAATCAGACATTCTGGATCGAGTAGAGACCCAACTGGAAGAATATTTTGCCGGGGAACGCCGTGAGTTTGATTTGCCACTCGACGTGCGAGGTACCGACTTTCAGAAACAGGCCTGGGATGCCTTGTTAGCGATTCCTTATGGCGAAATTCGTTCCTACCAGCAGCAGGCGGATAAAATCGGCAAACCCAAAGCAGTGCGCGCTATTGCCAGTGCGAATGCCAGGAATCACATCGCAATAGTGATTCCATGCCATCGAGTGATTGCCAGGGATGGAGGGCTGGCGGGTTTTGGTGGTGGTATCTGGCGTAAGAAGTATTTGCTGGATCTGGAAGGTGCAATAGAGCCTGGCGATCAACCACAGCAGCAGGATTTGCTTTAGATATATATTCTAAAAACTCCTCAAAGTTTGTCATTGCGGACTTGATCCGCAATCCATTGTTCTGACTGCGTTGCTATCGTTTTAATAGATTGCGGATCGAGCCCGCAATGACGGGGATTTTTCCTTAAAGACTTGTAGTGGGGGTGGTGGAATACTGAGTTTGTCTGTAATGGAAACAAAAGGCGAGTCATGGTGGAGCCGCCTGAATCGGGAAGTAAGTATTCCAAGTCTGGAATGGGTGTTGATATGGGGGCTTTTAAAAAAGGCGGTTCTCCTCAAAATCCCTTTGAACAATGAGGAAAGGATTTACAATATTCATACAGATGAAATTAAATCGAGGCTGGAGGATATTTTTTAAAATCGGATCTGGAAACAGGGCATGAAAAAGTTTGTTTGCGGGTCGATGTGCATTGCGGTTGTCATCTTATAATTGCTATCAATGTCTTATTGATAAGGCTTAAAACTCCAGCGGTTTAATTTTCTGTTGTTTGCCCCAACACCATCCCAATAAACCGCTCTCGAGTAAACTCATCCCGATCCCGATAATTAACAAACTGCGCATGCCGCGTCGACGAGGCTTCATTCATGTCAATCCCCCAAATCGGTTTTAAGCCATTAGGTAACATCGAATAACGCACATCGATTAATACATTCTCCCGATCCGGATCGGCGGCTACATAATCATGCGAGAAATACAGAAAGCGTTCGATGTCATGACGCAGGGCGGAGCCCTGTTCAAGATTTGGTCTATCGCGTTCGAGCATAAAGCGATTTGCCTGCCCGCCTTCGTAAATTCGATCATCCGAGAAAAGCCTGAGGCGTATGGCGTCGACGTAAAATACGCCATTGCTTTCGTAAACCGAGCGCCAGAGCACCTGATTCGCCATAGTCGGTTTAACCAGGAAGCGATCGACCTGGTGGCCGCGTTGTTGGGCAAGTCGCAGCGTGGCTTCGCCGGCATTGTTATGTTGCCAGACACCGAACAAGAGATATCCAGCGGCCAGCAGGAGCCCGGCGCGAGCATTCAAAGCTTTACGATGACGCCAGCCGAGGATGATAGCGATGATTAAAATGAAGGAGAATACAGGATCGACAATCGCAATAATTCGCCAGGCGATGCGTTCGTCGCTAAAAGGTAATAGCAGCTGAGTACCGTAACTGGTGGTAGCGTCCAGCAGTCCGTGGGTGGCGTAGCCCAGCAAGGTAAAAAGGTAGAGTCGTTTGAATGGCAGTCGTTGTTGCAGGAACGGCCAGAGAATCAAAGCAGCGATCAAACCACCGATGGGAATAAAAATCAGTGCGTGGGTAAAATGCCGGTGAAATTCTATATTGAGCAGAGGGTCTTCCGCGGAACCTATCAGCGCATCAATGTCCGGCAGCAGGCCCGCTACGAAACCAGTTCCAACGGCTAGCCGCGTTTCTTTTTGCTTCGACGCCGACAGTGCGGCCGTAGCGCCGAGCAGGCCCTGGGTGACAATATCCAAATTCTTTACCAACTATTCATTAATATAAATGCTCTATACCATATATTCGTGCTGACTTGCATCTTCTATATTTCAGATAAATTGAAGCTCTCATAAGAAAATTGAGTTTGACTGAATATCACCCCGCCTTTATCGTGACGGCCAATATATTTTACCCTTATCCGAGGCAAACCAATGTCTGAAACAAACTATAATTTCATCGCAGGCGAATGGGTCGCCGGTGCGAGTGAAATTGCTAATATCAATCCGTCCGACCTGTCCGACACTATCGGCATGTATGCGCAGGCCGATTCTGCCCAGCTGCAGCGCGCCCTTGACGCTGCAAATCAGGCCCAGCTTGAATGGGCTAAAACCGGTCTCGAGAAGCGTTACACCGTATTGATGAATATCGGCAACGAGCTCATTGCCAATTGCGAAGAGCTGGGTACGCTGCTGGCGCGAGAAGAAGGTAAAACCCAGCCTGAAGGCAAGGGTGAGGTGTATCGTTCCGGTCAGTTTTTTACTTACTATGCCGCCGAAGTGCTGCGACAGATCGGCGATAACGCGGAGTCAACCCGTGAGGGTATAGAAGTCGATGTGCGCCGCGAACCGATTGGCACGGTGGCCATAATCTCGCCGTGGAATTTCCCGATGGCGACAGCGGTATGGAAAATTGCACCCGCCCTGGCTTTTGGTAATGCCGTGGTCTGGAAACCCGCCAACATTGTGCCTGCCTCGGCTGTGGCGCTAGCGCGTATCATCGCTAAACAGGATTTGCCTAAAGGTCTCTTCAGCCTGGTCATGGGGTCGGGTGGTAGCATCGGCCAGGAGTTAATCGAAAGCCCGAAGATTAACGCGATTAGCTTTACCGGTTCGGTGCCGGTGGGGCGTGAGATCGCTAAATCCGCCGTTAGTAATTTCACTAAAATACAGCTCGAAATGGGTTCCAAGAATGCTCTGGCGGTAATGGACGACGCCGATATGGATACCGCTGTGGCCTGCGCGCTCGGCGGTGCATTCGGTTCTACCGGGCAGAAATGTACGGCGTCTTCGCGCCTGGTTGTTCACTCGACTATTCATGATGAATTTGTCGAGCGACTGGTAGAGGGTGCGAACAATATGGTGGTTGGTCATGCACTCGAAGCGGGGACGCAGATCGGGCCGGTCGCTAGCGAGACGCAGCTTAAACAGAATCTTGAAAATATCGAGCTGGCGAAAAGTGAAGGTGGCGAACTGCGCTGTGGTGGTGAGCGAGTCGAACGTGCAACCGAGGGTTATTTCATGACCCCGGCTGTTTTCACCGGCACGCAAAACAACTGGCAGGTGAATCGCGAAGAGTTATTTGCGCCGATGGCCTGCGTGATCAAAGTCGATTCCTATGACGAAGCCCTGCATACCGTAAACGATACTCGTTTCGGTTTGACTGCGGGCATTATCACTACTAATCTGGCGCGTGCGACGCATTTTCGACGTAACGCAAAAACCGGTTGCGTGATGGTGAACCTGCCAACCGCTGGCACCGACTACCATGTGCCTTTCGGGGGACGTGGTGAGAGTTCTTACGGCCCGCGTGAACAGGGGCAGTATGCCAAAGAGTTTTACACGCATGTGAAAACCGCTTATATCAGCTCGGGTAATCCTTCATAATCAGGGAAAAATTATGAGCCAGGCTAACTATCGAATCGATGCCCTGCAATACGCCAACTGGTCTGAAACTATTTTTCGACAAATGCGTGAGGGCGGGGTAGATGCGGTACATGTGACGATTGCTTATCATGAAAATTTTCGTGAAACGGTCGCTAACATGGAGCAATGGAATGGTTTTTTTGAGCGTTTTCCGGACTTAATTTTTCAGGGTAAGACGGGTGATGATGTGCGGCTTGCGCGCGAGACCAGTCGCACCGCGATTTTTTTCGGATTTCAAAATCCGTCACCCATGGAAGATGATATCCGCCTGCTCGAAATTTTGCATAGCCTCGGTGCACGATTCATGCAGCTTACTTATAATAATCAGTCGTTGTTGGCGACCGGCTGCTATGAGAAAAATGATCCGGGTGTGACGCGAATGGGGCGCGAAGTCATTGCCGAAATGAATCGTATTGGCCTGGTGGTTGATATGAGTCATTCAGCGGAGCATTCGACCCTGGAGGCGATAGAAATTAGTGAGCGGCCGATAGTGATTACTCACGCTAATCCGGCTTTCTGGCACCCTGCCTTGCGTAACAAATCGAACGAGGTTATGCAGGCGCTCGGCGAGACCGGCGGCATGTTGGGTTTCAGTATGTACCCGCACCATCTTAAAAATGGCAGTGATTGCAGTCTTGAAAGCTTTTGCGAAATGATGGCAGCTGCCGCAGAAACTATGGGCATAGACCATATTGGCCTTGGCTCCGATTTATGTCAGGATCAACCCGATTCGGTTGTCGAATGGATGCGCGTTGGTCGCTGGACAAAGAAAATCGACTACGGCGAAGGTTCCAGATCAAACGCCGGATTTCCACCCATGCCGAGCTGGTTTAAAGATAATCGTGATTTTGGAATACTCGAACAGGGTTTGGTCGACTACGGTTTTAGTCCTGAGGGCGTAGCCAAAATTATGGGTAATAACTGGTTGAGATTTTTCGATGAAAACTTTGGCCCGGCATAACGCGAAAAACGTCGACGAGTTTCGTCGTCCACCCGAAATCGTCATGCGCCTCGCGCGCATGGGTAGCTTTCACCAGACACGGCTTTCATTTATGCGTACTTTGTTGCGCCGCCTGAAAAAAGAAAACTGGTGCTTCGAACGAGCCGTCTGGGAAATTGACGACCAGGGTTTTGGCCGTGCGGTTTATTCAGTTTATGGTCCCGAACGTAATTACTCGCTGGTCGCTTTCTCGCATGATCTACCCGATCACATGCGTTCCGACCGGGTCATCGCTACGGCATGGGATGCAACCTTCGCTCTGTTCGATGGCATTCCGACTACCGCGGATCTCGACCGATTAGAGGACAACGTGCCGAAACAGGAGGCCGGACGAATTAGTGATAGCGAACTTAGCCTGTCGCGCGCCAACCGCTCGGTGCGTTTATGGCAGCACGTCATCGAAAACCTCGCCGAGGGCAAGCAACCTGACCGCGAGCAACTCGAATCGGTGGGCTATCTAATACGCACTACCGCAGTTTATGGCTCTGGAAAATTCGGCGCAGCGGATCGGTTAACGATTAGTCAGCGTCCGGAATTGAGCGGCCCTTTTCAGGCCGAGATGCTGTCAGTATGGCTGACCCGGGCCTTTTCTGTAGATCTGATTGAGCATATCGCTAAAGCCCGAGGTGGCGACAAAGCCGTTGTTATAGAGCCGGGGCTGCGTCGACGATTAGGCGTTGGGAATTCGACCGGACTGGGTATGGCCCCATTTTTGATGAACCACCCGGCGTTACTAAATAACTGGATGGCCAGTCGAGAGGAAGCGATTGCCAGAGTACGCTCGCTGCAAACAGCCAATCAGGCAGCCTTGGACGAATTCAGGCGATGCTTTGAAGCTGCGATATTCAACGTTTTGCAATGGTATTCAGAGCATCCAGTCCAGATTGAAAAACTCGAAAATTTAAATACTGACTTTGGTTCGATTTCCGCTTATCTGGACAAGGAAAATCTGACCGACGACTTTCCGTGGAACCGATTGTATCTCTGGAGCGAAAACAATCTATCGCTCGAAGGGCAGGAGTTGCTGGTCTCTTTGCTGCTCGAACCTTATGGTGAACTGGTTGATGATTTAAGCGCCTGCATGGACGCCGACGAACATCTGAGTTTCTTTATCGATGGATCTATGGCGATAAAGCAAGTTAAATCAATCATTGAAAGTCAATGCGCGTGGGCGACATCGGTTGACTACGAGCAAAAAGAAAACCGGGCGCGTTTCTGGTATACCTCAGCCGAAAAACTCGAGCCCCGTGTCGGCGAAAGATTCGACGAACCCGGTGCAGAATATGAAGTGCCTTTGGGCGTCGGCTATTATATAGACCAGATGGTAGAAGCGTTGAAGTCATGGGACGATAATCAAATCATTGCCGATTTTTTAGTTGTCCACCCGGAACATCGGCATACCCTGAGGCGCGTACAGAACCTGATTGAATATCCCTACTCAGAAATTCAGGACAATTTAATTTCCGCAGAAATGCTGCCGATCGATTTATTGCGTTGTAAGTTATCTTTTTTTGGTGCGACTAAATTCGATCCTCGATCCGACCGTTGGGTACGTATCTGTATGTATCAGGATGCGCCCTTTCCTCACGAATTACTGGCTGCAGCGTCATGAGCAGAAAAATAACTCTGGCTGAAATAGAGTTTTATATACGTAAGGCCGCAAGAGCGGTAGCACTCGACTGGGGTATCTGTGAAGAAGCAGGCAAGGCGGCGCGCTGGCTGGCGGCTTTTGATTTACCGGGGCCGGAATTATTGCTGGCGCATCTAAAACGCATTGACGGTAAGAATTACAGTGATTTTATCCCCGGGTGTGATCAAGGTCCCTGGCAATCCAAAGCAGACCTCGTCTGCCCCGTGATTGGAGGCGCCGCATTAGCAGATCGTTCGGCTCAAATGCTTGAGGGCAAGGTTTTTGAACTGTCAAATGTTGCCTTTCCGCTACTGCTTGCGGCGACTGTTGGTCAGGCTGCTCGGTGTCACCGAACGGTGTTTACTACCAGCTGGGCCGGGGTGAGTCTGAGCTGTCACGAGAATGGCATTAGAATCGAAGGCAGTCGTGATGACTTGTTTCTCGACAAGGTTGACTCGGTAACCTGTCGTCAAAGTGAAGACCTGGAGCCTCGTCAACTGCCGTCGACTATGGCTTATTCAATCGATGAAACTGTCTGGAAGGAAATTGATGCACTGGCGTTTAAGACTTATGCGCCTGCCACTGAGGAGTCGAGAGCCGGGGCGGGGGCCGGGTTGACTGATAATGATTGATCTGGTCTTTGAAGCCAACTATCCTGCCCTTTAAATCGTCGAGACAGAATTTTTTAAAATATGGCAAATAGCTTTACCCCCCAAAACCCAAAATTCAAACAAAGAGTCCAGCATAGCTTCGGCCACCAACAGGCGATGGAAACGCTAGGCGCGTCGATTATTACGATTGAACCCGGAATGGTCTCTATTCGTCTTCCTTTTAGCGAAACCCTGACTCAACAACACGGCTTTATTCATGCCGGTATCATCTCTACGGTACTCGATAGCGCCTGTGGTTACGCGGCATTTTCATTGATGCCGGAAAACGCAGCAGTACTAACTATCGAATATAAAATAAATCTATTGTCCCCCGCTAAGGGTGACTGGTTTGAGGCGATTGGAATTGTTAAAAAACCTGGAAGAAATATCACTGTTGCCGATGGTGAGGTTTATGCACATAGTGGTGATGATAGAAAGCTGGTTGCCAGTATGGTTGGGACTTTGATGTCGATATACGATCGTGAAGGGGTTGAGCATTGAGGGAAATGTTATGAAAACATGGCGTTCACCAAAAATCGAAGTTCGAACCGATACCCTGGCAGGTCGCGGAGTCGTTGCCGTTGAGGATATAAAAAAGGACGAAATTGTCGCTATAAAAGCAGGGCATATCATCACGCGAGAGCAAATTAAAAAAGCGACTGCTGAGGCCGGCGATTTAGCATTACAAATCGACGATGAATTTTACATCGCGCCGACAACACCGGAGGAAGTCGAAGACATGTCTGTTTTTATTAATCATTCCTGCGATCCCAATGTTGGTTTCCGTGGTCAGGTGGTTTATGTCGCCGTGCGTAATATAAAAGCCGGTGAAGAGCTTTGCCACGATTACTCGATGGAGCGTTCGGACGATTACGAACTCGATTGCCATTGCGGTAGTCCACTGTGCCGGGGTAAGGTTACCGGAAATGACTGGCAGTTGCCTGAGCTACAGCAGCGCTATGGTGAATATTTTTCGGTTTATTTGCTGAACAGGATAAAGCAGGTCAAGCTTGACTGTTAGCCCGTTTGCCCATATATGATAGTGATTAAATAACAGGAGAGAATTATGCCCTGGTGGGGATGGATGATTTTTGGCGCGTTTTTACTGGGATCGGAGCTATTAGGTGTCGAGGCTGGATTTTATCTGGTCTTTATCGGTCTCGCGGCCGTGATGACTGGTTTTCTCGAGGTTTTTGGCTTAGAGCTCGATCCCTGGATTCAGTGGGTAATATTTTCGGTGTTAGGGCTAATGCTGATGGTTTTGTTCCGCAAAAAATTATATGAAAAATTGCGCGGGGATGGCGTCGGATACGATAGTGGTCCAGCCGGTGACTATGTGGAAATAGCCGAAACACTATCCCCGGGCGGGAAAGGTCGGCTATCTTATCGCGGTACCGACTGGACGGTCATCAACGAAGGTAGTGAAGCAGTCGAAAAAGGCAGTAACGTACGCATTAGTAGCGTAAACGGACTGACATTAATAATTAATCAGGAAGACAAAAATGATAGTTGAAAATTTCGCGTTCTGGGTCTCTATAGCGGCAGCGGTTGTGGCCGTTCTTGTTATTTTCAAGACGGCGGTGGTGGTACCGCAACAAAGTGCTTATGTGGTTGAAAGCCTGGGCAAATATAGCCGCACGTTGCACGCGGGATTCCATATATTAATCCCTTTTATCGAATCAGCAGCTTACCGGCATAGCCTGAAGGAGCTCGCTTTTGATATTCCAGAGCAGGTCTGTATTACCAATGACAACGTTCAGGTCGGCGTCGATGGCGTGCTTTATCTGCAGGTCATGGATCCGGAGCGGGCCTCTTATGGTATCACCGACTTTGCTTTTGCGATTTCGCAGCTAGCGCAAACTACCTTGCGTAGTGAAATCGGTAAAATCGCGCTGGATAGAACCTTCGAGGAACGCAGCTCGATTAATGCCAATGTCGTTTCCGAGCTCGACAAGGCCTCGGATCCCTGGGGTGTTAAGGTCTTGCGTTACGAGATCAAAAATATTAATCCGCCGCAGGACGTGCTCAGCGCGATGGAAAAACAGATGCGTGCAGAACGGGAAAAACGTGCGGTGATTTTGACCTCTGAAGGCGTGCGAGACGCCAAGATAAACGAAGCCGAGGGCGAAAAGCAGCAGGTCATCAAGCAATCCGAAGCTGCCAAGCAGAAGCAGATCAACGAAGCCGAGGGTGAGGCAGAAGCAATATTGTCCGTCGCAAAGGCAACCGCCGGTGGTCTTCACCTGGTGGCCAATGCGCTGACTAACGAAGGCGGTGATGCGGCGATGAAATTACGTATCGCCGAGGCCTATGTGCAGCAATTCGGCAATCTGGCCAAGGAAGGTAATACCCTGGTAGTCCCGGCCAATTTGAGTGATATGACTTCGATGATTGCGCTGGCTAGTAATATCCTGGGGAAGAAGGATGCACCCTGATCGAGGGGGAGAATAGATAGCGGTTTTCCGTCAAGGGGAGTGGTTTTAAATAAGGAGTATTAGTGGTAATGGAAAATATTATGACACTTTCAGGTTCGGTTGGCCTAAAAGGCAATAACATAAGGCAAGATGTAATACTGGTTCAAGAGGCTCTCAATAGGACGATTCAAGTACCATTTGGCCTGCTCGCTGTTGATGGTTTGGTGGGAGTGATTACTAATAGTTCGATAAGGCGTTTTCAGAAAGAAGTACTTGAGTTTAAAGATCCAGATAGCAGAATTGATAAAGATGGTAAAAGTTGGAGTCGGCTGAGACAGTATTTAATTGAAGCTCCAAAAACAAGCAAGGGTAATTTCAAAGTATTTCAGACTCAAAGTAACGCTTCGTCTTATCCACTCTTATCTGACAGGAAAATTGCATGGGGAGCAAAAGTTTCCAGCGCCTTTAAGCATAAGGTGATCCAGATCAGTAAAGATTTGGGAATTTCTCCCGATTATTTAATGTCCTGTATGGCTTTTGAAACGGGAGAAAGTTTTCGCTCTGATATAAAAAATGCAGCGGGTAGCGGGGCAACTGGGCTAATTCAATTTATGCCTTTGACTGCGAAAGGTTTAAATACAACTACTGAGAAGCTCGCGAAAATGTCACCTATTGTGCAGCTTGATTACGTTAAAGCTTATTTTAAGCCATATCGAAACAGGTTAAAAAAGCTTGAAGATGTGTATCTGGCGATTCTGTATCCTGCGGCTATAGGCAAACCAATTAATCAAACACTATTTAAAGAAGGCAGGAAAACCTACTCACAAAATAAAGGATTTGACAGGAATACGGATGGCAAAATAACGTTGAAGGAAATTTCATACAAAGTTAGACAAAAATACGACAAAGGCATTAGTGCGGGATTCCTGGGGTAGATATGAAACATCCATCCAGATTAATTCTTATATTATTGTTAATGGTAGCATCCTGTGCAGAAAGTAATGATTGGGCAGGTACTTATTTTTTTGAAGCCGACCTGGGTAAGAATATTGCTGAAGACTCAATCATTGTGGAGTACACATTAAGTATTAATCAAAATAAATGCGCCATTTCTATTGTTGGCTATCAAGTCTATGAAAGCCTGGTATGTGAATTTGTACTCAAGAGCGATGAACTTAAAGTTTTTTTCAAGTCATATGAAAATGGGTCAACAAAAAACAAGCATGATGTTGAGATGTATAACCGCGACGATCCGATGTTCGTTCTGAGGAATAAAAATAATATCGTCACTGAGTGGGGACAGTTAAACCCCGGCGAATCATTGGAGAATACGGGTAAGTATTTTACCAGAAGCCAGTAAACTAGAGGGAACCAGGCGGTTAAACAAGCCTACTGACAATTAGTATTTGTAAACAAAAACCGCTAGAATGCGCGCCCTTTTTAATGAAACTATCTAGTCAAGCTATTTAGGTAATCTAACATCCATGGATTTCAATACGCGTTTTGATGTCATTGTAGTCGGCGGCGGTCACGCTGGTACCGAAGCTGCGCTGGCGGCTGCGCGCATGGGTGTAAAAACTTTACTGCTGACGCACAACATCGATACGCTGGGGCAGATGAGCTGTAATCCGGCGATTGGCGGCATCGGCAAGGGTCATCTGGTGAAGGAAATCGATGCGCTCGGCGGTGAAATGGCACTCGCGGCCGATAAGGCCGGTATTCATTTCAGGATCCTGAACCGGCGCAAAGGTCCCGCCGTGCGGGCGACGCGGGCGCAGGCCGACCGGCAGCTTTACCGTATGGCGATTCGTGAGAAGCTGGAAAATCAGCCTAATCTGTCTATTTTCCAGCAGCCGGTAGTTGACCTGATCGAATCCAACGACTGTATAGAGGGCGTCATCACCCAGATGGGCTTGCGTTTCACTGCGCCGAATGTGGTGTTGACAGTGGGTACCTTCCTCGACGGTAAAATTCATATTGGCGATGCCAACTACAGTGGCGGTCGCGCGGGCGACCCGCCTGCGACTGCTCTCGCGCAACGTCTTCGTGAAAGACCGTTTCGCATCGAGCGGCTGAAAACCGGCACGCCACCGCGTATCGATAGAAACACCATCGATTTCAGTCTGCTCGAAGAACAGCCTGGTGATGATCCAAGACCGGTGTTTTCCGGCATGGGTTCGCTGAGCATGCATCCGCAGCAAATCAGCTGTTACATCACTCATACGAACGATGGTACGCATCAGTTAATCCGCGACAGTCTGCACCGCTCACCGCTGTTTAGTGGTGAAATCGAAGGTGTCGGTCCGCGTTACTGTCCATCGATTGAAGACAAGGTGGTTCGGTTTGCCGATAAGACGTCGCACCAGATATTTGTCGAACCCGAAGGTCTGGCGCTGGGAGAAGTCTATCCGAATGGAATTTCTACCAGCCTGCCGTTCGACGTGCAACAAGCCGTGGTCAACAGCATCCATGGTTTTGAGAACGCACATATCACCCGACCGGGTTATGCCATTGAGTATGATTTTTTCGATCCGCGCGACTTGCGCCCGACGCTGGAAACCCGGTTTATCGAAGGCCTTTATTTTGCAGGACAAATTAACGGCACCACCGGCTACGAGGAGGCCGGGGCACAGGGTTTGATGGCCGGTGCCAACGCCGCCGCCTCGGTTCAGGGCAAGCCAGCTTTGCAGCTTTCTCGTTCTCAGGCCTATATGGGCGTTCTGGTCGATGATCTGATTACCCGCGGTACCAACGAGCCTTACCGAATGTTTACTTCGCGCGCAGAATATCGACTGATGCTGCGTGAAGATAACGCTGATTTGCGCCTCACCGAAATTGGTCGTGAGCTCGGTCTGGTCGACGACCCGCGTTGGCGGGTATTCGAAGCCTATCGCGAAAAGCTGGCGCTATTGAATCAGCGCTTGCAGGAAACCTGGTTGCGGCCCGACACCAAAGCAGCTGAAGTGCTGGACCCGGTCTTACAAAACCCGGTAACGCGCGAATACCGATTCAGCGAAATTCTCAAGCGCCCTGAGGTCTCGATTGAAAATCTCATGCCGCTGATTGAGGAAAACGAGCTGTTTCCTGCCGTGGTACAGGAACAGGCCGAGATCAATAGTAAATACTCGGGCTATCTGTCGCGCCAACAGGACGAAATCGATAAGGCCAGCTCTCACGAGCAAACCGAGCTACCGGAAGCGCTGGATTATAACGAAGTGCGCGGTTTGTCGAATGAAGTTTGCCAGAAGTTGCAGGATCATCGTCCGGCTACAATCGGTCAGGCTGGACGGATTTCCGGTGTTACCCCGGCGGCTATTTCATTATTACTGGTGCATTTGAAGCGTCACGCACCATCTATTCTGAAATCGGCTTGAGTTTAAAGGAGCCGTTTCTCTCCGGGTTACACGATCTGGGGATTGTCCTGGAAGACCAGCAAATCGATCGGCTGCTCGATTATCTTGCGTTACTGGATAAGTGGAACAAAAGCTATAACCTGACAGCGATTACAGATCCGTCAAAGATGCTGAGTTATCATTTGCTCGACAGCTTGTCGATAGCAGCCTGGTTTAAAGATTGCCGGAACGCGCTAGATGTCGGCAGTGGTGCGGGCTTGCCGGGTTTGCCGCTTGCGATTGCTTTTCCTGACTGCCGCTGGACACTGCTCGATAGCAACGGTAAGAAAACGCGGTTTATCCAGCAGGCGCTCGCTCAGTGTGCTGTGAAAAATGCCGCAGTTGTTAAGTCGCGGGTTGAGGATTATCATGCGTCCGAGCCTCTCGATATTATCGTCAGCCGCGCGTATGCGTCTTTAAGTCACTTTACCGAATCTGTGGCGCACCTGGTGCAACCGCAAACCGTATTGATGACGATGAAAACAGGGCTGGACGAAGACGAGGCTGCGGCGCTCGATTCGATGAAATATGACAAACAGGAAACTAGCTTGCAGGTGCCGGGTATATCGGAAAATCGAAGCCTGGTAACCGTAACTCAGCGATAGTTATGAGCAAAACCATCACCATAGCGAACCAAAAAGGCGGGGTCGGTAAAACCACCACGACCGTTAACCTGGCTGCGGCACTAGCTGCAACCAAACGTCGTGTATTGCTAATCGACATGGATCCGCAGGGTAATGCAACCATGGGCAGCAGCGTCGATAAGAACGATGTTGATGTCACCATGTGCGACGTCCTGCTGGGCGATGCGGCAATTGCGGACGCGATTATAACGGTGCCTGAGGTGGGCTATGACGTGCTACCGTCGAATTCTGATTTAACCGCAGCAGAGGTGCAGTTGATGAACAAGATCGGGCGAGAAAAACAACTCGACCTGTCACTCGATAAAATCCGTCAGAACTACGATTACATACTCATCGATTGTCCACCATCTCTGAATATGTTGACGGTTAACTCGCTGGTTGCAGCCAATGGGGTGGTGATTCCGATGCAGTGCGAATACTACGCGCTGGAGGGCTTGTCGTCGTTGCTTGAAACGATTGAGCAGATTCGTGTCAGCGTAAATCCGGAGATTAAGATCGAAGGTTTGTTGCGCACCATGTACGACCCGCGCAATAATTTGTCTAATGATGTTTCGGCTGAACTGGTCGAGCACTTCGGTGATCGGGTTTATCGAACCGTCATCCCGCGAAATGTTGCCCTCGCAGAAGCGCCCAGTTTCGGGCAGCCTATCCTGCAATACAACAAAGCATCGAGGGGATCAATGGCCTACCTGGCGCTGGCAGGCGAAGTTTTACGTCGCGATGCCAAGAAAAACCATTACGTAAACTAATAGTAACTATGAAGAAAAAGCGATTAGGTAGAGGGCTGGGGTCGTTAATCGGCAACATTGAAGAAGTTACTCAGGTTAGCGAAGAGGATAGAGCAACCGGTTTGACCGAGCTTGGCGTCGACCAGATTCAGCGAGGTAAGTATCAACCACGCCAGCACTTCGACCAGCAGGCCCTGCAGGAATTAGCCGACTCGATAAAGGCGCAGGGCATCATACAGCCGTTGGTGGTTCGCCCTGAAGGTGCGCACTACGAGCTCATTGCCGGTGAGCGTCGCTGGCGTGCCGCGCAACTCGCGGCTTTGCAAACTGTGCCCGTGGTGATCCGTGATCTCGATAGCAAGTCTGCGGCAGCTATCGCGCTGATCGAAAATATCCAGCGTGAAGATCTCAATCCACTTGAAGAATCGCAGGCCCTGATGCGCCTGATTGAAGAATTTGACCTTACACATCAACAAGTTGCAGATTCTGTTGGTCGTTCACGGGCATCGGTTAGTAATCTACTGCGATTGCTTGATCTTGCCGACCCTGTCAAGGAGCAGGTGAATAAAGGCCTGCTTGATATGGGTCATGCACGTGCTTTGCTGGCTTTAATTCGGCACGATCAAATTGAAGTGGCGGCCATAGTGGTTAAGCGTGGATTGTCGGTTCGTGAGACAGAAGCGCTAGTAAAGCAGGCCTTGAACAACGCAACAAAGACGCCCGGAACCAAAGTCGTAACGAGCGATCCAGATATCAAAAGGCTGGAAACCAGCATCAGCGAAAAACTCGGTGCGGCGGTTAAAATCAAGTCTGGCAAGAAAGGTTCCGGCCAGCTCATAATCAACTTTCATAACAGCGACGAGCTCGATGGAATCCTCGAACATTTGGCCCCATAAAATTT
>Ga0224506_10001804_pt1 | contig 15058 bp, 10 predicted proteins | sample SF_Jan12_sed_USG_2_FD_169108 | JGI IMG/M metagenome (GOLD analysis project Ga0224506, IMG submission 169108) | Sediment microbial communities from San Francisco Bay, California, United States - SF_Jan12_sed_USGS_8_1 | ecosystem: Environmental > Aquatic > Marine > Sediment | place: USA... | reverse complement strand
CCGCCTGACCCAGGTCCCCCATGACCTTCGTGAGAGCCGAAGTCAAGGTCGTTTTCCCATGGTCCACGTGCCCAATCGTGCCCACATTCAAATGCGGCTTCTTCCGCTCAAATTTCGCCTTCGCCATCCTCTTTCCTCCTCAAATCACTTATTTGTCAAAAAACAATCGTTTATAAAGAGAGGCCTTACTCACCTTGATTCTTTTTAATTATCTGCTGAGCCATGACCTTTGGAACCACCTCATATGATTCAAATTCCATACTATAAGTCGCACGGCCCTGAGTCTTTGATCGCAAATCCGTAGAATACCCAAACATCTCGCTCAAGGGGACCGTTGCGTCTACCACCTGAGACCCACCCCTAGCTTTCATGCCATGGATCTTCCCTCGCCGGCCATTTAAATCCCCGATCACATCGCCCATGAAATCCTGCGGAACCAAAACCTCAACCTTCATTACCGGCTCCAACAAAACCAAGTCTGCTTTTTGGCATGCACTCACCAAAGCCATAGAGCCGGCAATCTTAAATGCCATCTCACTTGAATCAACCTCATGGAAAGATCCATCATACAAAGTTACCTTTAGATCTCTTAGCGGGTAGCCCGCCAATATACCACTTTCCATCCGCTCCCGGACACCTTTTTCCACTGGGGCAATGAATTCCCTCGGGACAGTACCACCAACAATTTTATTAATAAACTCCAAGCCCTTACCTGATTCAGCTGGCTCAACACGTAACCATACATGCCCATATTGCCCACGCCCACCGGTTTGCTTGACATACTTCGCCTCGGCTTCCGCTGTTCCACGAATTGTTTCACGGTAAGCAACCTGCGGTTTACCAACATTTGCCTGAACCTTAAACTCACGCAGCAGGCGGTCAACAATAATCTCTAGATGCAATTCACCCATACCAGAGATAATTGTCTGCCCGGTTTCCTCATCCGTCTTAATCCGAAAAGAAGGATCTTCCTGAGCGAGCTTCTCAAGAGAATATCCCATCTTGTCCATATCCTGCTTAGTCTTTGGCTCAACCGCCAAAGAGATCACGGGCTCCGGAAACTTAATAACTTCCAGCAAGATAGGATGCTTCTCATCACACAAGGTATCCCCAGTTCTCGTATCCTTTAAACCCACCGCTGCCGCAATATCCCCAGCAAACACTTCATCAATCTCTTCGCGCTTATTGGCATGCATTTTCAACAACCGACTGATGCGCTCCTTTTTCCCCTTGGCCATGTTATAAACATAAGATCCAGAAGTGAGCTTGCCGGAATACACTCGAAAATAAGTCAACTGACCAGAAAATGGATCAGACATAATCTTAAAGGCCAAAGCCGCAAACGGTTCACTATTTTCTGGCTTTCGATAAATTTCCCCTTCGGTAAGAGGATCAATTCCTCGAACTGGTGGGAGATCAACAGGAGAAGGGAGATAATCAACAACCCCATCCAACAAGGGCTGAACACCCTTATTCTTAAAGGCCGAACCACAAAATATTGGAGTAATTTTCAAAGCGATCGTTCCCAAACGAATAGCCCGCTTTACTTCCTCCACGCTAAGAACCTCACCGCCCAAGTACCGCTCCATGACCCCTTCATCGAACTCCGCAACAGCATCGAGCATTTTCTCCCGATATGCCTCAGCCTCCTCAAGATTTTCCGCTGGAATATCTCCCGTTACAAATGCTGCACCAAGAGTCTCATCATCAAAAATTAAGGCTTTCATTGCAACCAAATCTATCACACCCCTGAAAGCTTCCTCTTTCCCCAAAGGCAATTGCAAGACAACAGGGTTTGCCCCCAATCGGTCAACCAGGGTTTGAACAGCGGGGAAAAAATCCGCCCCAACGCGATCCATCTTATTCATAAACGCAATTCGTGGGACCTGGTATTTGTCGGCTTGCCGCCAAACTGTCTCCGATTGTGGCTCAACCCCCATAACAGAATCAAACACAGCAACAGCGCCATCCAGGACCCGCAACGACCGCTCAACTTCAATCGTGAAGTCGACATGACCTGGAGTATCAATGATATTTATTCGACTATCCTTCCATGAACATGTTGTCGCAGCAGACGTGATCGTAATTCCTCGCTCACGCTCCTGCTCCATCCAGTCCATAGTCGCCGCACCCTCATGAACTTCCCCAATCTTATAGGAGACCCCCGTATAAAAAAGCACGCGCTCAGTGGTCGTAGTTTTCCCAGCATCAATATGGGCCATGATCCCGATATTTCGCGTTTTACTGAGAGATCCTTCAGTCACCACAAATTCCCCACGTAACAATGCTGCAAGAGACTTGACTCAACAGGAGCACAAAAAAATTAAACGCTCCCTACCCTATCAAGTCCACTGCAGCATTACAGCCAACATTACCACCGATAATGAGCAAAAGCTCTATTCGCTTCTGCCATCCGATGTGTTTCATCCCGCTTTTTTACTGCGGATCCATTATTACTGGCGGCGTCCATCAATTCAGCTGCCAACCGCTCTTTCATACTTTTCCCGCTTCGCGACAATGCGCTTTCCTTAATCCAACGCAAAGCCAACGCAATTTGACGAACAGGCCTAATTTCAACAGGAACCTGATAAGATGCCCCACCAACCCTCCGCGACTTCACCTCAACCATCGGCTTCACATTACCCAGGGCTGCATGAAAAACCTTAAGGGGCTCATCACCGGTCTTCTCCCTCACAATATCAAAAGCCCCATAACACACACGCTCCGCCGTGCTCTTCTTTCCATCACGCAAAAGGATATTCAAAAATCTTCCCACCACAGGATCCTTATAAAGTGAATCCTGCACCACCTTTTGTCGAAGCACCAGAGGCCTACGTGGCATATACGATTTCTTTCAGATCTAAAGGACGGTTAAAAAATTTTCTACCAGAAAAGAAGAGATTACTTTGGTCGCTTTGCTCCATACTTGGAGCGACCCTGCTTGCGGTTCGCAACCCCCACAGCATCCAAGGCACCACGAACCATGTGATAGCGAACGCCAGGAAGATCTTTCACGCGACCCCCACGAACCAACACAATGGAATGCTCCTGAAGATTATGACCCATACCAGGGATATACGCCGTCACCTCCAAGCCAGTAGTCAAACGAACCCTGGCAACTTTTCGGAGAGCTGAATTTGGCTTTTTTGGAGTTGTAGTATAGACACGAAGACAAACACCCCTTCGCTGAGGACAACGATTCAATGCCGAGCTTTTGCTCTTAGCCTTAATGGCCTTTCGACCTACCCGAATTAATTGATTAACTGTTGGCATTTCTTCTTCTTCATTGCAAAAAGTGAATACTTCATCCCCGAAAAACACTTGAGGGGAACCAGCCGATCTTATAGATTCAGCATCATTCTGTCAAGGATTTTTAAAGCTTTCATTATAAAAAAAACAGGATCATCCTCTTGATAATTGAGCTTGATCAATTCCGGCATTTTCGCCCAAAATTGTCACATCTTCTTCGGTTGGCCTCGGAACAAATGTCTCCCTGTACTCTCCCCAACCCGTCCCTGCTGGAATAAGTCGCCCAACAATAACATTTTCTTTCAATCCCCGAAGCTCATCTGTTCTGCCATTAATAGCGGCTTCCGTCAGAACCCTGGTTGTCTCCTGGAATGATGCGCCAGAAATAAAACTGTCCGTACTAAGGGACGCCTTTGTAATTCCTAGCAGCACAGGCTTTCCTAATGCAGGCCTTCCTCCTTCTGCCAACACTCTCTCATTCTCGTCATCAAAGACAAATTTATTCACCTGCGTCCCTGGCAAGAATGAACTATCTCCGGCATCCTCAATCCGAACCTTTTTCAACATTTGCCTAGTAATAACCTCAATGTGCTTATCATTTATGACCACACCTTGCAAACGATACACTTCCTGGACTTCATTCACTAAATATTTTTGCAATTCACGAGGCCCCAACACACTCAAAATATCATGAGGATTAGCCGAACCATCCATCAAAGGCTCTCCAGCTCGCACCCAGTCCCCTTCATGAACATTTACATGACGCCCTCGAGGGATCAAGTACTCCTTTACGTCACCAATTTTATTATCGACAGTAACCTTTCGAAGGCCTTTCACAAAACCGCCGAATGAAACCTCTCCGTCGATCTCACTGACAACGGCATGTTCCTTTGGCTTTCTCGCTTCAAACAATTCCGCGACACGAGGCAATCCCCCTGTAATATCTTTTGTTTTAGTGGTTTCTCGGGGAATCTTTGCTAACACATCACCAGGAAATACGGTCGAGCCTTTTTCAACAAAAATATGGGCTCCAACCGGAAGCAAATACCGAGCCGGAGATCCTGAACTCAACTTGGCTGTTTTTCCTGATTCATCTTTAACAGAAAGTCGCGGACGCAAATTGGTTCCTGCTTGCTCGATCACCACACGACGCGATAACCCCGTGACTTCATCGACCTCATCTTTCATGGTGACGCCTTCAGTAATATCACCCAGGGCGACCTTTCCTCCCACTTCCGTTAAAATAGTCAACGAGTAAGGATCCCATTCTACAAATTTTTGGCCGATCTCTACTTTTCCGCCATCTTTGACCTTGATCTTGGCGCCATGAACCAACGGATACTTTTCCCGCTCGCGCCCCGTATCATCATAGACGGCAATCTTGGCATTTCTGACCATCACCACCCAATCACCCTGCTGCGTTTTAATCGCCATGCTGGGATTATGGAAATCTGCATTCTTTTTTGCATCGAAACTTAAATATTTGATGACCCCTTCATGCTTTGCCTCGAGAACGGTCTGCGCAACGACCTTACTGGCTGTTCCTCCAATATGAAAGGTACGCATCGTCAACTGCGTTCCTGGCTCACCAATCGATTGAGCCGCTATCACGCCAACAGGCTCGCCCATTTCTACGAGACGGCCCCGGGCCAAATCTCTTCCATAGCAACTTGCACATACCCCCCAGCGGGATTGACAAGTCAGCACCGAACGAATTTTCAAATGATCAATTCCAGCCTCGACAATGGCCTGACAGAGCTCCTCATCCAATTCCTCATGGGCCTTAACAAGGACCTCCTGTGTAATCGGATCATGCACATCTTCGGCAGTTAACCGACCCAATATCCGCTCATCCAAAGCCTGAATGACTTCCCCGCCTTCGACCAAGGCAGAAACGATAATGCCATCGGTCGTGAAGCAATCTGGCTCACTGATAATGACGTCCTGTGCCGCATCGACGAGACGCCGCGTTAGGTACCCAGAATTAGCCGTTTTCAACGCGGTATCCGCCAAACCTTTCCGAGCTCCATGCGTGGAAATAAAGTATTGCAACACGGTCAAGCCCTCACGGAAATTGGCGGTAATTGGGGTTTCAATAATTTCCCCAGATGGCTTAGCCATCAATCCACGCATACCACCCAGCTGTCGAATCTGCTGTGAGCTTCCTCGGGCGCCAGAGTCAGCCATCATATAAATAGGATTTAGCCCTTCCGTAGCACCTCGGCCGCCACCCTGACTAATCTCCTTCATCATTTCGATAGCAATTTGCTCACTCACATGCGCCCAGATATCGATGACCTTATTGTACCGCTCGCCATTGGTAATGAGCCCTTCCCCATATTGATTCTGCACTTGCCCCACCTCTCCTTGAGCGCGATTGATCAATTCGCCCTTACGAGATGGGATATGCATATTGTCAATACAGATTGATATCCCGGCCTTAGTTGCATAAGAGAAGCCTAAATCCTTCAAGCGATCCAACATCACCACAACTTCATGAAGCCCCACCATTCGGTAGACCCGATCAACCAGCTTGGTAATTTCTTTTTTGGTCATTAACTTGTTCACATGCGAAAACGGCATATTGACAGGTAAAATTTCCGAGAGGATCACACGACCTACTGTAGACTCAATGATCTCATCCTCAAGCCGCACTTTGATCCGAGCCTGCTCTTCAACCTCACCTGAATCATAGGCAATTCGGACTTCTTCAGGTGAGGAAAAAATCTTCCCTTCCCCCTTCGCTCCATCACGATCATTGGTCAACCAGTAGCAACCCAACACCATATCCTGGGATGGAACAGACAACGGCCGACCATTGGCAGGCGAGAGAATATTATTAGCAGCCATCATTAACACCCGCGCCTCGATTTGCGCTTCAACGGAGAGAGGAACATGCACCGCCATTTGGTCACCATCAAAGTCCGCATTAAAAGCTGCACAAACTAGCGGATGCAAGCGAATCGCCTTCCCTTCAACTAAAATAGGATCAAAGGCCTGAATTCCCAACCGGTGAAGGGTAGGCGCTCGATTCAGCATGACCGGATGCTCACGGATGACTTCATCCAATACATCCCAGACTTCAGGGCGCTCCTTTTCCACCAATCGCTTGGCACTCTTAATAGTTGTGGCCGCGCCTCGCTCTTCTAGCTTATGAAAAATAAACGGCTTAAAGAGTTCAAGCGCCATCTTCTTGGGCAACCCACATTGATTCAATCGAAGCTCCGGTCCCACCACGATGACCGATCGCCCGGAATAATCGACGCGCTTGCCTAACAGATTTTGCCTGAAACGCCCCTGCTTGCCCTTCAGCATGTCGCTCAAGGACTTCAATGGCCGCTTGTTCGCACCTCGAATCACTCGTCCACGACGCCCGTTATCAAATAACGCATCAACTGCCTCTTGAAGCATCCGCATTTCATTTCGAATAATGACGCCAGGAGCCTTCAATTCGACCAGGCGCTTTAGACGATTATTCCTGTTAATGACGCGTCGATAGAGGTCATTCAGATCTGAAGTCGCAAATCGGCCACCATCCAGTGGCACAAGAGGACGCAATTCAGGAGGAAGCACCGGAATCGCATCCATGATCATCCATTCGGGATTGTTTCCCGAAGTATGAAAGGCTTCAATCACCTTTAATCGCTTGGTTAGCTTTTTCCCAACAGCAACAGAGGTTGTGCTATTAATTTTGTCATGGCGCTCATCCCAAAGGGCTTCAATATCTACTTTCCGCAATAGCTCGCGAATCGCTTCAGCCCCAATCCCCACTTTAAAGGAATTCGCCCCAAACTCCTCAACACATTCTCGATATCGCTCTTCCGTCAATAATTCTCGATCTTTAAGGCTGCTATTGCCAGGATCCAATACGACATACGCCTCAAAATAAAGAATTTTCTCCAACTGCTTGAGACTCATATCCAATAAAATCCCAATTCGGCTTGGCACTCCCTTCAAGAACCAGATATGTGCGACTGGGGCGGCTAACTCAATATGGCCCATTCGCTCACGCCGGACTTTTGACTGAATCACCTCCACGCCGCATTTATCACAGACAATGCCCCGGTGCTTCATTCTCTTATATTTGCCGCAATTGCATTCCCAATCTTTCGTTGGTCCGAAAATTTTCGCGCAAAAAAGACCGTCACGCTCTGGCTTAAATGATCGGTAATTGATGGTTTCCGGCTTTTTGACTTCGCCATAAGACCATGAACGAATCTTTTCCGGCGAAGCAATACGAATCCGCATTGCATCAAAGGAGACGGCATCTCTCGGCTTTTCAAAAAGGGAATAGATACTATCCAAGTGCGTTCCTCCGGGTTATAGGGAAGGGTAAATGGCCATAATCAACGCGGGGACTATTCCGCAGATTTAATCAGCTCCACATCCAATCCCAAACTCTGCAATTCTTTGACTAACACGTTGAATGACTCAGGCAAGCCAGGCTCAAGGAAATTTTCTCCCTTCACGATGGCTTCATACATTCGAGAACGACCTGGCACATCATCTGATTTAACTGTAAGAAATTCCTGCAAGGTAGAAGCCGCGCCATAGGCCTGCAACGCCCAAACCTCCATTTCACCTAAGCGCTGCCCACCAAACTGAGCCTTCCCGCCCAACGGTTGCTGCGTGACCAAGGAATATGGCCCGATGGAACGCGCATGAATCTTATCATCGACAAGATGGTGCAACTTCAACATATACATATATCCAACCGTGACGGGACTCTTAAACGGTTCACCAGTTCGGCCATCATAGACGACTGATTGACCTGACTCCGGCAATCCCGCTTTGGCCAACAGCTCTTTGATTTCTTTTTCTGAGGCCCCATCAAAAACCGGGGTTTCCACCTTAATACCCAGAGCATGCGCGGCCCACCCCAAATGAGTTTCCAAAATCTGCCCCACATTCATACGAGAGGGCACACCCAAAGGATTCAAAACGATTTGAACCGGAGTGCCGTCAGGAAGATACGGCATATCCTCTTCAGCCATGATTCGAGAAACCACCCCTTTATTCCCATGGCGCCCAGCCATCTTATCGCCGACGGCAATTTTCCGTTTAATGGCTAAATAGACCTTAACGAGCTTGATCACTCCCGGTGGCAATTCGTCGCCACGCCTGAGCCGCCCAACTTTTTCATCATAGGCCGTTTGCAAAATTTCAATTTGGTCTTTGGCTTCGCGCTCAATTTCGTCAAGCTTTTTCTGCTCCTCAGCGTCCGCCAAAATCACCCGTCGCGCATCATCATCCGTCAATTTCCGGAGTACATCCGCGGTAATTCGCCCTTTTTTCTTTAGGATAACTTCCCCACTATCGGGATCCATTAAATCACGCCCAACAAATTGCCCTAAGAGCAATTTCCTGATTTTCCGATTCCGTTCTTCCTCAATTATGCGAAGCTCTTCTTGGTAGTCTCGCTCCACCTTGACACGATCATCCGTTTCGATGGTTCGGGACCGATCATCCTTATCCACGCCTTTGCGTGAAAATATTTTGACATCCACCACAATCCCTTCAATACCAGGTGGGACTTGCAAAGATGTATCCTTCACATCTCCCGCTTTTTCTCCGAAAATTGCCCGGAGGAGTTTCTCTTCAGGTGTGAGCTGAGTTTCACCTTTCGGCGTAACTTTCCCAACAAGAATATCTCCAGGCTTCACCTCTGCTCCGATTCGAACAATCCCACTCTCATCTAAATTTCGAAGCGCTTCATCTCCAAGATTCGGAATATCTCTAGTGATTTCCTCTTTTCCCAATTTCGTATCCCGCGCCTCAACCTCAAATTCTTCGATATGAATAGACGTGAACGTATCGTCTTTCACCATTTTTTCGCTGAGCAGGATGGCATCTTCATAGTTGTAGCCACCCCAAGGCATAAAGGCCACCAAGACGTTTTTACCTAAGGCCAATTCCCCGCGATCCATAGAAGGCCCATCAGCCAACACCTGCCCTTCTTTGACCGGTTGCCCCGCTCGAACAATAGGTGTTTGCGTAATACAGGTATTTTGATTGGTCCGCTGGAATTTCACTAAGTCATAGGTATCCAGGATTCGAGAATTTTTCTTCTTATCTTCTTTTTCTTTCCCACTGGCTCGCACCACAATTCTTCGGGCATCGACAGACTCCACAATACCATCCCGTTGGGCAATAGCTAAGTACCCAGAGTCCCTTGCCACAACAGCCTCCATCCCTGTACCCACCAGGGGAGAATCGCTCTTGATTGTTGGAACGGCCTGTCGTTGCATATTGGATCCCATGAGTGCCCGGTTGGCGTCATCGTGCTCCAAAAACGGGATCAGGGCCGTGGCAACACTCACAACCTGCTTCGGGGAAACATCCAAATAATCCACTTTATCAGGCGTCGTGGTTACGAACTCTCCAGCCTCTCTCGCCGTAATCGTCTCTGAGGTCAATAACCCTTCTTTATTCATTACTGAATTGGCTTGAGCAATCACCACCTGATCGCCATCTATCGGCGAAAGAAATTCGACTTCATCGGAAACACGGCCTTTCTTCACTTTCCGAAATGGAGCCTCAATAAAGCCGAATTCGTTGATTCGAGCATAGGTAGCGAGCGAGGTAATCAATCCAATATTGGGACCTTCCGGCGTTTCAATTGGACAGATCCGACTGTAGTGGGACGGATGTACATCTCTCACTTCAAAACCAGCCCGCTCACGGGTCAACCCACCAGGGCCCAAGGCAGAGAGTCGGCGCTTATGGGTGATTTCCGCCAGGGGATTCGTTTGGTCCATAAATTGAGATAATTGGCTTCCAGCAAAAAACTCCTTAATCGCGGCCACAATAGGCTTGGCATTGATCAAGTCGTGCGGCAAAACGGTTTCCATATCAAGGAGATTCATGCGCTCCTTAATACTTCGCTCCATTCGCGCCAAACCAATACGAATTTGATTCTCCAAAAGCTCCCCAACAGAACGGACGCGACGATTACCTAAATGGTCAATATCATCCACATCACCCTTTCCAGCTTTCAAATCCACTAAACATCGCACGACCTCGACGATATCTTGCGCCGATAACGTTCGTTGCTCTAAGGGTAAATCAAGGCTAAAGCGTTTATTCATCTTCAAACGCCCGACCGGGGATAAATCGTATCGCTTGGGATTCAAGAAAAGATTTTCAAATAGCAGCTTCGCAGACTCGATTGAAGGCATTTCACCTGGTCGCAGTCGCTTATAAATTTCAACCCAGGATTCTTCTTTGGAATTAGTGCGCTCAGCCTCCAAGGTATCCAAGATCACCGGGCTAGTCGTTGGACTATCTAAATAAATAACCTTAAAACTTTCCATTCGACCTTCCAGAATCCGCTCTAGAACCGGCGCGGTTAGGCGCTGATTTTTCTCTAGGAGCACTTCCTGGCTCTCTGGATCCACCAGCTCAGTCAAGACAGCCCGACCAATCAAATCTTCCGATCTAATAGGAATCTCCTTGATCCCACCCGATCGCACACGAGCCATGAGGGTTTTATTAATCTTCATGCCTTCTTTGGCTATGACCTCTCCCGTTCCCTTATCAACAAGGTCGACGGGAGCACGCAATCCTGTATGAATGGCCGGATCAAGCTTACGGAGCAACTTCCCACTAGATACCCGAACTTCCTCGACCGGGTAATACATCTTCAGGAGATCATCCGTACTAAAACCAAACCCTTTCAACAAAATCGTCGCAGGCATTTTGCGACGACGATCGATGCGCACATACAAAATATCTCGTGCATCATATTCAAAATCCAGCCATGACCCGCGATACGGAATAATTCTCCCGGAAAACAGCACTTTCCCACTTGAATGGGTACGGCCTTTATCATGGCCAAACGAGGGCCCAGGCGAGCGATGCAACTGACTCACAGCCACCCGCTCCGTTCCATTAACAATAAATGTCCCTCGATCTGTCATTAAAGGCAATTCCCCAACATAGACCTCTTGCTCTCGCACATCTAGCACACGGTTTTTCACCGCTTTATCCTGTTGATCAAACACGACCAACCGAACACGTAATTTGAGCGGAGCGGCAAACGTCATGCCCTGCTCAATACATTCACGAATGTCGTATTTTGGGGTTCCTAACGAATAACTGGAAAACTCCAGAATGGCTGAGTTGTTGTAATCCATGATCGGAAACACACTCTTGAACGCCGCATGCAACCCTTTTTCATCGCGGCGATCCGGCAAGGTTTCCGCTTGCAAGAACTCTTCATAGGAACGACGCTGAACCTCGACTAAATCAGGAATAACAATATGTGTGCGAATTTTCGAAAAACTATGTCGTTGAACACTGCCCTCAAAGGCTGCTTGTGCCATTCACATCTCCTTATGGATTAACAGCTATCCGAAACCGTATGGCGTTCCGAAACTTCCCCAACGAGAGAAACCTACTTCACTTCAACTGTGGCACCCACCTCTTGAAGCTTCTTTTGAATCGCCTCGGCTTCCTCCTTGGAGGCACCCTCCTTCACAGCTTTTGGCACACCCTCTACTAAGTCCTTGGCTTCCTTTAACCCTAAACCCGTAATTTCACGGACAACCTTAATCGCTTGAATCTTTTTGTCCGCAGGGGCCCCGGTCAAAATGACATCAAATTCCGTTTTCTCTTCCGCCGCTGGCGCCGCCGCACCTGGAGCCGCCGCCATAACTCCCACAGGAGCCGCCGCCGTCACCCCAAATCGCTCCTCCAAGCCTTTCACCAAATCAGATAATTCCAACACACTCAAGCCCTCTATGGCCTTAATGAAATCTTCCTTCGACATTTTTGTTTCTGTAGCACTCATTTCTCCCTCTCCTTTCTGCGTTTTGTTTTCTTGTATAGCTGCTAATACGGCAACAATGCTTCTCACCACCTGACCCAAGACCCCCACAAACCCCCGAATGGGGCCCTGGAAGGCCGACAACAACATGGAAAGCAACTCCGCCTTTGATGGCAAATCTGCCACCGAAGACAAGCGAACAGGATCCAGCTCCTCCCCATCAAGCACCGCGCCCCTGATCTGCAATTTGTCTTCACACTTCTCCGCTCGAATGAAATCCCGAATCACTTTCGTTGGCAGCACAGGATCATCATAGCCAATGACCAACACCGACTGCCCTTTAAAAAATGGCTGCAAGGGAACGAGCGGGGTATTACCGATGGCCCGAACAGCCAACGTATTCTTCACCACATGCATATGCGCCTGCGCTTGACGAAGCTTTTTCCGCAAATCATTTACTTGATTGACCGGCATGCCCGCACATTCAGACACAATGGCTATTCGCGCACGAGCAAACCGTTCGTGCATGACAGACACCACTTCTGTTTTGTCAGTTTTTTTCATACCCAACCCACCTACTCAGATTAAAAGTTCACCCAACTTGCTTCGCAAGACTTACGCTATCTAAACGAATTGCGGGTCCCATCGTGCTGGATAATGTCGCACTTCTCACATACTTGCCCTTGCTGGATGACGGCTTCGCTTTCAAGATCGAATCAAACACCGTCCGAACATTATCGGCAATTTGCTGACTCTGGAATGACATCTTTCCAACTGGAACATGGACATTCCCCGCTTTATCAACCCTGTATTCAACTCGACCCTTTCGAATCTCCTGAACCGCCTTGCCGACTTCAAACGTCACGGTGCCCGTCTTGGGATTAGGCATCAACCCTCGAGGCCCGAGCACTTTCCCCATTTTCCCCACCGCGCCCATCATATCGGGGGTAGCAATCATGGAGTCAAAATCCAACCAGCCATCCTGAATTTTCTGCAAAAGATCATCACCACCAGCAAAATCAGCCCCCGCCTCCCTTGCCTCCTGCTCCTTCTCCCCCTTGGCAATGACGACAATGCGTATCTTTTTGCCTGTGCCATGAGGCAGAACTGTGGTTCCACGAACCATTTGATCCGCTCGCTTGGGGTCCACCCCTAGAGACAAAGCAATTTCCACCCCTTCGTCAAATTTGGCAAATGCGACCTCTTTCAGCAACGCACTGGCTTCCTCCAAGGAGTACTCCGGCTTCGACACCTTCGCTAACGCTTCTGTAAATTTTTTCCCCACGATACCTATCCTCTTTTTAAAGCCCCCAATAGAATTACCCTTCGACCGAAATGCCCATACTCCGCGCCGTCCCAGCAATAACAAGCATCGCGGCAGGAATATCACTCGCATTCAAATCTTCCACCTTCAACTTGGCAATATCTTCTAATTGCGCCCGCGTAATAGACCCCACTTTATTTTTGTGCGGGATCCCAGACCCCTTAATCACACCTGCCGCCTTCTTCAAGAGGTCCGATGCCGGTGGCGTCTTCGTAATAAAGCTAAAACTTCTGTCTTTGTAGACGGAAATCACCACAGGAATAATGCTTCCCTCTTGCTTTTGGGTCTTCGCATTAAACTGTTTGCAAAACTCCATAATATTCACGCCATGTTGACCCAAGGATGGACCAACAGGAGGGGCAGGATTAGCTTTGCCCGCAGGAATTTGCAATTTAATTTGACTAGTTACCTCTTTGGCCATACATCCACCTACCTTAAAATTCTTAAACTCTTACCTATCTCCATGAACCTCAACAAAATAGCCGAACGGCGCGTTTATGCTCTTTCAACTTGCGAAAATGCCAGCTCCACGGGCGTCGATCGCCCGAAGATACTCACCAAGGCCTTCACTCTCGCATGATCTTGATCCACCTCATCTACCAAACCATTAAAACCTAAGAATGGTCCATCAACAATTCGCACATTATCTCCCTTGGAAAAGCTCGCAAGCTCCCTGGGTGCCGAAACTCCCGCCTCAAGCTGCTTCAAAAGTGTCGCCACTTCTTCAGGATCAAGAGGAATTGGCCGAGTCCCGCCTCCTACAAACCCCGTCACCTTTGGAGTTTCCTTGATCATGGTGACCATTTCGTCATTGATGGGTCCGTTGGCCTCCAACAGAACATAACCAGGGAAAAACTTCCTCTTTGAAGCGCGGCGCTTGCCCTCCTTAAACTCTACAACATCTTCGGTGGGAACCAGCACCTGCCCGACTGCTTCACCCATACCCAGTTGATTAGCTCGCTCAACAATCCCTGTCCGAACTCGCCCCTCGAACCCAGCATAGGTGTGAATGACATACCAGTGGCTCGTCATGAATTCCTTTCTTCTCCGTTAGACAATCCTGCTGATTAACCAAACCAGAAATGAATCCACTACCGACAAATATATGGACATAATCACACAAAATAACAACACGACGGTTGTCGAACCAATTGTTTCAGATTTCGTGGGATAGGAAATTTTCCTTAATTCACTGCGAACGTCAGACAAAAACTCCGCAATAGAAGACCAAACTTTTTTAAACATTTCCTATCCCTTGCATTTAAGCTAGAACTTCTTCAATTTTTCCTACACCCTTGCCCCGAGGAACTATTTTGGCAGGGGCACAGGGATTCGAACCCGGACTTTCGGTTTTGGAGACCGACGTGCTAGCCATTGACACTATGCCCCTTCAACGCACCTAATAACCCCAGGGGAACGGCCCAAGATTACTTCACCTCTTTATGCGGACTATGTTTCCGACAAAATCGGCAATACTTTTTCATTTCCAAACGATCAGGATCGTTCTTCTTGTTTTTCATCGTTGAATAATTTCGTCGCTTGCAATCTCCGCAAGCCAGAGAAATAATTACTCGCATAGCTACACCCCTGTATTTTTATTCCACAATTTCCGTGACCACCCCGGCGCCCACCGTCCGACCCCCTTCACGCACCGCAAACCGCACCCCTTGCTCCATCGCAATTGGCGCAATCAACTCCCCGGCAAACGACACGTTATC
>Ga0224506_10001803_pt1 | contig 15059 bp, 14 predicted proteins | sample SF_Jan12_sed_USG_2_FD_169108 | JGI IMG/M metagenome (GOLD analysis project Ga0224506, IMG submission 169108) | Sediment microbial communities from San Francisco Bay, California, United States - SF_Jan12_sed_USGS_8_1 | ecosystem: Environmental > Aquatic > Marine > Sediment | place: USA... | reverse complement strand
TCGGTGCTGGATCGTGGCTTCATCTTTGGCGACGGAGTCTACGAGGTCATCCCGGTCTATGCTCGCCAGGCCTTTCGACTATCCCACCACCTGCAACGGCTGCAAAACAGTCTTGATGCCATACGCATAGACAACCCCTTCGGTGAGGCAGACTGGCAACAGATCATCGATACGCTGATTGCCCGCAATGAAGGCGATGACCAGTCCATCTATCTGCATGTTACCCGTGGCGTTGCTGCCCGCGACCACCGTTTTCCTGTCAATACCCCGGCCACCGTTTTTCTGATGAGCAATCCACTACTGGCTCCGGATGAGGCAACGGTGGCCAGCGGAATCAAGGCCATCACCCTGCCGGACATTCGCTGGCTTAACTGCCATATTAAAGCCATCTCATTGCTGCCGAATATCCTCTTTCGCCAGCAGGCCATTGACAGTGATGGCGATGAGGCGATCCTTATCCGTGATGGCAAGGCCACCGAAGGCGCCGCCAGCAACCTGTTTATCGTCAGCAATGGTGGCATTATCACCCCACCCAAGGGCAGCAAACTGTTGCCAGGTATTACCCGTGACTTGCTGGTGGAGCTGGCCAATCAACACCAGCTCCCCTGCAAGGAGCGTGAAATAGATGAGCAGGAGTTATTCAGCGCCGACGAGATCTGGATCTCCAGTTCTACCAGGGAGGTAATGCCGGTATTGCAGCTAAACCAGCAACCGGTCGGCACAGGCCAGCCGGGGCCTGTCTGGCAACAAATCTATCAACACTACCAGCAGATGAAGCAACAGTTGCGCAGCGGACAGTTACAGTAGGATCTGCGGTATAATCTGCCTGTCCATCATTCTGCCCCTCTTCAGGTACACCTATGAGCGATCTACACACAGACGAAACCATCTTTGAATTCCCCTGCCGCTTCCCGATCAAGGCGATGGGCAAAAATAGCGCCGAATTCGAGGCCTTTGTCCTGACCGTTATTAACAAGCATGTAAAGGATTTGGCTGAAGGTGCGGTGCAAAGCAAACCCAGTAAAGGTGACAAATGGATCTCGATGACCATCACCATCACCGCCCAGAGCAAGGCACAACTGGATGCTATCTATCTGGAGCTGAACCGCTCCGAACTGGTCGTAATGACCCTGTAAACTGATGTCCAGCCCTGCCATCCACATATACAGCCTCCCCGCTCTGCAGGATTACGAGACCATCTGGCGGGCAATGCAAGCCTATACCGCTGCGCGGGATCAACACAGTGCCGATCAGATCTGGCTGTTACAACATCCGCCGGTCTACACCCTGGGACGCAATGGCAAGCAGGAGCATATTCTTAATCCGGGCCAGATACCGGTAGTAAATATCGACCGCGGTGGCCAGGTGACCTACCACGGCCCGGGACAGCTGGTGGCCTACCTGATGCTGGATATCAAACGTCGCAGGCTGGGAGTCAGAGAGGTCGTCACGGCGATGGAGCAGGCGATAATATCCTTGCTGGCAGACTATGACATCAAGGCCATTGCCCGTAGTAATGCCCCCGGGGTCTATGTCGACGGTGCAAAGATCGCAGCGCTGGGACTGCGGATTAAACAGGGTCGTAGTTATCATGGCCTGAGTCTGAATCTGGACATGGACCTGGCACCGTTTCAACATATCAATCCCTGTGGATACGAGGGTATGGCTGTCACCCGTCTGGCTGATCTGAACGACCAGTGGCAGTGGCCGCAACTGGAGCAGCAACTTGGCTTGCAGCTGTGCAAACAATTAGGCAGTAGCGACTGTACGATGGTCGGCAAACTACCAGGAGCCCTGATAGATGAGTGATAACAGTAATAAATCCGTACCGGGCTCTTCGGTCAGACCACCTAATCCGCTGAAGGGTGAATCCAAGACCTCACGTATCCCGATCAAGATCGTGCCTGTAGATTCCCCGCTGCCCAAACCGAAATGGATACGGGCAAAATCCCATACCGGGCCGGAAGTGGCACGCCTGAAACAGGTACTACGTGAACATAAACTCAACACGGTTTGTGAGGAGGCTGCCTGCCCAAATCTTGGTGAATGTTTCCAGCATGGCACCGCCACCTTTATGATCATGGGCGAGATCTGTACCCGTCGCTGTCCTTTCTGCGATGTGGCCCACGGTCGCCCCGAGCCACTGGATAATAACGAACCCGTCAATCTGGCCCATACCATTCGGGATATGCAGATGAGATATGTGGTCATCACCTCGGTGGACCGGGATGACTTGCGTGACGGCGGTGCCGGACACTTTAGCGACTGTATCGAAAAAATCCGTGAGCTCTCACCATCGACAAGGATCGAGGTGCTGACCCCGGACTTCCGTGGCCGTATGGAGATAGCACTGCAGGAGATGGCACGGGCCCTGCCCGATGTCTTCAACCACAATCTGGAGACCATTCCTCGACTCTACAAGGCCGCGCGTCCCGGGGCCGATTACCAATGGTCACTCGAGCTGTTACAACGGTTCAAGGCCGCCCATCCTGACATTCCGACCAAATCCGGTCTGATGGTGGGACTGGGGGAAAACAATGAAGAGATCCTCGAGGTGATGCGTGACATGCGGGCACACGGTGTCGATATGCTGACCATAGGCCAGTACCTGCAACCCAGCCAGCACCATCTTGTATTGCAACGCTACGTTACACCGGAGGAATTCGAACTGTTTCGTAGCGAGGGTGAAAAGATGGGCTTTAGTAATATAGCCAGTGGACCGATGGTGCGCTCATCCTATCATGCAGATCTGCAAGACAAAGGTGAAACAGTTTCTTAAAAGCTCCTAGAAATATTATAAAAAATTTATCAGGAATATTGCCACACACAGGAAAGAATATGGATATTCAATGTAGTAAGGTCAAGATACGGCCTTGGCAAAATTCAGATAAGGAATCTCTGCTCAGTCATGCAAATAACAGAAAGATCTGGATAAATCTGGCCGATACATTTCCACATCCGTATAGCGAACAGCACGCAATGTTTTTTCTTTCCATGGTGCAGGAACAGAATCCGCTAACCAGCTGGGCTATATGTATAGAGGACCGGCCAATTGGCAGTGTCGGTATTAACCTTAAAACAGACATATATCGTAAGACTGCCGAGTTCGGTTATTGGTTGGGGGAAGAATACTGGGGACAGGGCATTATGTCCGAAGTAGTAGAAAAATCTGTTCCATACATCTTTGCTAACTTTAATTTGGTCCGACTGGAAGCTCCGGTAATTGAATGGAACAGGGCATCAATGCGGGTGATGAAAAAATGCGGATTTCAGCAAGAGGCAATTCATAAAAAGGCTGTCATAAAAGATGGTGTTCTGGGTGATCTGTATTATTTTGTCAGGCTGAATACTGACGCAATAAGTGCGATGCAAAAGGAATCGGTATGAAAGTAAAACATCTACTCCTGGGCTATGGAATTTTTGCCATACTACTCTTCTTATACACGGGATATACCCTGCAGCAGGGCTTTCCTCACCTCTATGATAACGACATTATTATTCGTTACCAATACAGGGCAAACCACGTTTATCTGCTATTTAGTGGCCTGTTGATATTGCTCTATGCCAGTACCTATAGAAAAAGTAACAGCCCCTATGTTAACAGATTAAACATTATTATTATGTTCATAATAATATTGGCCCATATCCTGCTTATCGCTGCTTTCTATATCGAACCGCTACAGGCCAGTGAAAACCGGCCATTAAGCTTTTATGGTATTGTGTGCAATATCGTTGCCGTAGTGCTAGCCGTTTTTACCAGCTTGAGCCAACAGGAATCCGGATGGTGATACACAGATTTACAACCAAACCTCTTTAATACTGTAAGTGTAAAACGCTATAACAAGGAAGGAATCAAATTATGACCAAACCCATGAACTGGCCACTGGCGGTACTGATTGCAATCGATCAGCTGGGCAATGCTATTGCCGGTGGAAATCCGGATGCGACTGTATCTGCGCGCTGTTACTATTTCTCTAAAGTAAAAGCCAACATGTTCAAATATTACTGGGCATTATTGGAAGTAATTATCAACTTTACCTTTTCTCCCATCCAGGGTCCTGATCACTGTAAACATGCCTTCGCAGACGAACCTGACGAGGAATTCTATCCCGGTAGTGATCTCACCCGTGCGATACTCGGAATCCTCGTTATCATCGTCTGTCTGCCACTATCGATCCTGCTATATCTTGCCGTTATCATCGTTCCAAAATGGCGTTACAAGGGCGAATAGAATTTTCAGACTATAAATAAACAGTCTGACAGGAAAGGCTACATATAAAAGGCCCCTGTCGACAGCTTCTTCTTCATGAGTTGGTCTTGACCTGAGTCAGAGCCATGCTTCTATACTGTGACTATACTGTTATCAGGATTCATAGAGGATGCTCGCAATGCTTAAGCATATATCTCATCACCGTATCTGGTATGCGGTTATCACCCTGATCGTTATCCTCTTCTCTGTTGCCCTGTACAACGCCACCCGCCCCAACGTCGAATATCTGAATCCCAGATATGGTGAGATAATCGAGGCCATTTACGGCCTGGGAAAGGTCAAGACCGACAGATTTCACGAAATCAAGCTGGGCATTGTCAGTACCGTAGATGAGCTATTTGTACGCGAGGGCGATCAGGTTAAAAAAGGTGACAAGCTGGTGCGCATGGAGGGAGGCACGATCTTTCGCGCTCCCTTCTCCGGGACCATCACCCTGATTGCCTTTCGAGAGATGCAACCGGTATTTCCCCAGCAAACCATCCTGCGCCTGGAGGACCTGAGCGATAAATACATCGAGGTATCACTGGAACAACAGGGAGCTCTCCGGGTAAATGAAGGCCAGGCAGTAAGAGTCGTATTCGAATCTGTCCGCGGAGAGGTCTTGCATGGCAAGGGCGATGCCCTCTTCCCTCGTAACGAAGAATTCCTGATCCATGTGGCAGTGCAAGGCCTGGACGATAATGTATTACCAGGCATGACCGCTGATGTTGCCATTGAGGTGGGTCGTAAGGTGAACGCCTTGCTGATTCCCCTCTCCGGTATCAGCTCTGGTCGTGTACGTATTCTGCGCAATGAAAAGACTCTGGTCGTGCCATTAAAGATAGGCGGCGTGGATGGAAACTGGGCCGAGGTGATCGAGGGTGATATCAGCCCTGCAGATCAGGTCATCGTGCAGAAGCGGGACGAATAATGTTATTTCTTGCCATACGCCACCTGTTATCGCGTAAGCGACAGACCATACTGATCTTCCTTGGCATCAGTCTGGGTACCATGATGTTTACCATCATCTCAGGCATGCAGTTGGGAATGCGAGAGTTTATCGAGGAGCGACTGTTAAACAATACCTCACATATACAGATCTCCGCCCGTGAGCGGTTCATAGAAAGAGAAGAGATGAGTGAACGATTCTTTGGTGATCAGGTTGTTCAGTGGCGAGTTCCACCAGCCGGAAAACGCGAAGAAGCCCACATCATGTATCCCCAGGGCTGGTTTGACCGACTGAGCAATGATCCAGAGGTGACCGGTTATGCCCCCAGCCTGAACATGAATGTCATCATCAGTCATCGGAATACCAAGTATCCCACCAGCCTGACCGGTATCGTCCCCGATATGCAGGAACAGGTAATGGAGCTGGAAAAATACATCAGTAATGGCAAACTTTCGGACCTTGGCGGCGGCAACAAGGTCATCGTCGGCAGCGCACTGTTGAAAAAACTCGGCTCTCAAGTAGGCGACCACATACTCATCTCATCCGGGCTGGGGGAGTTACGCCCATTCAAGATCGTCGGTCTCTTTGAAATGGGGGTACAACAGATCGATGAAACCTTGATATTCGCCGGTCTAAAAACGGTGCAGACACTAAACAAGACGCCAGGTCAGATCAACAGCATTGCCGTCTCCCTCGTTAATATGGAAAGGGCGCACGAACTGGCGGAGCAGTGGGAACTCACCAGCCGCGACAAAGTACAAAGTTGGGAACAGGCCAATGCCGGCTTCTTGCAGATCTTCGATTTTCAGGACTACACTCGAATGGCTGTCACCTTTGCCATTCTCGTGGTTGCAGGTTTTGGTATCTATAACGTCCTTAGTATCATGATTACGCAAAAGCGCAAGGAGATCGCTATCCTGCGTTCCATAGGCTATCCACCCAAACTGATTATGGAGCTGTTCCTGATCCAGGGCATCATACTGGGCATCACCGGTGCCATCATCGGCCTGGGACTAGGTCATCTAACAAATCTATACATGGCAACCATTGAACTGGGATTTGGCCCAGGGGGACACGATGGTGGAGGTACCAGGATGATGATCTCCTATGCACCATCGATATATATACAGGGTTTTCTACTGGCCTTTATCTCGGCCATTCTTGCCAGCTTCCTGCCTGCCAGGGCAGCAAGTAAACTAACCCCACTGGATATTATCAGATCAGATCTATGACTATCATCGCCAACAACATCATCAAGGAATTTGGTGAACCACCGACACGAGTGATACAGGGTATAGATCTGACCATTAATGACGGTGAGTTTGTCTCCATCTCCGGCCGCTCAGGTTCCGGCAAGTCCACTCTGCTCTATCTCTTGAGCACCCTGGACAATCCCAGCCATGGCAACATCACTATAGATGGCAAGGACCCACAAGAGATGTCAGTCGAAGAATTGCATCTGTTTCGTAATCATCATCTGGGATTTGTCTTCCAGTTTCATTTCCTGTTGGCCGAATTGACCACACTGGAAAATGTCCTGCTCCCTGCACGCAGGGATGGCCAGCATTATGAAAAAGAAGAGTATGCCAGAGAGCTACTTAAAACCTTCGACATCAGCGACAAGACTGACAAACTTCCTGCACAAATGTCCGGTGGCGAACAACAGCGAGTAGCCATCGCCCGCGCCATAATCATGAAACCCAAATACCTGTTTGCCGACGAGCCCACTGGTAGTCTGGACTCCAAAAATGGAGAAATCGTAATGGACATACTTCGACGAGCCAATAGCGAATGGGGTACTACACTGGTACTCGTAACCCATGAACCAGAATTTTCACAAATGGCGCAGAGAGAGGTTTATTTGGTCGATGGCAAGGTCAGAGAAAATCATTCCATCGCTTGACTTGCAATGTTGAATATCCGGCACACAAAAAATAGTCTGACAGGAAATATATAAACCAACTTCTAGACGGCTTTATTATCGATAGGAAGCTCCAGCCAGAATGTGGAGCCTTTACCCAATTCACTTTTTGCACCGACTGTACCATGCATATCTTCAATGATCTTTTTGGTTATCGACAAACCCAGGCCGGCACCCGGCAAAGCACCTCCCTCCAGTCCCAAACGACTAAACGGTATGAAAAGCTGGTTCATTCTTTCCGGCACTATACCCCTTCCATTATCCGTAATGGAGATGCGTAAATTCCCTCCAGATTCATTGGCAGTGACATGGACTATACCACCATCCTGTCGTCCGTATTTCAGAGCATTAGATAAATAATTCAACATCGCCTGCTTAAAGCGTTTGGCATCAGTATGGATAAGATAAATTTTATCGACTGCGAGTATGATATCTGTATTATACTGCTCTGCTAATGGAGCACATATCGCCTGGCACTCTTTAAGCAATTCGAGAACATCTATATCTTCAAAATAATAACTCGATTGTTCAGATTCAATTTTCGACAGTTCCAGTACCTCATCAATCAAGCTTAATAGATGATGCCCTGCGTCCAGTATCATCTCTACCGATTCCTGATGTTCAGTGTCACGTAACTCTAGCTCGAGTATCTGTGAATAGCCCAATATAGAGTTCATCGGGGTACGTAATTCATGACTCATAGAGGAAAGGAACCGACTCTTGGCATTACTCGCAGACTCAGCTTTATGTTGGGCCGAACGGGCATCATCAATGGCATTTATTAACGGTGTCACATTTGTGCCGGTTCCACGATAGCCAATAAAAAAACCATCTATATATACAGGTTTGCCACTAAGAGATATGTGGTGCGATATCCCGTCAGCATCAATTACTCTATACCGAAAATTATGAAATGGCTGATGACTTTCCATATCCTTTTGATGCTGCAGCCAAACCTCTTCACTTACACCTGCAGATTCGACCGTGGTGTATTCCCAGCGTGTGCGACCGATTAAATCTTCCGGTTTAAAATTTGCGATATTAAAAAACACTTCTGATATAAGGGTAAATCGCAGATCTGCATCCATCTCCCAAATCCAGTCCGAAGCTGTATCGGTAAAATCCCTGAATCGGCCCTCGCTATGCAACAACTCTTGTTCTCTGATGGAATGCATATATGCAAGATATAGTATCAGTATAGATGTCAGTATCAGAGCCAGTATATAGATCCGCGTATCAGCATTCCAACGTTCAAATACTGTCTCTGCATCTTCAGTTATAGTAACAACCAACCTGTTCGATGTAGGCAAGCTGTCATGAATAACATCCGACGAAATCAGAAAAATCTTATTCTGCATCGAGTCATAAGTATTTTTATAAAAGTTTTGTCTTTGGCTATTGGCCAAATGCTCGCCAACAAGCGGATTAGTACTTACTACAGATTGTAAACGCGTCTGTTCATAACCCGAACTATCGGAAAGAATCAAACCGGCACCATGAACAAGAGATATCTTTTGACTCTTGTGATTTATTAACTTAGCTAGCAATTCATCATAATATTTCAAGTTAACACTGGCTATTGCAATCCATTTCAGCTTACCCTTTTCATCCACAACGGCCCGATCATATAACATAATCGAGGCACCCAACGGATCCTTGAATGGCAGCCCAAGATACACCATATTTTTATCCGGATTGGACTTGACCTCTTTATAATACCCGGATTGCGAACGATCCCCTCCAATCAGTTTCTCAATCGAGGCACCACGAATCACACCGTCTTTATCGACTATCGTAAAAGAACGAATCTCGGGGAAGACCTTTTTATAATGAACTCCAAGATTCATTGCATTCACAAAATCGTCCTGTTCCAGAGACTGAGATATCTGCTCGAGTACGATATTAACGCTGCGCACCAGGCCAGAAACCTCTTTCTGAGCCAGTGCGATCTGATAATTCAGTTTCTCATACTCATCAATTTCTACATGGTTGTACGCCTGCCAGCGTAATGTCGTCAAAACAGAACCGGCAATAAAAATCATCAGCACAGCGGTCAGCCAGAGGCGCCGGGGCGAGGCCGATAATATAGAATGGAGAGAGTTACTATGAAACATAAATAGTATGAGTATGATTATTTAGTTAACTACGGAGTTTATAGCATAAGTCTTCTAGTAAAAACGCATTATCAGTTGGCGGTTTTCAATATTAAATGCGCAGTTTCAACTACAGCCTGTATTTTTGCCGGTTGAATACCTGTTTCTGCAAGGCGCTATTCTCAAATTCGACATTGCCGGAGCATTAAGATATTACCGTCATACCATGAACATTATGATAATTATCACATTCGGGGCTATTAATACGATTCACTGTAAACAATTATCACTTTACGATGCATTCCATAACGGTATTTTACTATTCGAAGATTAGGATAGGTAAGGAATAATATACAACTGTATAAAATTGAAAATATAAGGAGATATTAAAAAAATTTCTCACATAGAAATTTTTTTAATAAAGTAGTTCGTGATGTCCCGACGCCTATTCAGATAATCATCAAAGAAAATCTGTCCCTACTGTCCACCCTCATACACCAGTTTCCACCCCTCGCTCCCTGCGTGTTGCAGATATACCCGTTTCCTTGCACCATGGCGGCGAAAATTGTTTGATTCATAATCCTGCGTGAAGTTAACCACCACCATCGGTCGGTCTTCCAGCTTGCTGGTAGGATAGGTAAATAACGAAATATCCTGCAAACGAATCTTTTGATATGACTTGCCTTGGAAGACCGCGCGTTTATAAGAAATCAGAGCCTGCTTGTTGAATCTCTTGCTCCAGAAATCATCGCTGTAGTGTGACAGGTAACGGTCGGCATCCAGGCTCTCCCAATCCTGTCGCCACTGTTCCAACTTACCCAGTAACTGCCGTTTACGTTGTTGCCACTGCATTGTATCCAGCCACTCGATCTTCTGTGCAATCACAACAGGGGTTAACCCGGGCTTGATGTAGGGTTTAACCTCATCCAAATCGATATTGGTCAGTGCCACGCATCCCTCAGTATCCAGTGGCGGACGGCTGAAGTAACCCTTGTCGGTGCCATGTAACCAGATACCATAACCGGTTTGACCCAGATGGGTGTCCAGCTCGTTGGGATAATTCAGTGGAAAGGCCCCTACTCCATACTTATCCGGCAGGCTGGCATCTGACATGTATGACTCGACAAAGTAAACCCCTTCAGGCGTCTTCAGATCATCACGCACACGCTTGTCACCGATCAGCTTACCGGTACTGGCATAGAAGTCACGCAGCAGTCTTGGAGCCGCACCATTGCCGGGATTTTCATAGATGTAGAGACGATGATTATCCTTGTCCACCAGCACTGCGGTTTTAACCGAATCACCCAGTAACATCATCTGTGCCGGTATCAGGTTATGATCCATAGTCGCTAAATAGGAGCGCAGTCGTGCCGAGGCCTCATCACGCAAACGTTTTATCTGTATCTGCTGTTTTTTTGTCACCTGTGCCAGCGCCGGGGTTGCTCCCAGGGTATCCACCACATGGTAACGACTTTGCAATATATCGGCCTTTACCAGATGAGCCAGATGGAATTTAGGCGCCTTTTGGGTTAGCTGCTCCAACTCCTGTAGCGCATCATCGGTACGTCCACTCTTGAATAGAATAAGGCCTTTCAGCAACCATGCTTCATAATCACGATCATAGATTTGTAATCGACGTTCGAGCCGGGCCAATGACTGACTGATGACATCGTCATCCAGTGAACCGGTATCAACCGAATAGCTGGCTGGCGAAATCTGGTTCAGTGCCAGCTCTTGTGCCGCAACAACAGTAGAAGAGACGGTCATAGCGCATAGCAGACCGATGAAACGGGAAGTAGTTGGGAAGCTTTTCATTACTGGCTGTGTTCTTTTTCGATCTTCCACTGACCATCCTGCAAGCGCAACAACATTTCCTTACGCCCCACATCACGATACGTATTGGATTGATAGGATTGCTGCAACTGCACCGCAACCCTGCCGGACTCAAGGATAAAAAACTCCATCTTGTCGAGTTTTATCTTGATCCATTTGGGCCGTTTCAGACGTTGTTGACGCTGCTTCACCCAGGCCGCATGACTTATATTGCTATCCGGTCGATAATCTTTTACATAGGCATTCACATAGGCCTTAACATTCTGACGGGACCAGGCCTCGGCCCAACTCAGCAATGCGGCCTTTACCTGTGACTCCATATCCATTACAGGTGGAACATCGTCGGCCAGGGATTCAGTCTGCGCCAGTTTGGTGGTTACTGTAGGTGTCGGCTTAGCAACGGTGGTCAGCGGCTTCTGCGCGGGTGTCTTTACTGCAACACGGGGAGCCGGTTCAGGCTGAGTTGCCGCTATCTGCAACGGAGGCTGCGAGGCATAATAGAGCTCACCCAGATCCGTCAATGACGTAGACTGGAGACGCAGGCTAACCTGCTTCACCGGTACCAGTGCCTGCATGTAATGCTGTCTGGAGAGACTGGCATTCACATCCAGCAGATTGTCATAAAGCGAGGCAAATCCACTGTGGCTGCGCAGTCCGGATTGCAGAACCTTTATCGCCTGTTGTGACTTGCCCTGGGCCACCAGGCTGGCAGCCAGATTATTGTATAGCTCGGGCAACTTCGGGTAATCCTCGATCAAACCGCGATAGATCTTCTCCGCCGCCGGCATATCACCGCTCTCGTAGGCGGCCATCGCACGGGCAAAACCCTGCTCAAGGTCTGCAGGTAACTGCGCCGGCAGCAGCGCTGGAACCAGCAGTAGCAAACCCGCCAGGAGAGATTTTTTTATTGATAATTCAGCCACTTCTTCATTCTTGTTTTGCCGTCTATGCCCCAAGTATACCAGCGAAAACCGATAAGCTCATGCCCATATATATATCAGGTGCCGAGGCTTTGACCCCTGTCGCAAATCCGCTCTCAAAACTGACCATGTCGACGTCAGGCTTAGGGCTGAAACTCCAGGCGTTCCATGAAATAACAGAGACAGTCCTGCCTTATCACCCGTTCATCCAGGGTCAGCATGGAAGGCATCACCGGGCGTTTTAAAACAATATCGTCATCCAGCCGCTCAAAATAAAGTTCGGCAACATCTACTCCCTGCTCATTCCAGGCCTCCAGCATAACCTCGCTATTGGCACTGATATGACCGATCACGGTGCCGGCCGCCAGCTCACGAAAATTCAGCTCGTCCAGACCGGCATCGAAATGGATATCCACACCCGGTTCACCATTAAAGTGAAAGCTGACCAATTCGGGTACTTTGATAATGGCCATGGTATGAAACAGATGGATGTCTCCGGCCGCCACCGGGTGGTCCGGGATCATCGACTGGTGCAGACAGGCGTCGATCAACTCCTGCGCATGCTCGATGCCCGCCTCCTCCCCGACCTGACCACACTCTACGGTCAGTGATGGACACAGATCAGCAAAGGCCATAGACAGCACACTGTCGGGTTTGGTGAAATAGACCACGGTCCGTCCAAACAGCGTGGCCAGATGCAGGAACGGGGCAGCCAGACGATTGATACAGCCATAGTGGGGATTGCGACCAGTATTGTTGTGGATGTCGATGGCAGCATAGACCCCCCTGCCCTGCATCTCATGCATTACCTGCTGTGCCAGCTTATGCTCCAGACTCTCCCCCTCGCCCCAGATACGATTGTAATCCTGCTGCCCATCAAGGCGACGCAAGCCCTGTTGCGCGGCACTGATATTGCCGATAAACAGCGACAGGCTGCGCGGCAATTCGGTGTCGGCATACCTATGCAGAATACGTTTAATCGCCTCCCAACCGGTATCCTCGTTGCCATGCAGCAATACCGAAACAAACAACGGTGCCGACTGTCGCCCCTGCAGATGGATCAGGCAGGGGCCGGGCAAGATCCTATGCAGTTGTGTAGCCGGTAGCTCCAGCAGCCCTTCCGGCAAGGCCGACAAAATAGTCAGTTGCGGCATCGATTCATATCTCCCATTGATGTACCGGTCGTTCTGTTTGCTGTTGTCGGTAATATGCCTGCATCAGACCATCCCAGTCACGACCATGGGCCCGGACATGGTCACGTTGCCATTGACTGCCATTCTGCCCGCTCTCTACCCGGGCCCGGATGATGCCCAGATAGTGGTCGATCTCATCACCATCCAGCCCCAGCTGTAAAAGACCCTGTTGGGCCATCGGCAGGAGTTGCTGCAGGAGCAATTCCCGTAGCGGTGGATGATAGCCTCTCTGCATCCAGTGCAGGTGGGCGTGCAGGCCATAGCGAGCCGCGGTAGCAAAATTATCCCTGGCAACAGCGAATTCGAGGATCGATTCAGGGGGGACCTCCTGCGTCGCCAGTGTCTGTACCAGACCGTAGAAAAAGGCCGCATTGGCCACCGCGTCGGTAAGGGTGGGGCCGGCTGGGATAACACGATGTTCAATACGCAGATGAGGTGTTCCATCCTGGTCGCAACCAATCAGTGGCCGGTTCCAGCGCCAGATGGTGCCATTGTGAAGACGCAGATGATGTAGCCCAGCGGCCTCCGCATCCGCGGTCTCGGCCAGCAAGACCGGGTAGTGCTGCAGGTTTTCTGCAAACACCTCAAACAGGCTATCGCGGGCATAGCCACTGCCAAAACTGACCCGCTTCAGAGGCCCAAAGGCCACGCCATCGTAACCACCGACATCGACTGCCTGTTCAAACAGCGGTATACGGGTCTCGGCCCAGAGATCCTTGCCAAACGCGAACGGTGAGTTGGCACTTACCGCCACCACCGGTGCGGCGGCGATCATCGAGGCGTTATAAAAACGCACCGCCTGCACCTCGGCTACCTGCAGATGTAACTGAAACGAGGTAGCGGCCGACTCCAGCATCACATCCTGATGCGTCAGTTGCAGGTGCTCTTCACCGAGGATATCCAGGCGTAATGGACGCCCTTGGCGTTCACGCAGGACCTGCTCATTGAGGGCTCGGTAGCGCTGCATCTGTGACATATTTTCCAGACACAGCTGCTGTTCATCAAGATTGGCAGGAATACCGATCATCAACATCCGCTCCCCCAGTCCAGAGGCCACCTGCTCACAATGCCGCCAGGTCTGTTGCAGTTGCTGCTCTATATTGGAGAGCGCTGCTCCCTGTAACTCCACGGGGTCGGTATTCAGTTCGACATTAAAGCGTGCCAGTTCAGGTGTGACCAGCGGATCAGAGAGGGCGGCAAGAAAGCGTTCATTATCGGCAACCGGCCGGATCTGTTGATCCACCAGCCAGCTCTCCAGTTCGAAACCGGCCACCGACTGTTGCCGACTGAATACGCCATCCCGAAACCACTGTTGCAGTAGTCCGGTCTCTTCGGCCAGGCGTAGTGAAAATTGTTCAAAGTCCTGCCTGGCAAAATGTGCGTCCGTTATCTCCTGCCCCATCAGAAACCTCTTTTTGCTGACTAGGATTTTACCAGCATGCTGTCCAGTTGTTGCAGACGTTCGGGGGTACCGATATCCATCCAGAGACCCGGATAATGTTCACCACTGACCTCGCCCCGCTCCATCGCCGCACGCAGCAGCGGTGCCAGAGCAAAGGCCCCTGGCTGACAATCGGCAAACAGCGCCGGGCGATAGATGCCGATACCACTGAAGGTCAGCTTGTTACTGCCTTCACTGTGCACCTGGCCATCGGACAGGGCAAAATCTCCAGCAGGGTTATGCACCGGGTTGTCCACCAGTAGCAGATGAGCCAATCCCGAAGGGGGCTTTAGCCGGGAAAAATCGTAGTCGCAGTAGATATCACCATTGACCACCACGAAGGCCGCTTCGTCCAGTAACGGCAACGCCTTGTAGATGCCGCCGCCGGTCTCCAGTGCCTGCCCCTCGCCTTCTGCAGAATAGGTGATCCGAGCGCCATAACGGGAGCCATCACCGAGGG
>Ga0224506_10001802_pt1 | contig 15064 bp, 15 predicted proteins | sample SF_Jan12_sed_USG_2_FD_169108 | JGI IMG/M metagenome (GOLD analysis project Ga0224506, IMG submission 169108) | Sediment microbial communities from San Francisco Bay, California, United States - SF_Jan12_sed_USGS_8_1 | ecosystem: Environmental > Aquatic > Marine > Sediment | place: USA... | reverse complement strand
GCCGGTTTCCTGTGTTAATTTTTGCAGCATGGTTCTTCTGGCAGTCGATTTGGCTGGCAGGAAACCTTCAAAACTGAATCGGTCACTGGGCAAGCCCGAGGCCGACAAGGCCGTGATCGCGGCACAAGCACCGGGAATGGGTATGACGGTAATACCGGCGTCGCCCGCCATGCGGATCAAGTGATAACCGGGATCACTAATCAGCGGCGTACCGGCATCACTGATCAGGGCAATGGATTCTCCCTGTTGCAGCCGTTTGACCAAATCGGCCGACACCTTGGTTTCATTATGTTCATGGACAGCAATGGCCGGTGTACTGATGACAAAATGCTGTAAAAGCCGGCCACTGTGGCGGGTATCCTCGGCGGCAATCACATCGACCTGCTTGAGTGTCTCGATCGCACGCTGGCTTATATCGCCCAGATTACCGATGGGTGTGGCCACAATATACAAAATGCCTGAATTCTGATTATCCATTAATAATGTCGTCTGTTAGAATCTTCTGAACAAAATTAATAATAAGGTATCTTATCTCCCAGTCATACCTCTGTCTGGCATAATAAATTCAATGAATAAATTACTCACACAATCAAAAAGGCCTGTTTTCACCACCTGCTCTGCTAACGCTCTGCTGCTGACCATACTGTTATTACTGGGTGGCTGTGGCACAAAAATGGTCGGGATTGATTTTTCATCAGCACCGGAAGGCAATCAGGAACGGGCCGTGGATGCTGAAACGGCTCAGGATTTTCTACTCGCCTCACGCGAATATTCCCTGTTAGCTGAAACAGCGGTCACACCACAAAAACAACATTTTCAGTTACTGGCAGCACGTGCATTGATTAAAGGCCATCATTTAAAGGAAGCAGAATCGCTGCTTTCAACAATTAATGTTCAGAATCTGGCTGCCATTTTTGATATCCGCAAACGACTGTTACTGGCACAGCTTGCTATTGCAAGAAGTGATACTGATCGCGCCGAAAGTTTGTTATTGAATATTCGACTTGATCAAACCATGCCGTTAGCTTTACGCGTTGAATTTCATAACACACGTGCTGATATTCTTGCTGCCACAGGCAATGCGTTCGAATCAGCCAAGGAACGTACTTTCCTTTCATCCCTGCTGATATCGAAAGATGAAAAGAAGACTAATGATAATCTTATCTATCTCACGTTAGCACGACTTTCAGTTGATATGTTGCAACGCATGGGCACTCAATCAACACCGGATATATTTTCCGGTTGGGTTAACCTGGTTGCCATTAATAAACAGTTTGGTGGTGTTCCGGATGAGCTGGAACAACAACAGGAACTATGGCGTAAACAATACCCTGATCACCCGGCAGATCTCGATGAACTGCCTTCACTCAACTTTATAAGCGACCATAAAGTTGAACGCAAATACAACAACATCGCTTTGCTATTACCCCTTTCCGGCAAGTTTGCCCTGCAAGCGAAAGCGGTACGCGATGGTTTTCTTGCTTCTTATTATGCTGATACAACCTCACAACAAAAACCGGTAATCAAGATTTATGATGTCAGTGGTGAAAACGGAGATACCGGTTTGTTGCTTAAAAAATACCGTCAGGCCATTGAAGAAGGTGCACAATTCATTATTGGACCGTTGAGCAAAACAGGGGTTAATGCCATTGCCGGTGATTTTGATTCGTCGGTACCGACACTGGTACTCAACTACAGTGACGACGATAACGTTAGCAATAATTTCTATCAGTTTGCATTATCACCGGAAGATGAAGCACGTCAGGCAGCAGAACGCATCTGGCTTGATGGACACTCGCAAGGCATAGCCATTATCCCGCAAACCAGTTGGGGTGAGCGTGTCTATAATGCATTTCACGAACGCTGGACTCAATTAGGCGGCAGGATTGTCGGCACTGAATCGTATGAATATAATAAAAAGGATTTTGCCAGTCCGGTTAAACGTTTACTTCATATTGATCAAAGCAGAGAGCGTGCAAAATATATAAGACGATTGCTGGATAACAACATCAAGTATGAAGAACGCCGCCGTCAGGATGTGGATTTTGTATTTATGTTGGGGTTCCCGATTGATACACGCCAAATACGACCCCAGCTGAAATTCAATCGTGCCTCCAGATTACCTGTCTACACAACATCGCACGCCTATGCCGGTTTTGCTAACCAAACAGCTGATCGGGACATGGACGGTATTATATTCAGTGACATGCCCTGGGTGTTGGGATTTAACTCAGCCAAACAGGGATTAAAGAAAGTAATAAAGAATCAGTGGCCAAATCAGGTTGAACACGCAACACGACTGCATGCGCTCGGTGTTGATACCTACAGCCTTGTTAATCGCATTGAACAGCTAAAGAGTTTTCAGGGCGATCGCTTCTATGGTGAAACCGGTTACCTGTATATGGATTCTGCGCAACGCATACATCGTCAATTAACCTGGGCCACGTTCAGGAATGGTAAAGCCAGAATTATTCCCAGAGCTAATTAAGGGCCGTGTTTAATTGTTAGTGTTTAGTTGCAGGCAAGAGATTTCTCCACTCGCTATCGCTCGATCAAAACGACATATTTATTAAATTAAAAAGATGACTACCCCTACTACGACGAACCAACATCTTCATGCCGGTAAAATGGCAGAAGACAGTGCGCTGAGTTACTTGCAGAAAAAGGGATTGAAACTGATAGAACGCAATTTCAATTCAACCTATGGTGAAATCGACCTTGTCATGAATGAAAACAAGGTCACTGTTTTTGTAGAAGTGCGTTATAGAAAGAACACGACTTATGGCAGTGCAGCCGATACCGTTGATTACCGCAAACAGTCGAAACTTGCATCAACAGCCATGTTCTATCTACAGAAAAACAAACCGGCAGCAAAGCGCCCATGTCGTTTTGATGTTGTTTCTATTACCGGGCATCCCGAACAAGGCGATATACAGTGGATTCCCAATGCCTTTGAGGTATCATAGTTGCCATGAATGCACTGGAACGAGTAAAACATCTTTTTGAGGAAAGCATCCAGCTTAAACAGCGATCAATAGACTCGTTGGCACCGGCTATTGTGCATGCTGCTGAAACTATCACCGATGCTATTTTACAAGGCAACAAGATCCTCAGTTGTGGCAATGGTGGTTCAGCCGGTGATGCCCAGCATTTTTCATCAGAAATGCTTAATCGCTTTGAAATGGAACGTCCCGGCTTACCGGCAATTTCGCTCACAACAGATACTTCAACCATTACTTCCGTTGCCAATGACTATAACTATGACTCAATTTTTTCACGTCAGGTTACTGCATTAGGATACCCACATGATGTATTACTGGCTATTTCTACCAGTGGTAACTCAGCCAATATTGTTAAAGCGATTGAAGCCGCACACGAAAAAGAACTGAAAGTGGTAGCCCTGACCGGCAAGGATGGTGGCAAAATTTCTCATCTGCTAAATGAAAACGATATTGAAGTTCGGGTTCCCTCGGAATCAACGGCACGGATTCAGGAAGTTCATATTATGATTATTCATTCAATTTGCGATCTGGTTGATCACAAATTAACAAGTTAAAGACGGAGATTACGTATGTTAAAAAAAGGGCTGTTTCTTACTTTAATCATTTCCTCATTTGTTTTGTTAAATGGCTGTGCCGGAATAATGGTAACAGGTGCAGCAACGGGAGCCATTGCGGCAAATGACCAACGATCTATCGGCACCTTTGTCGATGATGAGGGTATTGAATTAAAAGCCCGGGAACAATGGCTGTCTGATGACGAGATGTTCGACAAGAGCCATATCAATTTCACCAGCATCAATCGTGTTGTACTTGTTACCGGTGAGGCACCAACTGAAGAACTGCGTGATCGCATTATCAGTATGGTAAAAAACATCAGTAATGTACGCCGCGTGCATAATGAAGTTAATATCGCAGCACCGAGCTCATTAATAACTCGCAGTGGTGACACCTACATTACTTCAAAAGTAAAAATACAAATTTTCCGGCTTGAAAGTATAGATGCTACCCGCGTCAAGGTAGTAACAGAAAACGGTGTTGTCTATTTGATGGGACTGGTTACACGCGATGAGGGTTACCAGTCTGCTGAGGCTGCCAGTAAGGTTTCCGGTGTTCAGCGTGTGATTAAAATATTTGAATATATTAATTAAAAGCGAATTGAATGGTTAAGATATAGTTAATCTCTGTTTTTAAACCTTTTAAATTCTTATACTCTATAACCTTCTAACTTTTCATGATGCCACAAAATTTTATTAATCAATGTTTCGATGTGGTGGGCAAGGATGCCTTGCTTGTTGAAAAGGAAGATTGCTGGGCTTATGGTTTTGACAATAGTCGCCGCCATGGTTTACCCGATGCGGTTGCCTTCCCAAAAAGTCACCAGCAAGTGCGTGATCTTGTAAAACTCTGTTTTACACATAACACCCCCGTTACTGCACGCGGACGTGGCACGGGAACAACCGGTGCTGCGACACCGGTTAATGGTGGACTGGTTATTTCATTTGAAAAAATGGATCAAATAATAAAAATTGATCCCGATAATCGCACAATTGTCGTACAACCTGGCGTCACTAACAAAGCTATTCAGGACAAGGCAGCAGAATACGGTTTCTTCTGGCCTCCAGATCCTACCAGTGCAGAATATTGCACCGTTGGCGGGAATCTGGCCTACAACTCTGCCGGGCCACGTGCCGTTAAATACGGTACGCCTAGAGAAAATACGCTGGCTCTCAAGGCGGTGATCGGGACAGGTGAAGAAATCAAGACCGGTACGTATACAACCAAAGGGGTAGTTGGATATGACCTGACACGTTTGTTAATCGGTTCCGAAGGCACATTAGCCATCATCACTGAAGCAACACTGAAACTAACTCCGCTACCGGAATCAAAAAAAACCATTCAAGCGGTATACCGCGATATTAAAAGCGCGACAAAAGCCATTGCTAATATAATGGCGCAACCACTTACCCCCTGTGCATTGGAATTTATAGATAACAAGGCCATTGAGATGGTTCGTCATTACTCAAAGGCTGACTTGCCACAAAATGCCGGGGCATTGTTAATGATTGAAATTGATGGCCAACGCGAATTTATGACACAGGCCATTGATGCAATAAAACAATCTTCTGCCAATGAAGGGCTTGTCAGTTTTATTGCCGCTGAAACAGAAGATGAAATCAAATTGCTTTGGGATACACGCAAGGCACTTTCCCCTGCGCTACGCAATATCGCTCCTAAAAAAATAAATGAAGATGTGGTTGTCCCTGTCTCATGTATTCCGGATCTTATTAGTGGACTGGAACAACTCTCCGACAGATATAATATTACTATTGTCAATTTCGGTCATGCCGGCAATGGCAATATTCATGTTAACCTGCTAATGGACCCTGATGATCCGGTACAAATGAAAAATGCTGAAGCCTGTCTTGATGAAGTGTTTGATCTGGTTCTAAAACTTAACGGATCATTATCTGGTGAACACGGTGTGGGCATGGAAAAACGTAATTTTATAAATAGGGAAATCGATCCGGTCTCGCTGGATTTGATGAAAAAAATAAAACATCAGTTTGATCCCAAAGGAATACTCAATCCCGGTAAAATGTTCCCCTGAAATAGCGGGGCATAAATCCTGTGCCCCGCTCTTAATGTTGAACAATACAAATCAAGCTGGTTCCAGATCAACCTCTTCCTGTGGTGGCTTTTTAGCTGATGGCTTTACGCCTGCCGCTATTTCGTTCAACTCCATTTTCATCATTATTTCGGGTGGCAAACCCATAGCCGAGAATTCAATCACACGGGACATCAACATATATTTCCACCAGTAAGTTGCCTTGATAGAATTAATGATGTCCATGCGCAAATCATCAGAAATACCAAACTCGGTGCGGCGAACATCCAGTGCCTTACTGGCCTCCCTGAACTTCATTGTGATAGCGGCAACGAAATACATCATCCAGTGTTCGGAATCCCGCAATTTAATTTCAGGAAAGTGATAATCATCTGTCAATGTTGCATCAATTTCATATTCACGCATCTCATTAGCAATCTGGAATACCTCAAGCATTTCCTTTCGATTGAAACCAAAATACATACTGGCATGGGCATGTAAATTCACACCACCAATCCATGCGATTTCTGCATAAGGATCATCGCTGCCAGCGGGTGCCTGTGCACCGGGACCCGTTACCCATGATTCGATAGCACACACCATCGTGCAAAGTCGCTCGACATATTTATAATCATTAAAATTGGCTGCAAATTCCTGATGGCCTTTAAAAAATGCCTTGAAGTAGGTTGGATCAAGTCTGATTGATGAACTCATGCTACTGAGAATTGCCTTGCGTGCATTATCACAGTGTGCATCTTCTACCAGACAATCATTTTTCTCACGCATCGCTTCGCGCATTTCCTTCATCGCTTCCCTACGATCGCGAATCGGTTCTTCCGATTGTTTCCTTATATCTCCCATTGTTTCCTCCATTTGATTCGACTTTTTTAAGATTTTTAAACAACAAATTAGATGCAAGCAAGAACCGAGCCAGAAAACCACACTTGTTTCATATCAAATACTTATAAAAAACTGGACTCAATCTAATGAATAAAAATCACAAAAGTGTAAATTATTTTGACAATATTCTGACTAATTCCTGAGCAAAAGAATCAAATATTAATTGGACAACAAGGATTGATAATAAAGAAAGTCTTCTTCACTGAAACAACAGGGAATTATTTTTTCGAACTGGTGTTCAAATTCGCGCATTATATTAATAGCAATGTCGGCAGCCTTGTTTTTTGGAAAACCATAGACGCCGGTACTGATAGCGGGAAAGGCAATCGTCCTTACATTATTCATTAAGGCCAGCTGTAATGAATTACGATAACAGTGTTCAAGTAATGTGATCTCATTATGATTGCCCCCTTGCCATACTGGACCAACTGTATGAATAATCCATTTTGCCGGTAAGTTAAAACCGGGGGTAATGCGTGCCTCACCTGTTGGACACCCATTGAGATGTTTACATGCATCGAGTAATTCTGATCCGGCAGCGCGATGTATCGCGCCATCAACTCCGCCTCCACCCAAAAGAGAATTATTGGCCGCGTTGACAATCGCATCAACATGAAGCTCTGTGATATCAGCTTTGACTGGTTCGATCATGCCATTACTGGAAAATCAGCTAATCCTGAATAGGATTAGTATAAAATGTTGAACCGGTTATTCAACCAGTTTCAAGTGAGGTGATTTCTTGCCGTTCGAAGGTGGTTCCGGTTCCCAGTCTTCTTCACTAAAGACCATCCCCTGACCATTTTCCTTGGAATAAATTGCCAGTGCACCTTTTACCGGCACCACAATCTCGATTGACTTGCCACCAAAACGCGCATTGAACTGGATGGATTCGTTACCCAGATCAAGATCAAAAACGGCATGAGAATCAATGTTAAGAATAATTTTACCGTTTTCCACATGTTCTGAAGGTACGATAACACCTTCGGCACGCGCATCTACCAACAGATAAGGCGTCCACCCGTTATCGGTGATCCAGTCATAGAGGGCGCGAATTAAATAAGGTCGGCTTGGAGTCATCGTTATACAGGTTATAAAGTTTCAGGATCTATAGCTAAAAAGACAGATAATATTTTGGCTATTTAGCTTTTTAACCTGGTTTTAATTATCCATGCATTTCGCGTTCAGCTTCAGTCAAACTGGCTTGAAATGATTCACGTGCAAACATGCTTTCCGCATACTTGTTAATCGCTTTTGCTGAAGGCGGCAGGTCAACCTTGTAATACGGCAGACGCCACAATAACGCGGCAATAGCACAGTCAAGCAAGGTGAATTCAGCACTCATAAAAAATGGTTTTTGTTCAAAGATAGGCGTGACTGCTGTCAGTCCATCCCTGAGTTCCTTGCGCGCTTTTTCCATCGCCTTTTTATCCTTGTTCTGTGCAAGAACTTCCAGTTCGCTATACCAGTCTTTATCAATACGGTGCAACATCAAACGTGTGCGCGAACGCAAAACAGGCTCAACCGGCATGAGAGGTGGATGTGGAAAACGTTCATCCAGATATTCCATAATAATGCGCGAATTAAAAAGCGAAAGATCACGATCTATCAGCGTTGGCACGGTACCGTAGGGGTTCAAATCGATCAGATCTTCCGGTTTGTTGTCCAGATCAACTACCTGAATATCATAATTGATACCCTTCTCAGCCAGAACGATTCGGGTACGGTGGCTGTAAATACATGTATCACCTGAAAATAATGTCATTGCCGAACGACGGTTAGCAATAAGTGCACCCATAAATTTTTCTCCGAAAACCTAAATAATTAGTGAAACAAAAAAATCAGGGAGGCACATATCAACGTACCTCCCTCTGTTGTATTGAATACTGAACTAACTAACAATTTCGTCGTTTAGTGTATGTCCTTCCAATATTCTTTCTTGAGCAGGTAAGCAAATACAAACAATACCAGTAAGAACAAGATTACCTTGTAACCCATTGCCTGACGTGTTGTCTTGATAGGTTCTCCCAGGTACTCCAGAAAGTTTACCAGATCACGCATGGCATTAGAGAATTCCTCTTCACCCATGGTGCCAGCTTCAGCCAGTTTTAATTCTTCATGGCCATTTTCATCTTTAATTAATACCTGTTTGCCCTGTAAGTCCATCAAGACATGAGGCATACCCACATCTTTAAACAGTAGATTGTTGACACCGAATGGACGGGCTTTGTCTTCATAGAAAGACATAAAATAGGTATACAGCCAGTCTGTTCCTCGAGCACGGGCAATCACTGACAAATCCGGTGGCAGCACACCAAACCAGCGTGCAGCATCATCCGGTTTCATGGCAATATCCATGGTGTTCACCACCTTGTCGGTAGTGAACATCAGGTTTTCCGCTACCTGTTCTTTGGTCATGCCCAGATCACGACCCATACGATTAAAACGCATGTACTTGGCTGAGTGACAACTTAAACAATTATTAACAAACAATTTTGCGCCATTCTGTAGAGATGCCTTGTCATGCAAATCATTATTAGCATGCATCAAAGGCGCACCACTGGAAGCAAAGACAGGGGCAGATAACACAAAAAATAAACCAGCAATAATTATCTTTTTCATCCTGTTACCCTCTCTGGTACTGGCTTGGTCTTCTCAAAAGATGGAAGAATCATCAAAGCAAAGAAGTAGACAAAGTAATAGATGGTGCCAATTTGCGCCATTAACTTGTACAACTCTGTTGTTGGTTTGGTGCCAAGAAAACCCAGCACAAAGAAATCAATCACGAACAGGAACAACAAGATCTTGAACGATGCTCCACGATAGCGAATTGACTTGACCGGACTGCGATCCATCCACGGCAGCAAGAACAAAATCAACACTGATGCAAACATCACAACCACGCCCGGGAAGGCCGAACCAGCTATTGAAGGCACAGCACGCAATATGGCGTAGAACGGGGTGAAGTACCAGACTGGGGCAATATGATCAGGTGTCTTTAGTGGATTGGCCGGCTCAAAGTTCGGCGCTTCCATGAAGTAACCAAACCCTTCCGGCGCAAAGAACAATATCAATGCAAAGATAATCAAAAACACAACGACACCGACAATATCTTTCACTGTGTAGTAAGGATGGAATGGAATGCCATCTAATGGCTTGCCATCAGGACCCTTGTTCTTCTTGATTTCAACACCATCCGGATTGTTCGAGCCCACTTCATGCAATGCCAGAATATGTGCAACAACCAGACCGGCTAATGCAAACGGTACGGCAATCACGTGGAAAGCGAAGAAGCGGTTTAGAGTGACGTCTGAAATGACATAATCACCGCGAATCCATTCAGATAATGGTTCACCGATACCAAACGGCACGGCCGCAAACAGATTCACGATTACCTGTGCACCCCAATATGACATTTGCCCCCAGGGAAGCAAATAACCTAAAAAGGCTTCTGCCATCAGGCATAGATAAATCAACATGCCGAAAACCCAGATCAATTCACGTGGCTTTTTATATGAACCATACATCATGCCGCGGAACATATGCAGATAAACCACAATAAAGAATGCCGATGCACCGGTAGAGTGGATATAACGAATCAACCAGCCCATATCAACATCACGCATGATGTATTCAACCGAACCAAAGGCCATGACAGCATCCGGCTTGTAACTCATGGTTAACCAGATACCAGATATAATCTGGATCACCAGCACCAGCAGCGCCAATGAACCAAAGAAATACCAGAAGTTGAAATTTTTAGGTGCATAATATTCAGACAGATGCTCTTTCCACATTTTGGTCAGTGGAAAACGATCATCAACCCAACCCAGAAGATTTACTAACATGTTCATCATTATGCTGCTCCCCCATCTTCACCAATAAGGATACGGGTATCCGCAAGGTAATAATGTTTAGGTACTTGCAGATTCGTTGGAGCAGGTACGCCTTTATAAACACGACCCGCTAAATCAAAGCGTGAACCGTGACAAGGACAGAAGAAACCGCCCTTCCAGTCAGCGCCTAAATCAGCCGGGGCTACTTCGGGTCTGAACTGAGGTGCACACCCCAGATGGGTACAGATACCGACCAGTACCAGATATTCTTCTTTAATTGAGCGATATGCATTTTTTGCATATTCTGGCTGTTGCTCCATACCTGAGTCCGGATCAGCAACTGTATCATTTAGAGAAGCCAGAGCATCCAGCATGTCTCGCGTACGGCGTACAACCCATACCGGTTTACCGCGCCACTTGACTCGAACCAGTTGGCCTTCTTCAAGTTTGCTAATGTCTATTTCTACAGGGGCACCCAACGATTTTGCACGTTCACTGGGATTCATCGCGGCGATAAAGGGAACTGCCGCAAAGGCCGCTCCTACACCACCAACTACTGTAGTTGCCGCGGTTAAAAAGCGACGCCGTTTCAGATCTACTCCGTCTGCACTCATGGTATAGAAAGCCTCTTGAAAGCTATTATTATTTAGGAAACCGGTTTCAGGCCTGAAGATTCATAACTAAATCAGAATATTCTCAATTAATTAGCGCCCAAATTAGCCGCGTATTCTCTTATACTCGGACACTAAGGTCAAGGATAATCAGTAAAAATATCGATTTTACAATGACTTAGACAGATTCCAGGCAGTTTTAAAATCAGGCTGGATTATCAATTTCGATAAATTTGTGGCTCAAACCAAATTGTTTGGCTAAATGTTCACCCAAGGCCGGTGCCCCATAACGTTCGGTGGCATGATGACCCGCGGCATAGAAATGAATACCGGTTTCACGTGCAATATGTACTGTCTGCTCAGAGACTTCCCCTGTTAAATAGGCATCAAATCCCTGTTTGGCGGCTAATTCAATCATGCCCTGCGCCCCTCCACTGCACCAGCCAATGGTTTTTATTGCATCAGAATGACCGGCAATATGCAGGGGTTCACGCCCTAATCGTTTTGTCAGTAAATCGATTAATTGGTTTCCTGACAATGGCTTGGCCAACTCACCATGAAAGGCAATATCAGGCCCTACTCCAGTACCAAAGGTGCCTTTAATTAAAAAACCCAATTCTTTTGCCAAACACACGTTATTCCCTAGCTCCGGATGGGCATCCAAAGGCAAGTGATAGGCAAGCAAACTCATGCCGGTATCCAATAAACGCGCAATACGTTGTTTTTTAATACCAACAATACAGGGATCTTCACCCTTCCAGAAATAACCATGATGTACCAGAAGCGCATCGGCACCGGCATCAACTGCTGCCTCAATCAATGCCTGACTGGCTGTGACACCACTCACCAGTGTCTTGATTTCAGGTCGACCTTCGATCTGCAAGCCATTTGGACCGTAATCCCGAAACGCATTAATATCCAACAGGGAGTTGGTGTAGCTGACTATTTCATTAAGCGATGTCATGAGCTTATGTTTGGCTATAAATATTAATATTGCAAGCATCAACTTGGAATGAACAAACTGCTGACGCCTGACAAGCAGTCATGTTAGTGTATGGCTCGATTAAAATAGATATTTAATACCTGCAATGAAATCAAGAAAATTACTCTTTTTTATTTTTCAGTCCATGGTGGTTGGCCTGATCGTCGCCATCACACTCATGTTCGTGCGTCCTGATCTGTTTGAACAAGTACCACCCGCATTACTCGAGACAGCACCTGATACCAGCTCCTTGCCACCACGCGCTGATATTACCGGCCCTGTCAGTTATTCAAATGCAGTAGAAAAGTCGGCACCTTCGGTAGTCAATATTTACACAGCTAAAGTAGTCAAGGAACAGCGCGACCCGCTATTTGATTCGCCTTTGTTAAAACGTTTCTTTGGCAAGAATCCATTCGGGGTTCCACGCGAACGACTCGACACCAGTCTGGGTTCTGGTGTCATTGCCAGCAAACAAGGTTACATCATGACCAATAATCATGTGATTGCCGATGCCGACAAAATTCAGGTCGCATTACGTGACGGCCGTAGTTTTGAAGCAACGCTGGTCGGTTCTGATCCGGAAACAGATCTGGCGGTATTAAACATAAAAGCCGATGACCTGCCCGGCATCACGTTCGGTCATTCAGATACGCTGCGGGTTGGTGATGTAGTACTCGCTATTGGTAACCCGTTTGGTGTCGGACAAACTGTCACGTTGGGCATTGTCAGCGCAACCGGTCGCAACCAACTCGGAATTAATACATACGAAAACTTTATTCAAACCGATGCTGCAATCAATCCGGGAAATTCCGGTGGTGCCTTGATCAATGCCTATGGTGAAATGATCGGTATTAACACGGCTATTTTTTCCAAGTCAGGGGGATCACAAGGTATTGGGTTTGCCATTCCGGTTAATCTGGCCAAGACCGTAATGCAGCATATTGTGAAACATGGCCGGGTAATTCGGGGCTGGCTCGGTATTGAGGCGCAAGATCTCACGCCCAAACTACTGGCGCAAATGAATCAAAAGGATATTGAAGGTATTTTAATTACCGGGGTATTACGTGATGGACCCGCTTTTAAGGCCGGAATTCAACCTGGTGATATCGTCACACACATTAATGACAATGTCATGACCAATGCCAAACAGGGTATGAATATGATCGCGGGCGTACTCCCGGACACTGAACTTAAAATAATATTGATACGTAAAAACGAGAAAATCGAAACTACTCTGAAGGTAATGGAACGACCACAACAAATAAACAAATAATACTGATTACAACGCCTTGTGCAAGGAATCCATAAAGCGTTTATTTTCTTCCGGCTTGCCTACCGTTACACGCAAACAATCCTTTAATACCGGATTACTCCCATTCATGTTTTTTATCAGTACTCCTGATTCCTTTAACACCTGATGAATACCGTCTGCCTTGCCTTCCGGCGTTCTGAATAAAATAAAATTGGCTTTGCTTGGAAATACCGAGAGCCCATTCATTGATTGCAGTTGTTGCAACATGGTTTCTCGTTCTTCACGAATGGCTAATGCCTGCGTTTCGAGCAAGTCTGTATGTTCCAGTGCAAATTCAGCACTGACCTGTGACAACACATTGATGTTATACGGCAAACGTACTTTATTAAACTCGGCTATCCATTCCGGTGCACCCATTAACATACCCAGCCTTAAACCAGCCAGGCCTGTCTTGGATAAAGTACGCATAACCAGTAAATTATCAAAATGATTCAATCTGGAAACAAAACTCTCACCACAAAAGGCATGATAAGCCTCATCGATCACAACCAGTCCCGGGGCTGCCTCTATAATGGCTTCGACATCATTTTTATCAAACAGATTACCCGTTGGGTTATTCGGCCATGCCAGAAAAACCACCGCTGGCTGATGTTGCTTGATTGCAACCAGCATGTCATCCCTGTTCAGGGAAAAATCCTCTTTTAATGGCACGCTGATATATTGCATGCCCGTAAAGCGTGCAATCATGTCATACATCACAAACGTAGGTGCCGGTGCCAGTACAACACGATCACTGCCGGCAACAGACATCAGAATAATCTGTATTAATTCATCAGAGCCATTACCCAGCATCAGTTCCATATTAGCGGATAAACCGATATCGCTACGTAATGCCTTGACCAGCTTTTTCGCTTCCGGATCAGGATAACGATTAAGTTCGACCGACTTCAGTCGTATTAACCAATCCCTTGTCATTTCATCCGACCAGCCATAGGGATTTTCCATTGCATCCAGTTTGACCAGACCCGATGCATCAGCCACATGATAGGCTGACAGGCCAAGAATTTCAGGGCGTATTAATTTATTAATGCGTTTTTTATTATCTGACATGATTTATTTACTGTTATAAAGCTACAAGGTTAAAAGCTATAACGTTTAGAACCCTTAACCGTCACACCTTTCAACTTTTAAAATTTAGTTTTTAATTCTGAATTCCGCTGAACGCGCATGCGCGGTCAAACCCTCACCGCGGGCCAGTGTAGAGGCAACCTTACCCAGTTCAGATGCACCATCTTGTGAACACATAATCAAACTGGAGCGTTTCTGGAAATCATACACACCTAATGGTGAGCTGAAACGCGCTGTCGATGATGTGGGTAATACGTGATTAGGGCCAGCACAGTAATCACCCAACGCTTCTGCCGTGTAACGCCCCATAAAAATGGCACCGGCATGTTTGATTTTGGCTGACAATTTCTGAGGCTCATCGACTGACAACTCAAGATGTTCCGGTGCAATACGATTTGCAACATCAACTGCTTCATCCATGTTTTTTACCTTAATCATCGCACCACGTGATGCTAATGACTTTCTGATGATTTCAGCACGTGACATGTCAGGCAATAAACGATTAATACTTTCTTCTACCTTTGCTAAATATTCCTTGTCAGGACAAACAAGAATAGATTGTGCATCTTCATCATGTTCGGCCTGTGAAAACAAGTCCATGGCAATCCAGTCAGGATCGGTTTTTCCATCACAAATCACCATGATTTCAGATGGTCCGGCAATCATATCTATTCCAACGCTACCAAACACCATTCCCTTGGCCGTGGCCACATAAATATTTCCCGGTCCAACAATTTTATCCACGCGTGGT
>Ga0224506_10001801_pt1 | contig 15069 bp, 13 predicted proteins | sample SF_Jan12_sed_USG_2_FD_169108 | JGI IMG/M metagenome (GOLD analysis project Ga0224506, IMG submission 169108) | Sediment microbial communities from San Francisco Bay, California, United States - SF_Jan12_sed_USGS_8_1 | ecosystem: Environmental > Aquatic > Marine > Sediment | place: USA... | reverse complement strand
GGCAACTGATCCACAGCAACCGGGCTTAGGCTGATGCTGTCGGGATTAAAGCTTTTGGGGGTGATGGCAAAGGGCTGGAAGCTGGCGAAGCTCTTGCCTGCGGCAGCGCCCAGGCCCAACATACCCAAACCCTTGATAAAGTCACGACGTTTCATATCAGTTTCCTCCCGCTATGGTCGAGAAGGTATAGAACTCAGACAGTCTCGATACATAGTCCATAACGATCAGGGATTGCATGTTGCGGTTATTACTATAGGCATTATCGGCAAAGATAGTACTCAAGGCACTCACCTCGGCATCGGTGGCTTTACGGTCCACGGTGGAGAGCATGATGTAGTGGATAAAATCGGCCTCACTGAGGAAGTCCACATCACCGCTTTCCGGCGCGATAAAGCTGCTCTTCCAACCGCCGTCACCGGTGTTAAGGGAGTCGGTGGTGTTGCGGCGGTCCAGTAACAGTCGGTCACGAATGGACTTGTGGTAATAGGCAAAGGCGAGGGAGTCCAGGGGCACCTGATTATTGCGCCCCAGCTTGTAGCTCATGGGATTTTGGCGGATCTCGCCTAAATCAGGCCGGCTGGAGCCCGGGTTATTATCATTGATGTCATGGAACATATAGTTCCAGGCATACCAGTCGATTTGGGCTCCGGTGCCTAACAAAGTCTCTTCATAGGTCTTGGTACGAGGGTTGTTGTACAGGTACTCCTTGGAGAAGAGGATGGCCTTAAATATATCCTCAAAATAGACCGGCTTCCCTGCGGCAATACTCTGGCTAATGGAGACCCGCTCAGCCTCGGAGTAATCGGCAAAGAAGACATTCACCAGACGTGTGGTCACCGCCGGGATGAGGGACGCATGCTCGGCGATGGCCTGATAGAAGTCATAACAGTCGACAATGTCGCCACGACCCAACAGGGTTTGTGGCTGGGTATTGATGTTTATGCCCTTGCGCAACTGATAATCCTCGGCATCGTCTGTGAGATACCAGTTTTGGCAGGCGATGGAGGCCAGTGGCACCTCGGCATCCACAAAGCGCATGAGGAAGATCTCCATCATCTCGCGGGTATTGTCTTCCGGTGAGCGGAAACGACGCCAGTTGGCCTGCGAGGTCATATGGTTGTAGACGATCTCGGAGATGGTCTTGCCCTGAGAGAAGGCATAGACCAGATGGTCGTTATAGATCATCTCCACATCGGTATGGTCGACACTATCCAGCTCAAAGGCCGGAGAGAAGAGGATATTATTGCTCAGCACATAGGCCATCCAGCGATGGAAGTAGTCCTTACTCAGGGGCAGTTCCTGCAGAGTGGCCATGGGGATGGCGCGTGTATTAAGTAGTCGAGATTCGGTGGTGAAATACTTTCCCAGAACACGGTCGAGGAAATCCTGTAGATAAGGCTCGGGGGTGTTCATGCTTGTCCTTACCTGGTCCAGATGATTGATATTACTGCTCAGTACGGGGCTGGAAAGACCATCCCGGAGCTTAAAGAATTCATCGGCAGGCATGCCCTTATACAGGGTGTTAAGCAGTTTATTGCTGACCGCGTATTTTTGTTCCGGGCTCAAAGACATATAGTCTTGCGATGACAGTGGTACGGCCTTGACACCGGCATTGGGATCATTGACGGGGGCGCAAGACTGTAACAAGCCCAGTAGCAATAAAAAGCCTAGAAAACGTATGTGCATAATTACCCGTACCTGATTGTCTTTCTCTACATCGACCATATATCGGCGACACTGACTCGTTACTTTATTCTGGCCAGGAATGCATTTCCCCACCTTGGTTCCACATACACTGTGTATTGGCTCACAATCCATCAAGCTTGCTGACCGTGGCGGCTATATTGTACACACTATCAATGGGTTATTTATCTGAGGATCCAGTGTTGCACGCCTTCGGTACGCAGAAAGTTCTCGGCATTATCCCCTTCCAGCATGGCGAAGGTGGCCAACATGCCGGCCTCCAGGCAGGTTGAGGCAATGACCGTTACCGAACGCGGTGCATGAGGGATGGGCCAGCCGTTACGCGGGTCGAGGATATGGGAATAACGGATGCCGTCTCGCAACAGGTAGCGGTGGCTGTCACCACTGGTGGCCATAGCGCCCTGGGTGACGGCAATATTGCCCCGACTGACCGTCTCTTGTTGTGGGTCCTCCACGGCAATCTGCCAGGGCTGCCCCGAACACCTGGGGCCGAGGACATGTAGATCACCACCGAAATTCACCAGGCCGTTCTGCATACCCTGTTGTTTGAGTAGAAGGGCAGCGCGATCTACGGCGTACTCTTTAGCAATGCCACCCAGGTCGATCTCCATACCCGCTTGCAGGCGTAGTTTTGGGGCCTGCCAGCTGAGTTTATTAAAGCCGACGAGGTGAAGTAGTGCGGTGATTTGTTCCTGCTCGGGTAGTTGATCGCTGCCATCGAATGTCCAGGCCTGGCGCAGAATGCCCGAGGTGATATCAAAACGTCCGTCACTTAGATCGAAACAGAGTTTGGCATAGTCCAGCAGTTGAGCGGTTTCCTCATCCAGCTCAAGCTCTTGACCATGGGCATGGTTGATGTGATGAATAATATTGTCACTGCGATAACGACTGAACTTATGCTCGATGCGCAGGGCTTCGTTATAGGCGAGTGTCGCCAGCTCCAGTGCCTGTTGTTCACGGTCACAGTCCAACAGGATCTCGCAGGGACTGGCCATGGCCTGAAAGCGGCCGCACCAGTAATCATGCGTACGGCTGAGCTGAAGCCCTGGCTGAGACATACCGATCTATTTCTTCAGCAATTTCTTGATTCGCTCTTCGGTCTTTTTCTCATCCTTTTGTAAAAATCCCAAATGCACATAGCGAACACGGCCTTTGCGATCGATCAGATAAGAACTGGGCATGGCCTTAACCCTATAACGTTGTGCGACCTTGCCATTGGGATCGAGACCAACAGGGAAGTTGATGCGGAAATCACGCAGGAATCGTTTTAATTCCGCTTTGTCTTTATCCAGGTTGATGGTGATCACCCGCAATCCCTGTTTTTTGTATTTGCTTTGCAACTTGCGCATCCAGGGAAAGGATTTTCGGCAAGGCTCACACCATGAGGCCCAAAAATCCAGATAGACCACCTTGCCCTTATAACTGGAAAGCTTGATGGTTTTTTTATCCAGGGTTTTAAGGGAGAAATTCGGTGCCTTATAGTTTGCTGCCTGACTGCTGGCCATCGGCATTAGTAGCAGGGCCAGAAATAAACCCAGTAAGGGAGGAAGGGATTTGTTTAGTATTTTCGTCATAGTGACCATTGTAATAAGATGATCTACATCGTGATAGGTATTGGTCGTGGTTATCAGCGAGGCCAGGGTCCGGTTTTACGCCCCAGATTATCCAGGCTTAGGGATTCAATCTGGGTGTTGCCATCATCGTCCGTGAAGCTGCGTGTAGCACTCAGGGTATAACGATTCTGGGTTGGTACGCCATTATTGAGGGTCCAGGCGCATTTTGGGGAGTAGATGGTGGTATCACCCATGGCGCGGTTCTTATCACTGCAAGGGCCACTGCCAAAGTTAGGCAAGCTACAGTCTATATAGGAGTGGGGTACCTGACGTGCATAACACTGCTGCATCGCTGCGGCCGCACGTAAGAGGGCATTGACCGCATCTCCACGTTTGGCATCATTGAGTTGTTTGTTGTAGTAGTTCCAGCCGACCAGAGAGAGTATGCCGATGAGGAATACTACTACCATCAGTTCTAGCAGGGTAACGCCACGGTTAAGATGTGGTTGATGCATAAATTCTCTGCGTGTCGGTTTAGTTGAGTTGGTCATAGTAGAGACGTCGCCAGGATTGACGTATCAAGGCCGACTCTGCGGTCCCATTGCCGATGTTATTGGTGTGCGTATTGGCGCTACTGTCCGGGGTATAAACCGTTGAGCCTAATTTACTGGGTCCGGCAGGAATAGCGCCTTCGATCTTACGACCACTGACGACTGTGTCGGCCCCTGCGACGTTGATTCTATCGGCATTGTTGACGTAAAAATCATTATCAACATCAAATACAGAGGCAAGGGTGCGTGCTCCGCTGGCAACGTCCAGTGCCAACAGCCAGCCACTACCACCGATATCACAGGCATTGCTTGTGGGGGCGATGCTGACAAAGTAAACCGTGTTGGCATGGATCAAGGCGGAGTCGATGACCCTTTCCCCGGTTTCATTCAAGCTGATATACCAACCCCTGGCTGGTGATGTTGCGGCATAGAGTACAGGTTGTGGTGCCGTCATAATACGGTAAGTACCCGAGGCGGTACTCACGCTGCTAAAGGGACCTTGTTCTACCAATTGCGATAGCGATACAGTGGAACTAGTGCCATTGTCCCAGATGCCATAGAGGAACTGTGTCTGGTTTGATGATCGATCTGCATTCACAAGATATTGGCCACTGCCAAACATCACCATCAGGTTGGGCGAAGTAGCATCATTACTCGGCATGTTAGGATTAAAGCTCACATTGGGTGGAGCGGTGATCGCCTGATAGTTATTGGTGGTAAACAGTTTCAGAGGGGTCCTGCTACTCCAGGTTGCAGCACTGCCACGTATATCAAAGGCCCAGAGATTGCCAAACAGATCTCCGGCATAAACACGATCGGCGATCTTGTCACCGTTGTAGTCCACCACTTGTGCCGGACTTAGGCCATTCTTTGTATCAACACCCAACATACCGAGAGATTGAGCGCCTGTGCTGAGGACATAATAGTCTTGCCCCAAATCCCATTGCTTGTCACTGCCGGGGCCACTGAGTTTGAGCATGAATAGTTGTGCCTGACCATCGTTGGCACCGCCTGCCTCATCGTTATAACCGTTACTGACGATCACATACCACTCTATACCTGAAGCATTACCGACAGGGGCAATAATGGGCTGACCATAGCTGTGACCCAGATCCGGGTGGGTGAACTCCCACATGACCTGATTGGCACCGGTGGCCGCGGAGCTGAACTGGTTCGGATCCGTAATGTTCAAGGCATAGAGCCCCTTACCGCCGCCACGCAGGCCACCGACCAATACGGTATTCCAACGATTATTGAAATAGGCATCGGACACCGTTGGTGTCGCATCCACATAATACTGATGTTGATAGTCAGGCTGACTCAGGTAGTGCAAACCACTGTTTGTGGTCGCGGACTTGAACAGGCTGGCAGGGATATAGGCAAAGCGTTCATCGCCAGTGGCGGCAGAAAAGCCGTGCAGCATGCCATCATTGGCACCAACGTACACCATCGCCTCGCGGTTTATATGGTCTTGTTTGTATGTGGAATAGGTAGCGATCTCAGGGAACGGCGCACGTTGTGGCCAATTCTGATCCGGAGCCCCTACATGTACCGCCGAGCTGTGGATGATGTCACCGAGGCGACTGCTGCGATCACGCAGGTTGCGGGTAGTCGAGCAAGAGGCCGTAGAGCTTTTTTCACAGCCACGTTTGCCTGCGATAAACAACAGTCGTTCCTGGGCATTGGCATCGGAGGCCTCGATACTGCCACTGCTATCGGTACGCAGATCATTTTGTTGCTCAGTGCTGAGAGAAACCCAGTCAAACGGGATGCCATTTTTGCTTTGAGGGTTATAACTAATGATGCTGCGTGGTGAGCTGTCGAGACGGGCGTCCAGTTTCTGTGCCGCGCTCCACACCTGACTGGCCAAACTGCCGTTACGGTTGACGCCCTTGGCCACCAGATCACCGCTCCAGGCGATGGAATTAAACTGGCTGATAAAGGCGAGGCTGTCGCTGCGTGCGGAATAGCTACTAAAACCAATGGCGGCTGCCGTACCTGTATGGGCACCGACTTCACTCTGCCATGTCTGTAATTCGCCACTTAGCGAAGAGGGATTGTCTGTTGTGATCATCTCGCCACGACCATTAATGCTCGCGTGATAGAGATCATCAAGCTGATGCGGGTGATTGTGTGTGGTTGGGTCTGTCCAGGTGGGGCCGGTGGTATAGGCCTCGGCAATGGTGGAGTGGGTCTTGCCGTAGATCGTATCGCCTGGTGCACCCAGTGACAGTGCAATGGTATTCATGTGCAATACGGTATTACAGTCGAGACTCGGGTCTGGGCTGGGGCCGCTACAGGCTGCGGGTGGCGTTACCTGCCCCTCGTTTGAGATACGGATATATCTGTTGTAGCGATAGGCAATGTCCGCCAGGGTGCCTGTGTAGCTATCCTCGTATGGGGGATTTTGATTGTTGTCATAATTTTGGTTAACAAACCTTGGGGTTATGTCATCGGCGTAACCATCGGTGGCCAATACGGCGACATTCTTCTCGCATAGATGCGGTATCGGGCTGTTGGTCGTGCGGCCCAGTTGACGACCGGCATGGCGCAGGGCGTAACGATTAGGACTGCTGCTGAGAGCGGAGACGGAGCTATCGTAAATGGACTTTAACAAGGCCTGACGATCCGCCTCGACATCCATATCGCGCATGGTAACCGTGATGCGATTGTTGCTGGTAAAACTGCCTACCCTGGTAGCGCGCAATTCAGCAAAGGTCCTGGCCAGACTACCGCGCATGGCTAGGTGACGTTTGCGGTAATAAGTAAACCAATTGGCAAAGTTTTGGATCGCCAACTGATATTGAGCGGCAGAAAGGTAGTTGGCTGGTTTGATCTCATACTTGTCCATCAGGCTGCCATCGGGGGCAAGACAAGTGGGGCAGGCAGAATTGCCGCTATAACCGGTGGTGTCCGTGCTGCCAGCCTTACGAAAATAGGTGGCAGGGAAATAGACCACGCCCCGTAGTGATTCGCCGACCACTGGAAGATGGTTTTCATCCAGCATGCCGGGATAGAACTTGAACTGCCAATGGGGCTGGTTCCAGTTAGCATGAGTGGCATCAAAATTCTGTGTCAGATTGAGACTGCCAGCGCCCGCTTGTATGGGATCAAAGCGTGCCGCAGAGGGGAGGGCATCGGCAAAACTATAACCCCCTTGGGATGGCCAGGGACGGTAACTGATGCGGGGATCAAAATAGGATCGGTTGTAATCGGGACTGCGGGCGTAGGCATAGGCATCTGCCGGTGGCAGTGCGAAGTGGGCATTGGTTCCATCGCCATTGATACGCTGGCCGTTGAAAGTGCTACTGTGGCCATTGGGAAACAGATAGGTAAATTTTTTCCAGGTACTGCTATACCAGGCCGACTTATTGACGTTGATCACACCGGCAACATGCTGATCATTACTGTCGTGGCCGACAAAACTCTTGTCCCATGAATGCCACCATAAGGCACCATCGCTGGTGGGCATGAGTAGCTCAAAGTCCATACTGGCAGAATCATCGATGGCCAGCATGATATTGGGATCGACATTATTGCCTAAAAAGACGGGTGCCGTCGCCAGGGTGCCCGGTGCCGCATAGCCAAGGCTCGGTATCAGAGTGGCGCTGAATAGAAGGCTAAGGGCGAGGTTTTTTTGTCTCTTCATTTGCATCCCATTACCACCTGTAATTGGCTTGTAACATGATACGTGACTGAGCCGAACTGCCATAACCGATAGCGGTTATACGAACCATCTTCACCTTTTCCGGCTTGTTCAGATCAGGGCCGACGTCCATTTCACCGATACGTTCAATGATGTAACGAGGCTGTTGAGCATGCAGGCTGACATCGATGTTTACCAGGATAGAACCATTACCCGTCCAGGTTGCCTTTTGCGTCCACGGTTCGCTGGTCCCGGGAGGTGTCTCAGGATACAGGCCCGCATTGTTTTGTGCATTTTCAAAGTCGTCCCAAAGGATCTGGTTTTGCCTATCCTTTAAGGTGTTTTCTGCTGTTCGCATGGCAATCTCTGCCGCCTGCATGGCGCTGGTTACATCACGTTGATGGGTGGCGAGTTTATGTTCGATCACCGAGCCTTGCATAATCGATACCCCTAGTGAGGTAAGTATGACCAACATAATCAGGCTGATGATCAGTATTGCACCAGCTTGTGAGCGGGGAGACTTAACGCATGACATCATTTTAGGCCCCTCCATTTCTAAGCTGTATGGTTGAGGTATAGACCTTACGGATGTACCCATCCACGGTCTTGCTGATGGTGCTATCCAACAAGGTATAGTCCACGGTGGCAGGGGTAGTTGCCAATTCATCGGCGGTCAGAACCGTTTTTTGTGAACGCACTAAAATAGCGATCTGCAGGCTCACCACACTATTATAGTTGTCCGCAACGGTCGGATCGGCAGATATCTGGTTGGCGCTGAGAAATTTATTCACCGAGCCGTCGCCGTCACTATCCAGACCATAGAGTACACGCATGTATTCGATTCCAGAGGCCAATGGCCTCGCGTTATCATCATTGACCTTGGCATAGAAGGTATCATTGGTAGTGAGGTAATAGGCGGTGGTCGCGGCCTTGTTTAATACCGTGTCACGGACATCAAATTTGTCCAGTGGCGTACTGGAACCCGGCCCACCCCAGTTACCGGGATTGTTATTGGCCACATGTTCTATTTCAACGATGGTGGTGCCGTTATCCTGGGCGGTGGCAATATTGGAGACCACAAAGGAGCGGCCCTTTTGACAATCCACAGCGATAAGAATGTCGTCGGCACAGATGCCGTTGATCTTATCGGCACCATTGCAGGAATTGGGCGCTGAACTGAGGTATTCAGCATAGAACATGCTATCGGATTTTTGCTTCACCAGGCGAAAACCCTGTTCAGTGGCCCGGCGTACCACCACCACATCACTACCGCTGAGTATGGGCAGACTATCCAGTACTGCGGGTAAGACACTGCTGCCCTTGAGAAAGCCTTGAATTCCTATATGAAAGGGATGGAAATAGGTATTGTCGTAGGCCGCGATACTGGAGGTGTAGTGATTCCCGTCCAGTTTGGCACAGCCCACCATCCCCGCCTGTTGTACCTGTTCACCGATATAATGAAACAGATAGCGAGCGGTATCCTGCATATCCGATTGTTCTGTATCACCCACATACAGTTGCTTGGTGGAGAGAAAGATCTGTCCCATCCCGGCCAGCAGGATAAGGGAGATAAAGGACGCCAGCATCAGCTCCACCAGGGTCATGCCTGTTTGACGTAATGGGCTCATTGGCTGTCTACCTCAAACGACATACAGTCCAGAGGGGGGCAGGTGGTCGGTAGCAGGTTGTAACGCTGGATCTTACCGTTCCACATCACCGTGATCCGAATGCGGTCACCATTGAGCAGGGTCTTGCCAGTACCTTGCAGCAGCAGGTCAGAGTTCTTCAGTGCCGCAGACCAGGCGAGGATGTCATTACTGGCGATGGTGGCAGGATTACAGCCTGCGCTGCAATCGACACCGGTGCCGCTAACCGCCACGGTATCGATGGCATTGTAAAAGCCTGCCCTTACCCCAACGGGGTTAGCACGCATACGTTCAGCCAGATCCTCCATCAGCAGGCTGGCCTGGGAATATTGGAAGGACATGTCCATATTCTTTCTCGCCACGCCTTGCAGGGCCGCCAGACCCAGCAGGCTTATGGCAGAGATCAGCAGGGCGATCATGACCTCCATGAGGGTAAATCCCTTTTCTCGTCTCATATCACCGATGTTATTAAACCTGAGATTAACTATATATCGACCACTAGTGCCGATAATGAATGCTAAATCTAGCCCGCTGCAAGCGGAGTCACAATAGGCACTTGGGATTTGTCTCACCGCTAACAGGATATTGGCATCTTTTCTGCGGTAGAATCTGGGCTTTATCGGCAACCGCACATCGGCTAGGAACAGATCTGTGAGTGTAAAGAATCAGGATATTTTGATCGTAGGCGGCGGCATCATAGGCATGTTGACGGCGCGGGAGCTAGCTAAGGCGGGTGCCAGTGTGCGCTTGTTGGAGCGGGGGGCGACTGGTCAGGAATCCTCCTGGGCCGGGGGCGGGATCATCTCGCCGCTATATCCCTGGCGTTATGAAGAATCGGTGACGGCCCTGGCGGCCTGGGGACAGCAACACTACCCACAACTTTCCCGTGAACTCTACGAAGAGAGCGGCATCGATCCTGAGTTGCTACCCAGCGGCCTGCTGATGCTGGATGTTGAGGATACCGAGGCGGCCCAGGCATGGGCCACAGCACATCAGCACAAGATTGAAACCCTGCATGCGGATGGCCTGCGTGATCTGGAACCGGGTCTGGCCCAGGGGGACAGTGGCCTGTGGATGCCCGATGTGGCGCAGATCCGCAACCCGCGCATGGCCCAGGCGGCCCGCAGCGCCTTGCAAAAGCTGGGCGTAGTGGTAGAGGAGCACGCTGAGGTAACCGAACTTATGGTCGAATCCGGGGTGATTCGTGGGGTGCAAACCGTCAATGGGCGTTATGACGCAGCTCAGGTGGTGGTGGCTTCCGGGGCCTGGAGCGCAGAGTTGTTGGCACGTTTGATGGTGCCTGTACAGGTTGAACCCGTTAAGGGACAGATGATCCTCTATCGTGCCCAGCCCGATGCCATTCGGCACATTGTGCTCAATCATGGCAAATACATCATCCCCAGACGTGACGGGCATATATTGACCGGTAGTACCCTGGAGTTTGTGGGGTTTGAGAAATCAACCACCGAGGATGCCCTGATGGAACTGCGTCAAGCGGCGGAGCAGATGTTCCCCTTACTGGCGCAGTGTGAGGTGGTGAACCAGTGGGCAGGACTGCGTCCCGGCACCCCTACGGGCATCCCTTATATCGGTGAACATCCCCAGGTGCAGGGTCTCTATCTGAATGCCGGACACTTTCGCAATGGCGTAGTACTGGGACCCGCTTCCGCGCGCCTGATGGCGGATTTGGTACTGAAAAGGGCGCCGATATTGGCCCCGGATGCCTACGCATTGGACTCAGTCCACTGATGTGGGATAATTGGGCTATATTTAGTTTTATTTGTTGGAAAATGGATTCTATCTAAAGCTACCAGTCCGTGGACTGGAGTTACGAGGTAACAGCATGTTTAGTCAAGTCGTCACCAAAGCAGATGCCATCCACAAGCTACAGGATCAGGGTATCAACCCCACCCAGCAGCGTATCGTTATCGCGCAGTTACTTTTTTCCCGGCCACAACATCTTTCTGCAGATCAGGTGTTGATGAGCGTGCAGGACAGCGGTACCCATGTGTCCAAGGCCACGGTCTACAACACCCTGTCTCTGTTTGCGGAAAAGGGTTTGGTGAAAGAGGTGATCGTTGACCCGAGCAAGGTATTCTACGATTCCAATACCGATCTCCACCACCATTTCTACAATGTCGATACGGGTGAGCTAGAGGATTTTGCCAATAGCAACATGGCGATCGAAGCGATGCCCGAACTGCCTCAGGGCACACATCTGGATGGCGTAGACGTTATCATCCGCGTTCGAAATACCAGCGCTTGATTCATCGATGCCCTGTGGGACTGCTGTCTGCGACCACGGGGCATTGATTCACTTCTTTAATTTTATCTTCCGCGTCATTGCTGCTGGTAATTCCCTTGCAGTAGAGAAATAATCAAATGGTGTGTCGTAATGGTGTTTGAGCTTACGCTATGGCAGTACAGTACTTAACCTACCTGGGACGTAAACGTCTGCTGCAGCTTGCGGTGCTGGTGTTTATTATTCTTTTTATCCTCTTCTTGCCGTCCAGTACACTGCGATACAGCTCCTCGACGATCATCAGTCATATCCTCAGTTATCGCATTCACTCGCCATCGGTGCTGGAGGTTGAAGGCTATAAACTGTCGCACCTGGCCTTGCGTCAACTGTATGCCAATACAGAGTACCAGCCTGTTTGGGTAGGCGATAAAGGTCCTAACCATCGCGCCAATAGTTTTCTGCGTTGCCTGCAAAATAGTTATCGTGATGGCCTGAATCCAGAAGACTATCGTCTGCATGTGCTGCAAGGCCTGTGGAAAGAGCGTATCCCCGAACGCCTGGCACAACTGGACCTGTTGCTGTCAGATCTCTTTATGCAGTATGCCCGCGATATGTATCAGGGGCGGGTGGTGCCACAGAGCGTGGACAAAGACTGGTTTTTGAACCTGCCTGCACTGGATATGCAGCAGCTGTTCGAGCAGGCAAGTGTTGAGGAAAGTGTCTGTCATTCGATCTTTTTGTTACGCCCCAAACATCCTCAATACGCACGCCTGCGCCAGGCACTGGCCGAATATCGGCAGATACAGCAACAAGGTGGCTGGTCATCGATACCATTAGGCCGCTTATTAAAATCGGGTATGGAAGATGCGCAGGTGCCACTGATACGCCGGCGTTTGGTTATTAGCGGGGATTATTTTGGCACTACCAGTGACAACCTGATTTTTGATGAGGTGTTGAGCGAAGCGGTAAAAAATTTCCAGAGCCGTCATGGCATATACACCGATGGCATGGTGGGTGATGAGACACGGGTAGCGATGAGTATCCCGGTAGAAAAACGCATTGCGCAGATACAGGCCAACATGGAACGCTGGCGTTGGGTGCCGCGTCATTTGGGTCATCGTTATATCGTCGTTAATGCTGCGGGTTATGAACTGGAAGTGATCGAGGATGAAGAGCGTGTCTTATCCATGCGTGTGGTGGTGGGTAAGCGTGACCGACCTACGCCAGTGTTTACCAGTGAACTGCAGTTTGTGGATTTTAATCCCACATGGAATGTACCGCACTCCATTGCCGTGAGGGATATCCTGCCCAAGTTGCAAAAAGACCCTGGCTTTACGAAAAAGCAAAACATGCAGATCCTTAGCGGCTGGAATCAGAACGAACACGAGGTGAATCCATACGATATTGATTGGCAGTGGTATAGCGACAAGCATTTTCCTTTTCATTTACGTCAACCACCGGGGCCGAATAATCCGCTGGGAAGCATCCGTTTTCTCTTCCCCAATAGCCACGAGATCTACCTGCACGATACCAATCATGCCGAATTATTTGATTTGCCAGAGAGAAACTACAGCTCCGGTTGTATTCGTGTTCAAAAGCCACTCAACCTGGCGCGTTATCTATTAAAAGATGATGCCAACTGGAGCCGACAAAAGATCCGTAGTCAGATAGATACCGGCAAATCTCTCCGTTCGCAACTGGGGCGTACCTTACCGGTGTACATCCTCTACTTTACTGCCTGGGTGGATGAGGATGGTCGCCCCTACTTTTATCAGGATGCCTATCAGCGAGATCGGGAACTATTGCTGGAGATGGGAGTTCCGACCTACTGAGTGAATAAATACGCAGACATAGGGAGATGAGAATGAGAAAGCTAATCATTGGCATAGTAATAGGTATCTTTGCTATAGCGTCCTATGCTTCGACACTGTCGCCTTATCAGGGAGAACAACAACGTCGCATCAAGGCGCTGTCGAGCAAGGTGATAGAAGCCTACCTGGCTGGCAAAGGTATGGGTTTTGCCAAGGCAGCAGAATTGAATCACTATCCTGGTCCGCGTCATGTACTGGACCTGGCAGAACAGCTCGCCATGAGTGCGGAACAAGAGAACAAGACGCAGGCACTATTTGATAGCATGCAAGCCAAGGCCAAGACCCTGGGTGAGCGGTTGGTAGAGCAGGAACGAACACTGGATCAGATGTTTGCCAGCGGAAAGGTGGATAATCAAAACCTGAAACAACAGTTGTTGCACATCGGAGAGTTACGAGCCCGCCTTCGTTATGTGCACCTGCAAGCCCATTTGACACAAAAGTCCTTGCTGACGAAACATCAGATCATACAATATGACCAGCTGCGTGGTTATAGTGCAAACGGTGCTAAGCATACAGGTAGTGTTGATCATCACCATTAGTGAAATGTTTGTGATATTTATTCCCTGCGCAGTACTTTGTTAAACGCTGGCCGATAATTATTGTCTAAGGTACTAACACATGCAAAAAGATTATCAGAAACATAGATAGGCTCAATGAAGAAAAACATCGGAACTTTTCTACAAAATGTGATGTCCAAACTCCTAATGTATGCCGGTTTCAATGAGGTGTGAATAGATGACGAACAACACAACTACTACAGTACTAAGCAAGTTCACAGAACGTCGTAATATTCTGCGCGTGGGTGCAGGGGTTGCGGTGGCGCTGATGGCCTCACCTGCCCTGGCCAGATCTATAGCGCCTGTGTCGGTCAAAGGTGAACGTAGCCTTTCCCTCTATAACATCCATACCGGTGAAAGCCTGAATACTGTCTACTGGCAGGATGGCCTCTACATCCCAGATGAGATGGCAAGCATCAACCACATCCTGCGTGATCGTCGTAACGGTGAGATGGAACAGATGGATATACGTCTTATCGATATGTTGTCCGAATTACATAACAAGGTAGATGGCAAGAAAGCCTTTCAGATCATCTCCGGCTATCGCTCACCGGCCAGCAATAGCAAATTGCGTAAGGTGAGTGCCAAGGGCGGTGTCGCAAAGAAGAGCCTGCACATGCAGGGGCGCGCCATGGACATACGTCTGCCCAGGGTAGAGCTGAAGCATCTACACAAAGCCGCAGTACAGATGAAGAAAGGCGGTATTGGTTACTACCCACGTGATGGTTTTATCCATGTGGATACCGGTCGGGTACGTTACTGGGGCCAGCATGCCTAAGGGTACTTAAATGACTAAACGAAAGGAGCCGCAAGGCTCCTTTTTTTAGGTATATATGAAACGGTAGTAACCCGATTACCCCATGCCGATATTCATTCACCCTTGGCTATGCTTCGGTTTGGATTGCGTATCCATTCACTCCACGAACCGGGGTAGAGTTTCGAGCCGTGCATGCCAGCATGTTCCATGGCAAGGATGTTATGACAGGCGCTGACGCCGGAGCCACAGTAGTGGATGATCTTGTCGGCAGAATAGTTTTGAATGACGGCGGCAAATTGTTTGTTTAGTTCACTAGAAGATCTAAACAGACCATTTTCAATATTGTCTGTCAGTGGATAGTTTACCGCAGCAGGTATATGACCGGCGACGGCATCGATAGGTTCGACCTCACCACGAAAACGCTCGGCTGCTCGGGCATCGAGTAACAGAAAACCTTGTGTCTGTTTATTCTCTATGGCATCCGATTCCACTATCCAATCATTTTGTCTGTGTGATAAGAACGGTGATGGTGTCAGGGATGG
>Ga0224506_10001799_pt1 | contig 15075 bp, 15 predicted proteins | sample SF_Jan12_sed_USG_2_FD_169108 | JGI IMG/M metagenome (GOLD analysis project Ga0224506, IMG submission 169108) | Sediment microbial communities from San Francisco Bay, California, United States - SF_Jan12_sed_USGS_8_1 | ecosystem: Environmental > Aquatic > Marine > Sediment | place: USA... | reverse complement strand
GAACCCCGAACGCCTGCTTCAGGTGATTCGTGATGAGCTCAATGAAATTCGTGAAAATTACGGTGATGAACGTCGTACAGAAATTCTCGAGAGCCAGTTAGATCTCACCATGGAAGATCTGATCACTGAGGAAGATGTTGTTGTTACTTTCTCACATGAAGGTTATGCCAAGTGTCAGGCCATGGATGTCTACAATACACAACGTCGTGGTGGTCGTGGTAAATCTGCAACCAGTATGAAAGAGGAAGATTTTATCGACAAGCTGTTTGTGGCCAATACTCACGATACGATCCTCTGTTTCTCCAGTTTCGGTAAGGTCTATTGGAAGAAGGTCTATGAGTTGCCTCAGGCCGGCAGGAATGCCCGTGGCAAACCTATTATCAACCTGCTGCCGCTGGAAGAGGGTGAGCGCATCAGTGCCATTCTGCCCATCCGTGAATATGCTGAAGACAAACACATCCTTTTCGCCACTGCTAACGGTACGGTAAAGAAGACCTCACTGTCTGATTACTCACGTCCGCGCACCTCCGGTATCATTGCCATCGATATTCGTGATGGCGACAAGTTGGTGGGTGTCGACATCACCGATGGCAATAGTGACATTATGTTGTTTACCTCTGCAGGTAAGGCGGTACGCTTTAACGAAGAGAATGTCCGTGTCATGGGACGTAATGCCGCCGGTGTACGTGGTATCAAAATGCCTGCAGGTGTTTCGGTTGTCAGCTTAATCATTGCGGCCGAGGGCTGTGTCCTGATGGCCACCGAAAATGGTTACGGCAAGCGTACCTTGATCGAGGATTATCCGGTGCACGGACGAGGTGGTCAGGGTGTTATCTCTGTACAGACTAGTGAACGTAATGGCTTGGTAGTTGGTGCGGTGCTGGTACAGCAAGAGGACGAGATCATGCTTATCTCCGATGCTGGTACCCTGGTACGCACTCGTATTGCCGAGATCTCTACCATGGGCCGTAATGCCCAGGGTGTTCGCCTGATCTCTCTCTCTGAGGGTGAGAAACTGGTGGGTGTTGAGCGCATCGATGAGGCCTCTGCGGACAATGGTAACGGCGATGAGTCCGAGAATGGGGATGCTGACAATGCTAGCGCTGATGCCAATACTGAGTCTACTGAAGAAGACCATAACAACGGTGAAGGTGCAGAGGCATCGACACCGGAAGATGACAATAGCTAGGGAGTGAACAACACAATGGCGCGTGTATTTAATTTCAGTGCGGGTCCGGCGATGTTGCCTGAAGAGGTATTAAAGCAGGCGCAGGCGGAGATGATGGATTGGAACGGCTCCGGTATGTCGGTAATGGAGATGTCTCATCGCGGTAAAGAGTTTATGTCCATTGCCGCAGAGGCCGAGGCCGATCTACGTGAGGTGATGGTCATACCGGACAACTACAAGGTGTTGTTCCTGCAGGGTGGTGCCTCCAGTCAATTCGCTGCGCTGCCGATGAATCTATTGCGTGGTAAGTCCAAGGCGGATTACATCAATACCGGTGACTGGTCGAAAAAGGCCATCGCCGAGGCCAAGCGCTATTGTGATGTGAACATTGCTGCCACCACGGATGGTGGTAACTTTACCTCTACACCGAGCCAGTCTGAGTTGAATCTAAGTGCGGACGCGGCCTTTGTTCATTACACCCCTAATGAAACCATTCGTGGTGTAGAGTTTCCCTACATACCGGATACCGGCGACGTGCCACTGGTGGCGGATCTATCTTCGACCATTCTGTCTCGTCCGATTGATGTTTCCCGCTTTGGTGTTATTTATGCTGGTGCGCAGAAGAACATCGGTCCGGCTGGCCTGACTATCGTCATCATACGCGAGGATCTGATCGGTGAAGTGATCGATGGTACGCCCAGTATGTTCAATTATCAGATCGCTGCGGACAATGAATCCATGTACAACACACCGCCGACCTATGGCTGGTATCTGGCAGGTCTGGTATTTAAATGGATCAAGAAAAATGGTGGACTCAAGGCTATGGCAGAACTCAATGAGCGCAAGGCTGCCAAGCTCTATGCCGCCATCGATGGTTCAGACTTTTTTGCCAACCCCGTCGCGGCTGAGAGCCGTTCGTGGATGAACGTGCCTTTTACCCTGGTCAAGCCTGAACTGGATGCGACCTTCCTTGAAGAGGCAAAAAAGGTTGGACTGACCACGTTAAAAGGTCACCGCTCCCTGGGTGGTATGCGTGCCAGCATCTACAATGCCATGCCCGAGGCGGGTATTGATGCCCTGGTGGCGTTTATGGCCGACTTCGAAAAACGCTACGGGTAAGATCACTAGCCTTTAACGCTGAGATCGCAGATAACGCAAAGAAAAAAGAAAATAAAACTGTTGTGAGAGTGAGTTGGATTTATTGAGTTTTAAATCGGCTCTTCTCTGTGTCCGTTGCGTCTCTGCGATCTCTGCGTCAATAAATAGTATAAAAGTATTGGGGAGTTGCGGTGATGTTTAAGGTTTTGACGTTGAATAATATCGCGGTGGAAGGGCTGGAACGTCTGCCACGTGAGCAGTATGAAGTGGCCTCGGAGATCCAGCATCCCGATGCCATCCTGTTACGCTCGTTCAAGATGCATGATATGGCAATCCCCGACAGCCTGAAGGCCGTCGGTCGTGCCGGTGCCGGGGTGAACAACATCCCCGTCGAGAAGATGACTGCCGCAGGTGTACCGGTATTCAATGCCCCCGGTGCCAACTCCAATGCGGTAAAGGAGCTGGTGGTGGCGGGGATGTTGATGGCCTGCCGTAATATTGCTCAAGCCTGGGACTTTACCCGAAACATCGAAGCGGATGATGCCGAGATGAACAAGCAGGTAGAGGCCGGTAAGAAGAACTACGGTGGTTTTGAACTGCCCGGCAGAACCCTGGGTGTGATCGGTCTTGGTGCTATCGGCCGCAGCGTGGCCAATGTGGCGTTGGCGATGGGCATGAAGGTAATCGGTTATGATCCGGGCATTACTGTTGAGGGTGCCTGGCACCTCTCTTCCGATGTGGAAAAGGCGACCAGTGTGGATGACCTGTTTAGCCGTTCCGATTTTATTACCTTCCATGTGCCACTGATTGATGCCACCAGGAATATGATTAATGCAGACCGTCTCAATAATATGCGAGACGGAGTAGTGATTTTGAATTTTGCCCGCAACGGCATTATCGATGATGAAGCGGTATTGGCAGCTATCGATAAAGGCAAGGTTTATGCCTATGTTACCGATTTCCCCAGTAATTTGTTAAAGGGTAAGGAGAAGGTGATTACCCTGCCACATCTGGGAGCGTCTACCAAGGAAGCGGAAGACAATTGCGCCATTATGGTGGCCGAACAGGTGAGAGATTATCTGGAAAACGGTAATATTCGCAACTCGGTGAATTTCCCCGAGGTTATGATGCCTAGAGCCGAGGGTGGTTATCGCATGGCGGTGGCCAATTCCAATGTGCCAAACATGTTGGGCCAGATATCTACCAACCTGGCCAATGCCGGACTAAACATTCTGGACATGCTCAACAAGTCCAAAGGTGAGGTGGCCTACACCCTGGTGGATGTAGACCAGGCCTTGCCTGATAAGGTGGTGGAGGATATCCGTGCCATCGATGGTGTGTTAAGCGTCCGCGTACTGTAAAAATAGAGACCTATGGCAAGCGAAGAAGAGAAGCTCAAGGCGATCCGTGAGCGCATCGATCAGATCGATGAGGATATCCAGCGTCTGATCAACGAACGTGCTGGGCAGGCGCAGGAAGTGGCACGGGTGAAACTGGAGGCCGGTAGTGAGGCCCAGTTCTATCGTCCCGAACGTGAGGCGCAGGTCTTGCGTACAGTGCGTGATCGCAATGCAGGTCCCCTGGGTGCCGAAGAGATGGCGCGCCTGTTCCGCGAGATCATGTCTGCCTGTCTGGCGCTGGAACAGCCGATGAAGATCGCATTCTTGGGGCCTGAGGGCACCTATACCCAGGCCGCAGCACTAAAACATTTCGGTCATGCGGTCACTACCGTGCCCCTCGCCGGTGTGGATGAGGTGTTCCGCGAGGTAGAGGCGGGCAGCTGTCACTATGGCGTGGTGCCAGTGGAGAACTCTACCGAGGGCGTGGTTACCCATACCCTGGATCGTTTCCTGGTCTCTTCTCTGGTGGTGTGTGGTGAGGTGGAACTGCGTATTCATCACCAACTACAGAGTAAGGATGCCGCTTTGTGTGACATCCACAGGGTCTATTCTCATCAGCAATCCCTCGGCCAGTGTCGAGAGTGGCTGGATGCCAACCTGCCAACGGTAGAACGCGTTGCGGTAAGCAGTAATGCCGAAGCGGCACGTCTTGCAGCACAGGAGGTGGGGGCTGCAGCTATCGCCAGTGAGACCGCCGCCGAGATCTATGAGTTGAATATCCTTGCTGCCAGTATCGAGGATGAGCCGGAGAATACCACGCGCTTTCTTATCATCGGCAAGAACGGTACCCTCGCCAGCGGTGAGGACAAGACCTCATTATTGTTGTCCACCCGTAATGAACCCGGTGCCCTGTTTCGCCTGATCGAGCCATTTGAGTCTCACAACATCTCCATGTCACGCATCGAGTCACGTCCTTCACGGCGTGCCACATGGGACTACGTATTTTTCATCGACATCAACGGCCATATAGATGATGAACCGGTGGCACAGGCCCTGGAAGAGTTGAAGAAAGAGACCACCCTGTTAAAAGTCCTGGGCTCCTATCCCAAGGCCGTTTTGTAGATCGAGGCAACACACACATGACCGATTTTCTTAAACTGGCCCTGGCTGGCGTGCAGGGCCTGGCACCATATCCGCCCGGCAAACCCATCGAAGAGGTAGAGCGTGAGTATGGGGTAAAAAATGCCGCCAAACTGGCCTCCAATGAAAATCCTCTGGGCCCCAGTCCCAAGGCGATCGAGGCGATGCAAACTGCGGTTAAGGATGTCTGGCTCTATCCTGATGGGAATGGTTTTAATCTGAAGTCCAGGCTCGCCAGTAAACTGGGCGTGGCGATGGATATGATCACCCTGGGTAACGGTTCCAGCGATATCCTGCAGTTTGTTATGCAGGCCTACGTGGACAAGGACAGTGAGGTGATCTTCTCGCAACACTCGTTTGCCATCTATCCCATTCTTACACAGATGATGGGGGCGACTGCGGTGGTACCTCCAGCCAAAGAGTGGGGCAATGATCTGGATGCCATTGCTGCATCGGTGACAGAGTGCACCCGGGTGATCTTTATCGCCAATCCCAATAATCCCACAGGCACCTGGCTCACCGGGCCAGAACTGGAGACCTTTCTGGCCAAGGTTCCAGAACGGGTGATCGTGGTACTGGATGAGGCCTATTTTGAATACGCCATTGCCCCGGAAACCGGTGCCGATGCATACCCTGATGGTATGCTGTGGATAGATAAATATCCCAATCTGATCGTCTCGCGTACCTTCTCCAAGGTCTATGGCCTGGCAGGTGTTCGTATCGGTTACGGTGTCTGTAACGCACAACTGGCTGATGTACTTAATCGTGTACGCCCACCGTTCAACGTGAACAGTATCGCCCTGGTAGGGGCTGAAGCGGCCCTGGATGATAGTGAACATGTGAACAAGTCGGTACATATAAACGCAGCGGGCCTGAAACGACTCTATGCCGGATTTGAGGAAATGGGTTTGGCCTTTATACCTTCAGCAGGCAATTTTGTTGCTGTGGATCTGGCACAGACAGCAGCGCCTTTTTATGAGGCATTGCTCAGGGAAGGGGTCATTGTACGTCCCGTGGCCAACTACCAGATGCCTACCTATCTGCGCATTACTGTGGGCAGTGAAGAACAGAATACCAAGGTGCTGGCAGCACTGAAGAAGGTCTTGGCGTGATTGAACAACTGACTATCATCGGTCTTGGCCTTATTGGTGGCTCACTGGCCCTGGCGCTGAAACAGGCCGGTGCGGTAAAGCATGTCACTGCCTATGCCCGTCGTCAGGAGAGCATAGACGAGGCCCTCAAGTTGGGTGTGATCGATAGCGGTTATACCGATATGGGCCAGGCAGTAGCCGGTGCCTCGGTGGTGGTGGTGGCGACCCCTGTAGGAGTAATGGGACAGATGTTCGATCTGATTAAACCCTATCTGACCGAACATATGGTGCTTTCTGATGTGGGCAGTACCAAGGGCAGTGTGGTGACAGCGGCGAGCAAGGTCTTTGGCCAATTACCCGCAGGGTTTGTACCTGGTCATCCCATTGCCGGAACAGAAGAGAACGGGGTAGCTGCGGCATTTGCCGAGCTCTATCAGGGACGACGGGTGATACTTACACCTTTGCCCTCGAGTTCAGAACTGGCGGTGTCTGCGACCAGACATATGTGGGAGGCTTGTGGTGCCAAGGTGCTGGAGATGGACCTGGAACATCATGATGAGGTACTGGCAGCCACCAGTCATCTCCCACATATGCTGGCCTTTGCTCTGGTGGATACCCTGGCTCGCATGGATGAGAGTGAGGAGATCTTTGCGTTTGCCGCCGGTGGTTTTAGGGACTTTACCCGTATCGCTTCCAGTAATCCGGCCATGTGGCATGACATCTGCCTTGCCAACCGGGGGGCACTGCTGGCAGTATTGCAGCGCTTTAGCGCCGACCTGGGAGAATTGACCCAGGCCATTGAGAGTGGCGACAGTGAATATCTGCTGCAAACCTTTCGCCGCGCCAAGGGTGCGCGCGATCGGTTTGCAGAAAAGTTTTAAGGAAAACTCATATGAGTCTGATCTTTGAGGTCGCCCCGGGTGGCCAGCTACAGGGTAGCCTGCGTGTGCCGGGCGACAAATCCATCTCCCACCGATCCATCATGCTGGGTTCTCTGGCCGAAGGTACCACGGTGGTCGAAGGCTTTCTCGAAGGTGAGGATAATCTGGCGACCCTAAATGCCTTTAGGGCCATGGGGGTGGAGATCGAAGGTCCTGACAAGGGCAAGGTAACCATACATGGTGTCGGTATGCATGGGCTTAGGGCTCCAGCAGAACCCGTCTATCTGGGTAATGCCGGTACTTCCATTCGTCTATTGGCGGGGCTAATGGCTCCCCAGGCCTTTGATGTCACCATGATCGGTGACGAATCCCTATCCAAACGTCCTATGCGCCGAGTCACCGATCCGCTGACCAGCATGGGAGCGGTACTTCTCACCGAGGAGGATGGTTCGCCTCCGATTCGGGTACAGGGTGGAAAAAAGCTCAAGGGCATGCACTATCAAATGCCCATGGCCAGTGCCCAGGTTAAGTCCTGTATCCTGCTGGCGGGTCTCTACGCCGAGGGTGAGACTTGCGTCACCGAACCGGCCCCCACTCGTGACCATACCGAGCGTATGCTCAAAGGCTTTGGTTATGAGGTACGTGTAGCGGGTAGTACCGCATGTCTTACCGGTGGCGGCAAACTCACCGCGAGGGATATTGATGTTCCTGCAGATATATCTTCGGCCACCTTTTTTATGGTGGGTGCTGCGATCAGCGAAGGCAGTGAGGTAATCCTGCAACATGTAGGCATCAACCCTACCCGTATCGGCGTGATTAATATCCTGCGCCTGATGGGGGCCAAGCTTAGTATCGAAAATGAGCGCGAAGTAGGCGGGGAACCGGTGGCAGATATCCGGGTCAGAGGGTCTAGACTTAAGGGTATACAGATCCCTGAGGATCAGGTGCCGTTGGCTATCGATGAATTCCCCGCCCTGTTTGTCGCCGCTGCCTGTGCCGAGGGAGAAACAGTGCTGACCGGTGCTGAGGAGCTACGGGTGAAAGAGAGCGACCGTATACAGGTTATGGCCGATGGCCTGCAGAGACTGGGGGTCGATGCCACACCAACCCCCGATGGTATGATCATTCGTGGCGGGGCCATTGGCTCCGGTACGGTAGAGAGCCACGGCGACCATCGTATTGCGATGTCCTTTGCCATGGCCGCATTGAGGGCCGAAGGTCCGATAACAATAACGAACTGCGACAACGTGAATACCTCTTTCCCGGGGTTCGCCTCACTAGCTATGGATGCAGGACTTGGCATTAGTCAACGCAGTGGATAATCCTATGACAACACAACACTTTTCTGTAATTACCATCGATGGTCCCAGCGGTTCCGGTAAGGGAACCATCAGTTCAATGCTGGCCCAACGTTTAGGTTGGCGTTTTCTTGACAGTGGAGCGTTATATCGTCTGGTGGCCCTTGCCTGTCAGAACCATGCCATTGAACTGGATAATGTCGAGGCTGTGGTCACCATCGCGGCGCATTTGGATGTGCAGTTTGATACCCGTACGCAGATCACTCGTATCCTACTGGAAGGTGAGGATGTGACCGACACCATACGCACGGAAACCGTCGGTAATGCTGCCTCCAAGGTTGCAGCGATTCCATCGGTTCGGGAGGCCTTACTGGCGCGTCAGCGTGACTTCCTTGGAGAGCCTGGTTTGCTGGCGGATGGGCGAGATATGGGTACGGTGGTTTTCCCCGATGCGGAATTAAAGATTTTCCTCACCGCCAGTGCAGAAGAACGGTCGAAAAGGCGCTATAACCAGTTGAAGGACAAGGGGTTAGATGTTAACCTTGCCGATCTTTTAAATGAGATCAGTGAACGGGACAAACGCGACAGCGAACGTGTCGTTTCTCCTCTGGTTCCTGCGGACGATGCGATTTTGGTGGATAGCACTGGAAAGGGCATTGAAGCGGTCTTCCAACAGGTTTATAGCTTGTGCGAAGAGAGGGGGCTGGTCAAAACAGGAGCTCATTCGGCAGCGGCCATTTGAGTACCAATAAACCTCCCGCAGCGATGCGGTACAAACCACATGTCCGAATCTCTCGGGCAAGGATTACGAAGCGATGAGCGAAAGCTTTGCAGAACTCTTTGAAGAAAGCCTGAAACACGCAAACCTGCAACCAGGATCTATCATTACCGGTCAGGTAGTCAGCATTGGTTCCGATTTTGTTATTGTCAACGCCAGCCTTAAATCTGAAGGCGCCATCCCATTAGAGCAGTTTCTCAACGAACAGGGCGAGATCGAAGTTAAGGTCGGTGACTCTGTTGATGTCTCTCTGGATGCGGTTGAAGATGGCTTTGGCGAAACCCGCCTTTCTCGTGAAAAGGCCAAGCGTGCTGAAGCATGGATACGTCTCGAAAGAGCCCATGAGGCTGATGAGATTGTTACCGGTAACATCATCGACAAGGTTAAGGGTGGCTTCACTGTTGATGTAGGTGATATCCGTGCCTTCTTGCCTGGTTCCCTGGTAGATGTCCGTCCTGTACGTGACACAGCATACCTGGAAAACAAGGAACTGGAATTCAAGGTAATCAAGCTCGATCGCAAGCGTAACAACGTTGTGGTTTCCCGCCGCGCGGTAGTGGAATCTGAAGGTAGTGAAGAGCGCGATGCGCTGCTCGAAAGCCTGCAGGAAGGTCAAAGCGTCAAGGGTATCGTTAAGAACCTGACAGATTACGGTGCATTCGTAGATCTGGGTGGAGTCGATGGTCTGCTGCACATCACCGATATGGCCTGGAAGCGCGTTAAGCATCCTAGCGAGATCGTGAATGTTGGTGACGAGATCGACGTTAAGGTTCTGAAATTTGACCGTGAGCGCAATCGTGTATCTCTGGGTCTGAAGCAGATGGGTGATGATCCATGGTCTGATATCGCACGCCGCTATCCTGTACACACCCGTATGTCCGGTAAGGTTACCAACCTGGCTGATTACGGTGCCTTCGTTGAAATCGAAGAGGGTGTAGAGGGTCTGGTACACGTTTCTGAAATGGATTGGACCAACAAGAACATCCACCCAAGCAAGGTTGTACAGCTGGGTGACGAAGTAGAAGTTCTGGTTCTGGATATCGATGAAGAACGTCGTCGTATCTCCTTGGGTATGAAGCAGTGCCAGGAAAATCCCTGGGATTCTTTCTCTTCCAGCTTCAATAAGGGTGACAAGGTTGCCGGTGCTATCAAGTCTATTACTGACTTCGGTATCTTCGTTGGACTGGATGGTGGTATCGATGGTCTGGTACACCTGTCTGACATCTCCTGGAATGAAACCGGCGAAGAAGCGGTACGTAACTACAAGAAGGGTGACGAAGTACAAGCAGTTGTACTGTCCGTTGATCCTGATCGTGAACGTATCTCTCTGGGTATCAAGCAGATTGAACAGGATCCAGTATCCAACTTCGTTGCAGAAAATCCTAAGGGAACCATTATCAATGGTACCGTGACTGAGGTTGATGCCAAGGGTGCCATCATCGATCTGGGTGATGGTGTTGACGGTTACCTTCGTGCCTCTGAGATCTCTGTGGACCGTATCGAAGATGCGCGTACCATCCTCAAGGTCGGTGAGAAAGTCGAAGCCAAGTTTATTGGTGTTGATCGTAAAAATCGCACTATTAACCTGTCCATTAAAGCTAAGGACACTGATGAAGAAGCAGCTGCTATCCGCACATACAGCGGTGGTGGTGCCTCTGACAGTAGTGGGCCAGCAACTCTTGGTGACCTGATCAAGGAACAGATGGAAAATCAGGGCGAGTAATTGCTTCTGAATGGTTTGGGGTCCGCTAAGTGAGCGGACCCCTCTCATTTAACAACGCGGGAAGGTCACATGACTAAGTCGGAAATGATCGATATGCTGGCCCGTAAACAAAGTCAGCTACCGTACAAAGATGTAGAATTAGCCGTAAAGACGATTCTTGAGCACATGGCACAGTCACTTGCTACAGGCGATCGAATTGAGATCCGCGGTTTTGGTAGCTTTTCATTGCATTATCGTCCACCACGTACTGGGCGAAATCCGAAAACCGGTGATCCGGTTGTACTCTCAGAAAAGTATGTTCCACACTTTAAACCTGGTAAGGAATTGCGCGAGAGAGTAAATGATGCCTTTGTTGAATCATTGGCCGATAACTAGCTTTTAAGCTAAAGAATTTTTAAAAGGGGCGACTGGTATATACCATTCAGCCCCTTTTTTGTATGTCATTTGATGCTGGATTGTGTTGGGTAAAATGTTGACATTATAATCAGGGCAATACCATGAAAAAAATAGTAAGTTATATCAGTATGATCAGTATTCTGATTCTTGGAACGATTTTTTCTATTTACAATGCAGACAATGTTGTCATTAATCTTGTGATGTTTAAGCAAGAACTACCGCTTGCCTTTCTTTTGATATTGACACTTATTCTAGGTGCTGCATTAGGTGTGCTTACAACGATGTCTATGATGTACCGTACTAGGCGTGAATTAAATAAATTGAAAAAACAAGATCAGATAAATAAGACAGAAATAAATAATTTGCGCACTATCCCATTTAAGGACTGATAAGTGCTGGAACTGTTCCTATTATTACTACCACTTGCTGCTTTTTCAGGCTGGTTGATTGGTCGTCGAGATGTTAATAAACAGCAAGAATGTAACGATTTTTCGTTAGATTATTTGCAGGGACTAAGTTTTCTTCTTAATGATCAACAAGACAAGGCGCTGGATATTTTTGTGCGCATGCTCGAATCGAATAGCGAAGTAGTTGAAATACATCTGGCTCTGGGTAATCTTTTCAGGAAACAAGGTGAGGTAGAGCGCTCGATACGTATTCATCAAAACTTGATTGCCCGTCCTACATTAAAGACTGAGCAGCGTTCTCAGGCCTTGTATGAACTTGCACAAGATTATATGAAGGCAGGATTATTAGATAGGGCAGAAAAACTATTTTTAGAAATCCTTGATAAGAAAAAATTTACTCTATTAGCTTTAAAAAATCTTCTGGACATCTATCAGCAGGAAAAAGACTGGCTAAAAGCAATCCAAATTGCAGAGCGTCTGGACTATATGAGCACTGATAAATACAATAATACCCAGTCTCATTTTTATTGTGAATTGGCAGATAATGCTATACGTGACAATGACTTTAAAACCGCTCGTATAATGATTCAAAAGGCAATCTTCACTGACAAGTCGAATGCCAGAGCAAGCATATTGGAAGGGGATTTGTACTCGCATGATGGAAAATACAAAATAGCACTAAAGTCATACCAAAAAGTTGCTAATAGTGATGCTGACTTTCTTAGTGAGGTAATAGACAAAATAATTCAATGTTATGTTTTTCTTGGCAGGGAAGAAGACATGACTAAGTATTTTGTGACCGTGTATAAAAGCAATCCTAATATTATTGTCTCTGCTTCGTTTAGTGATTTTATTTTCTCAAGTGGTAACAAAGATCTGCTTGGATTATTCATACGTCGATTATCTGAAATTAAAACCACTGATGAATTGTTAGGAGTGATTGCACTTGTGGGTAAACGGCCAGATTTATTGAGTCAGAACATGGATAATATTCTGATTTCTATACAAAACACTATGCATCAAAAAACGAAATACAAATGCGTAAATTGTGGCTTTCGTGCGAAATCAATACATTGGAATTGCCCAGGTTGTCACCAGTGGGGGTGTGTAAAGCCATCCCTTAATACAACCGAATCATCACTAGTTCATTAATAACAAGGGGTTTTTGCCTTGACTCAGTCTGAAATTATTGTTGCCGTAGACTATCCTACTATTCAGAAGGCTATAGAATTGGCACAATCGCTTGATCCTGAAAGCTGTCGTTTAAAGGTCGGTAAGGAACTCTTTACCCGAGGTGGGCCGCAGTTTATCGAGGCGGTACACAAGTTGGGTTTTGATGTGTTTTTAGATTTGAAATTTCATGATATTCCAAATACTGTCGCCGCAGCTTGTCGTGCAGCAGCAGATCTGGGTGTTTGGATGATAAATGTTCATGCCTTGGGTGGCCGGCGCATGATGGAAGCCGCTCAGGAAGCGGTCGATAACTCTAGTCATGTGCCAAAGCTTATTGCGGTAACGATACTCACCAGTCATTCTAATGGGGAGCTACATGAGATAGGTCTTAGTGGTAGTGCAGAAGAGAATGTTCTTCGCTTGGCAAATCTGGCTAAAAATTCAGGTTTGGATGGCGTAGTGTGTTCTGCTAAAGAGGCCGCTAAATTAAAACAAGAGATATCTTCAGATTTTATACTGGTTACACCAGGTATACGTCCTGCATGGGCAGAAAAAGGTGATCAGTCACGTGTCATGACGCCACGTGAAGCTATATCTGCTGGCTCAGATTATCTTGTCATAGGTAGGCCTATTACCGAATCAGATGATCCACAATCGGCTTTGTTAAAGCTGATAGACGAATTAGCCGAATAGTGCTAAGAGCATTATTCAAATGCGACTTCTACGGGAAAACTTCCGGAATAATCCCCAGGTGCCTGGGAAGTGATGACGTTTAGTCTGGCCCCGACAGATATGTCCTGTTTACCATTAGGATCAAGCAGACCGGTAACAGGATTTGAAATAAAACTGTCTACATTCATCGAGGATGTTGTGGAACTGATGGTGACTATATCTGGCAATATAATGGTGTATGCCTTGTCAGGACATCCGGTAACCTGGAATCTTGAGGTGCTAATGGCCCCACTAAATCGAGTTACGCCACCAGTAGTGCTAACACCGTCATTTGTATCGATTACCAGGCTACCCGTGTAGTCCACTAGCATGGCACCAAAACTGAGGTCCGTTAGTTTGGTAATACGGGCAACCGAATTGCACACGCCAGGTATCCCGCCCGGAACTGCGCGGGCATATTGTAAAGTGCCATATTTAATGATGAATACGGAAACGACTAAGAATAAAGTTATCCTATAGTTTTCCGTGTTACCTAGCATCTCAATATACCCGAGCAATTCCTTTTGTGGCCAAAAGTATATCAGCAATATGAAGGATGTTTAACTAATAAGTGCAAATACTTCCACCCTGTGCATAAACAATAGACCTACAGAGAAGGGAGATAGAAAACCTATTTAAAACGGATGTTTATTTCATTTTTCGTAACGGTCTTTTTTCCTATCCCTTTGATTTTTGTAAGATCATTTGCGTTTTTGAATTTTCCGTGTTGGTTTCGGTAGCGAACAATTTCTTCAGCTTTTTTTATTCCTATCCCTTTTAAACTTGATGCAATCTGTTGGGCGCTGGCTGTATTGATGTTTATTTCCTGAGCCTGTATAGATGAAGCTAGTAGAAAAGCGAGTAGGGTAATAAGTTTTAGTAGATACATAATCGACACTCCTTGTCAGTAAATAATTTGAAGTTCTGTATTGTTGGATACATTGGTAGATATAGCATGGATAATTTTATTAGCAAATCGATAGAAGATCAGTAATAGTAAATCACTAGGTAGTTACGAGAATTTTATATGTGATAGATGTGTAAAAACTGCAGGCTTGCGTGACAAAATAGCATCTTTTTCTAAAACTAATCGGTAATATCATCGATAGTATTAGAAATGGGCAAGTTGCTGCATATATTATGTTACATATTAAAATATATATACGTCTATTGTTTCCCATAATCTTGTTGTTAGTCATGCAGCAGGCTCACGCAGCAGCACCGTCGTGTAAAAAAACGATAAATTTACGCGCTACACAAGGCGCACCGCTTAGTTTTGGAGACTTGCTGGTGTCCGGTGCGGGTAACGCGGTGGTTGGAACCAATGGCTCCCGGTTTACCAATGGACTCATTATCCCAGCCAATGGGATCGTGTCTGCCGCGGAGCTTGTCGTCACTGGCTGTCAAGATACGCCATATTCAATTTCTGTTCAGCCATCTACAACGCTTGTTTCAGGCAACGCTAGTATGCTTGTCGATGGATTTACTACAGCTCCTTCTCTGGGCTTGCTGGATATAAAGGGAAAGCAATCACTGTTTATTGGGGCTACGCTTCACGTCAATGATGCTCAAGTGGCGGGTGCCTATACCGGTACATTCCTGGTTGAAGTGATCTATCAATAGATTTTTGTCCACTTCATTCGGTTTGAATAGGTGTACCTGAGTTCATTTGTGCGTTTTTATTCAGTTTATTGAAACAAATTGATTAGCCAGAAAAACGATAAATACGCCAAAATTCATCACGCTCTTACAGATTTTGTAAAATCTTTGTTACAAAACGGGTGTATTTGCAAAGGAATTTCGATAAGCCTGCCGACATATATCCCAAGAGTGTGATGCAGCTAACACAGACATTGTGAGTCAGGCAGTCA
>Ga0224506_10001798_pt1 | contig 15076 bp, 13 predicted proteins | sample SF_Jan12_sed_USG_2_FD_169108 | JGI IMG/M metagenome (GOLD analysis project Ga0224506, IMG submission 169108) | Sediment microbial communities from San Francisco Bay, California, United States - SF_Jan12_sed_USGS_8_1 | ecosystem: Environmental > Aquatic > Marine > Sediment | place: USA... | reverse complement strand
TTGCCACGCACGTTTTCCATGACCTCGACCATGACTTCACCATCACTGAAACGACCTAGCGTGATTTTGCCCAATGGTATTTGCAGATAACCGGAAATATCCTGCGCCAGACGCGGATTGGCATTACCTGTAAATACAATCATGTTGCCTTCGGACACGCTCTCACTCCGTTTTAAAATTCAGTACTGAATTTTGAGTTACCAGTGTTCAGTTAATGTTTATTGCACTTACCTCAATACACCGCTCAACACTATATAAATATGGCTGGGGTGCCAGGATTCGAACCTGGGAATGCGGAGATCAAAACCCCGTGCCTTACCACTTGGCGACACCCCAATAATTTCAGTCGAAAGTCTCAAGTTGAAAGTAAAGGTGACTTATTCAACCCTGTCGCGACGATCCCCTGCCAGTCATCAGGTACCTTTTGTGCGATATCTCGAGCCTGCTCTTCATTTGGGAAGGCGGCGAACACACTACTTCCGGTGCCTGACATCCTCGCTGGCGCATATTGCGAGAGCCATTCTAGCGCATCTGCAACCTGTGGATAACGCTTACAAACCACTGACTCACAGACATTAATTCCCTGTCCTGCGAGAAAGTCGCGTATTGTGAGGGGAGGACAATCCCGTGTCAAATCAGAGGCATTGAAAATTTCAGGGGTCGATACATGACACGGCGGGATAATGACCACATACCATGGTTCAGGCGGTGAAATTGGCTCAAATTGCTCCCCGACCCCTTCGGCCCAGGCTGCCTGCCCATAGATAAAAACCGGGATATCCGCTCCCAACGTCAGACCCAGCTCGGCCAGCCTTTCCCGTGACCACCCTAGCTCCCAGAGCTGGTTCAGGGCCACCAACGTGGTCGCAGCATCCGAACTGCCACCTCCCAGTCCAGCCCCCATCGGAATATGTTTGTTGAGCTCGATATCCACCCCCTGACTGACTCCAGCCTTCTCCTGCAGAAGTCGGGCGGCACGCACGACCAAATCAGATTCGGGCGGAACATCAACCGAACCACTCACCCTGTTAACTACCCCATCCTCTCGCACCTTAAAACGCAGTTCATCACAAAAATCGATAAACTGAAAAGCCGTCTGTAACAAGTGATAACCATCCTCTCGCCGTCCGGTGATATGGAGAAACAGATTCAGCTTTGCTGGCGCTGGCCAGCTTGTGGATGGACTGGAATTGTCGGTCATGAGTCTTGTGTCTGGGGTTTGGTTCAGGCTGATGATTATATCTGTATTTGCCTTCTATAATCGACTCATCACGATGTAAGCTCAGAAATCAGGGATCAATAAAATTCCCACTTGTCGATCACTATCTTTACCTTGAGGTCTGCCGTATTCATAAACACCTTGCCTGGCAGGACATGACCCTTGACGCGATGGTAACGCATAAATTCAATCAACCAGTCTGACTGATTCAGTTCCGCCAGATGGCCGCTTTCATTCAGCTTTTCTATTCCGGGACGATCAGGCTCAGGCAACCCTCTTGCCCAGAACCGCATCCCTTCCAGAGGGACCCGCATACCGGTATGACGCGTCAGCAATTCTTCCGCAGTATTCGCTTCAAATATTTTGCCCTCATCCGAACGCAGGGTGACATGTTTATTGTTCCCTTTGATATGCGCGCCACCTTGTCCCATGGGGGCGATAATATTGATGGTGTATTGTTTGGGCTGTTCAATCCACTGCAAAGTGGCATGCCATGAATCGGTTTCACTGGACACAGCAATGCGACCAGTCATTTTCCATGTATCCAGTTTTGCAAGTTGTCCTCGATGCACGAGCCATGCCGCATTAATATCATCAGCTGGTGGTAATACAGGCGTGCTGGAACAGGCGGATAAAAACAGGATTATGAATAAAGGAAAAAGGTTTTTCACTTTTTGAATCGTTTAATAACTTCCAGCAATAATTTGTCTTGCGGCGCTTTCTTTAGTGCACTGTCCCATATTTCACGTGCACCATTCTGGTCACCCTTGACCCAAAGTACTTCTCCCAGATGTGCAGCAATTTCAGGATCCCACTGTATATTCATTGCTCTCTGCAAATACTTGATGGCTTCTTCATAATTACCCATTCGATAATAAACCCACCCCATACTATCGAGAATAAAATAGGAAGTCGGTTCCAGTTCCAGAGCACGTTTGACGTAATTCAGTGCTTCCTGATAACGGGTCGTGCGATCTGCCAGCGTATATCCCAGGGCATTTAGTGCCTGTGCGTTTTCCGGATCAGTTTCCATGATTTTACGTAAATCCCTTTCCAGCAGTTCCAGCTGATCCATTTTTTCTGCCAGCATGGCACGTGCATACAACAGATCATTGTTTCCCGGCATTTTAATCAATGCTGCGTTAAACACTTCCATCGCCTCTTGATGGCGATCGGCTGTTGTCAGTATTTCACCTTCCACAATATAAAGACGTGTCTGCTCTTTTTCCTTGCTGGTTTCAATTGACCTTAGGTACTTCAGCGCCTTCTCCAGCCCTGCCTTTTTTACCATCAGGTAACTGATGCGTACCTGCGCATTCAGATGATTAAGCTGGCCCGTGGTGATACGTGAGTAATAATCAATGGCCAAATCCGGCTCATGTTGACGTTCTGCAATCTGACCAAGATAAAAATAAACCTCGCTTCCCTTTTCGGGATCATCAGCCAGGGTCAAAAAATGTTCTTTGGCTTCATCAAGGTGATCTGTCTGCAATGAAAGCGCTGCCAATGTATAAATGATATCTTCATTTTCAGGCAGGTTTTCAGCCAGCCACTGGAACTGTTCACGCGCCAGTTCCGGTTTATTAAGGTCAATCAGTAAACGACCATAAGATAATCTCAATACCACATTGTCAGAGTTATCATCGACGGCATCTTCCAGATATTTCCGCGCTGTTGTCTTCTGCCCTCTGGCAACATAAATGCGGGCACGGATAATAATCGCATCAACCCATCCTGGCCTTAGTGTCAGTACCTTATCAATATTTTTTTCTGCCAATTCCAGCTTGTCGGCCTGCATGGCCAGAAAACCATAGGCGTATAATGCATCTGCATTGTCCTTACGTGACTCGAGCAATTTTTCCATTGCCTTGAGTGCCACATCCTTGTCTTTCTGTTTACTCAGCAGGTTGCTGATCATCAGTAAACGCTTGGCCGTTTCTTCGTCCTTGTAAGTGAGCAATTTTTCCAGATGAGGAATGGCCCCCATAGGATCACCATGGCGCATATACAAGCCGCTCAAGACCTGATGCGCCTGAAGATTTTCCGGATCCGTTTCCACCCAGATGCGCCCCGCCTTGAGTGCCTCATCCTGCATACGGGAATAAATAGCGATTCGGGTGGCACGCTCGGCTATGCGCGGGTCGCGGGTCTCCACTGCTGCCTGCAAGTAATGCCGGACTGACAATACCAGTTCCCCACGTTGACCGGCCATTTCTCCCACCAGCAAGTCATACAGGGTCTCTCCTTCCAGAGGAATATTGGGCAATACTGCCTGAGATTCCTGATGAGGAGACCAGGTCCTTTCTATAGTCAGATTTTTATCTTGCTGTGAGGCGTTCATGGCACAGCCACTGAACTGGACTGCCACCACTATCAGGGCTAATATGTGCGAAATTTGTCTCATTATTAACATGTTAGCTGAATAACAACCCTTTGTATTCACGAAAAATAACGGTACTTCCTATACCATGCGATTTCTTTAGCTATTTTCAAGCAAAAACTGGAAAATACGTAAAAATAAACGTACTTTTCTTGCTTATCGTCGCTCCAGACGCAATTATTTAACTGTATTTTGTAATCTTTGGACCTTTATCACGTATTTCAGACCCTTTTATGTCATTACTGGCCTTTAGCATCAATCACAATACCGCCCCGGTAGAGATCCGGGAAAGGGTGAATTTTGCGCCGGAAAAAATGGATCAGGCGCTAACCGGTTTACGCGCCTGCCCGGATGTCAATGAGGCCGCCATCCTGTCGACCTGTAATCGCACCGAGATCTATTGCGATATTGATAATGGTAACCAGGACTCACTGGTAAAGTGGTTCAGCCAGTATCACCAGATTGATGAACGTGAAATTGAGCCTTATGTATTTGTACATCCGGATCAGGAGGCCGTCAGGCATATTCTGCGTGTTGCCTGTGGACTGGACTCCATGGTGCTGGGTGAACCCCAGATTCTGGGCCAACTCAAGGACGCCTACTCCATCGCTAACAAGGCAGGCACGCTGGGTATTTTTTTAAATCGCCTGTTTCAATATTCATTTTCAGTTGCAAAACGTATTCGTACTAATACTGCAATTGGTGGCAGTCCGGTATCCGTTGCCTTTGCCGCGGTCAGTCTGGCCAAACAGATTTTCAGTGATATGAGTAATCACACTGCCTTGTTGATTGGTGCCGGTGACACGATTGAATTAACAGCCCGTCACCTGAAAGAAAATGGTATTCAACGAATGATTGTGGCGAATCGCACAATAGAACGTGCCGGGTTACTGGCAGAAGAGTTTAATGCCAAGGCCATTGCACTCAGTGAAATGCCGGATCATCTTGCTGAAGCAGATATTGTGATTTCATCTACCGCCAGCCAGTTACCCATTCTGGGCAAAGGTACTGTCGAACGTGCTATCAAACAACGCAAGCATCGCCCGATTTTCATGGTCGATATAGCGGTCCCGCGTGATATTGAACCGGAAGTTGGAAACATGCAGGACGTGTATCTCTATAGTGTTGATGACTTGAAAGAAATCATTGATGAAGGCATGAAATCACGACAGGAAGCCGCCAGACAGGCTGAGGAAATTATTGATACCGAGGTTCTGCATTTTATGAACTGGCTGCAATCACTGGAAGCGGTATCACTGGTGAAAAACTATCGTGAGAATGCCGAGGCCATTTGTCAGGAAACACTCGACAAGGCCAAAAGAAAACTGGCTAATGGTGAAAATCCTGAAGAGGTACTGGAAGAACTGGCCAATCTGTTAACTAATAAACTGGTACATCAACCCAGTGTTCAGATGAAACAGGCCAGTTATGAAGGCCGCCATGATCTTCTGGAAGCTGCCCGCATTTTACTGAATATCGATAACGACTAATCTGAATTCCGCAGTTATGAAAAGCTCTGTTTTAAATAAACTTGAAACAATTAATGAACGCATGGAAGAACTGAATGCATTACTGGCAGATGCCGGTATTATCAATGATCAAAATCGCTATCGCGATCTGTCGCGTGAATATGCCCAGATAAAACCGGTTGTTGAAAGCTTTCAGCAATATCAGAAAACTCTGGATAATATCGAGTCAGCACAACAAATGCTGCAAGATGATGATGCTGATATGCGCGCCATGGCAGAAGATGAGCTGAAACAGGCTAAAAAAAGGAAAGAAGAGCAGGAACTGGAACTGAACAAGCTCCTGCTGCCGAAAGATCCCAATGATGATAAAAATATTTTTCTTGAAATACGTGCCGGTACCGGTGGTGATGAAGCCGCCATTTTTGCCGGTGATCTATTCCGCATGTATTCCCGTTATGCTGAATTGAAAAGATGGCAGGTTGAAATTATCAGTGCCAGTGAAGGTGAACATGGCGGCTATAAGGAAATCATTGTCCGCATTGATGGTGCCGGCGCCTATTCCAGACTCAAGTTTGAATCGGGTGCCCATCGTGTTCAGCGCGTACCGGAAACTGAGTCTCAGGGTCGCATTCATACTTCTGCATGTACTGTTGCCATCTTGCCTGAGGCAGACGAGATTGATGAAATCGAAGTCAATCCGGCTGATCTGAAAATTGATACCTTCCGCGCTTCCGGTGCCGGTGGTCAGCATGTCAATAAAACCGATTCTGCTATACGAATGACACACTTGCCTACCGGTATTGTGATCGAATGTCAGGATGAACGTTCACAACATAAAAACCGTGCACGTGCGATGTCCCTGCTTAAAGCCAAACTGCTGGCTGAAGAGCAGGAAAAACAAAGCAGTGAACAGGCAGAAACGCGTCGTAATCTTGTCGGTAGTGGTGATCGATCGGAACGTATTCGCACCTATAATTTCCCGCAAGGTCGGATGACCGATCACCGTATTAATCTGACCCTGTATAAACTGGATGAAATCATGCATGGCAATCTTGATCAGGTTATCGAACCACTGGTTAATGAATATCAGGCTGATTTACTTGCTGCATTGGGTGAATAACCCGTTGTTAAAGCAATCTTTCTGACCACGAAGATACAGGTTAAAGATGGAACCATTATCTGCATCAGAAAATAAATCAAAAACAATTGAAGAACTCATTCAGTCTGCCATTCAATATCTGAATAATTCTGGCAGTGCTCGTCTTGATACTGAAGTATTGTTGACACACGTCCTGAAAGCTAATCGCGCTTATCTTTTTGCACATCCTGAAAAAGTTGTTCCTGATAATGTGCGAAAAGAATTTCTACAACTCATTGAACAACGAAAAGACGGCAGACCTGTTGCCCATCTTACAGGTCACAGGGAATTCTGGTCACTGCAATTAAATGTTACTCCGGATACGTTAATTCCAAGACCGGAAACAGAATTACTAGTTGAAAAAATACTCGAACTGATCCCGAAAAATACGGCATGGCAGATTCTCGATCTGGGAACAGGCAGTGGTGCCATTGCGCTGGCAATTGCACATGAACGAGCAGGCTGTTCTGTTACCGCCACGGATATTTCCGGGGAAGCGCTTAATGTTGCAAAATCCAATGCACAGCAACTCAACATACATAATATCCAGTTTTTATCAGGACACTGGCTTGAACCGCTTGCAGATAAACGTTTTAACGTAATCGTATCCAATCCGCCCTACATAAGTAAGCTTGATCCGCATCTCCGGCAAGGCGATGTACGATTTGAACCTGAGTCCGCACTGGTTGCAGAAAACAATGGACTAGCCTGTATTGAGCAGATTACCGCCAATGCTGGCAGGCACCTTTACCCCGGAGGCATACTGGCATTTGAACACGGCTATAAACAAGGCACCGCTGTCAGGGAAATATTACAAAAACAAGGGTTTGCCGATATTCAAACCAGTATTGATCTGTCCGGTCATGAACGTATCACCTTGGGCAAATTACCCGATTAATTATTACTGCTTCCGGCACGGTTGAAACAACTTGATAATTTCTGTACAGGCAGTAGCATAAAAACATGGGGACACAACAACAGGATATTCTCAAGACACGGAATATTTATTTCTGCAACCTGCATCCAGACAAGGATCAGGCCAGAACAGCGGTTTTATTGCTCAACAATATAAAAGGGATTGAAGCTGTTTCCCTGATCTCCCCGGTGCATATCCAGCTTTCATATAACGTACTTAACATCACCCTTAAACTGATTGAGGACACCCTGCATGAACTGGGTTTCCATCTGGATAACAGTCTGCTTGTTAAAATGAGGCGCGCTCTTTATTACTACACTGAAGAAACGCAACGTGCCAACATGGGCTGTAATGCTGATCAGGGGAAATGTACCCGTGATATATTTATAAACCGTTACCAACAACTCAAACACGGTTGCCGTGATGAACGTCCACGCTATTGGCGAGAATATCTGTAAGCCATTTAATATATTAAATCTTTCAAATTGATTCCTATTATGAATGACGAACAACTCCTGCGCTATAGCCGACAAATCATGCTGCCGGAAATCGACGTCATCGGTCAGCAAAAATTACTCGATTCACATGTGTTGATAATTGGAATGGGTGGACTTGGTTCCCCCGTTGCCATGTATCTCGCATCAGCTGGTATTGGGAACCTGACTCTTGTTGATGATGACAAGGTTGAATTATCCAATCTACAACGCCAGATTGCACATACCCAGAATGATATTGGCAAATACAAGACTGATTCAGCAAAAGAAACCCTGCTTTCACTCAATCCTGATATCAATGTAACTACCATTAATCATCGAATGAATGAAAATGAACTGATTAATGAAATACAAAAATCTGACGTTGTCATTGATGCAACCGATAACTTTACTACCCGTTTTTCTATCAACAAAGCCTGCGTAAAAACCGGAACACCGCTCGTTTCCGGTGCAGCTATCAGGATGGAAGCACAGATTACCGTTTTTAATAACGATAAAAAGGATTCACCCTGTTACCACTGCCTTTACAAGGAAGGTGATGAGCTGGATGAGTCATGTACAGAAACCGGTGTACTTGCACCACTGGTTGGTATTATTGGCAGTATTCAGGCACTGGAAACTATAAAAATTTTACTTGGGTTTGGTGAAACACTGACCGGTAAACTGTTATTGCTTGATGCAAAAACCATGGAATGGCGCAGTATAAAACTCGGTAAAGATCCGGCTTGTCCTGTCTGTGCATGACAAAAATGGCCTGTGGAAACCGGCTCGATATCAGTCATTGTTAAGTACCTGACTATTCCCTTATTCTCAAGAATATGCTCGGAATACCGATAACATATGTGTGAAAATTCGTTATTTTTGAATTGCTTATTACATTAATAATTTCAGGTGGTTATATGAAAACATATTTTAGACTCGTTCTAGGCTTGATGCTTTTTTGCCCTATTTTTGTCAATGCCGACCACCCAGAGAATAATGGATTTATCACAGGGGCCGGTGCCCATTTTTCATGGGTAGTTATGGATGCATTGCAGCCCATTCTGGAAGAAGCATCAGGACACCAACTCAAATTATATGGGCAAGCATCCATGTTGGGTTCCGGTTGTAACGCGGGTATTAAGCTGGCATTGGAAAACAAGCCAGATGATGAGACCTTTGGTTTTGTTTGCTGCCCGTTGAGTGACGAGGAAATCTCAAAGAAAAAGTTACGAGTGTTCCCGTTAGCAATAGAACCCATTCTTATTATCGTAAATCGCAACAACCCAATAACCAATCTGTCCATCCAGCAAGTCAGGCACATTTTTAAGGGTGAAATAACCAACTGGAAAGAAGTGGGTGGTCTTGATCAACCCATTGTTACTGTTAACCGTTTACATTGCAGTGACCGACCTGGTCACTGGAAAACTATTTTACCTTCAAAAAAGGATTTCAGTGAGAAACGATTAAATGTAAAAAGTGCCGAAGCAATGGTTAAACGTGTAAATGATTTTCCAAGTGCAATCGGTCATACCGGCTCTGCGTGGGCATTTAAACCGGGTGATAAGGTAAAAAGCATTACAGTTAATAACATAAAGGCCTCTGCTGAAACGTTGAAAAACGGCAAATACCCATTTCATCGTCAGCTATCTATTGTTACTAATCAGAAACCGTCACATTCCATCCTGAAGATTATCTCAACAGCACAAGAGGAGCTGGCTACACATCCGGTTGCAAAGAAATATAATCTACTTCCTTCCGGAGTTGGTGAGTATAAACTGCAATAATTGTTTATTTTTGAAATGAAGTTCCCTGCTACTTATAAAACACGTCTTATCGTTTACATGGTCCTTTTAATGGGATTTTTGTCCGGTATTCTGCTGTATTCAAACAAAATACTACAGGACGCATTATTAAACGAAGCAGATAACCATCTTGCCAGAGTAGTGCAACTCATCACATCTCATATTGAATCAAAACAGGATGAGCTCATGCACTATGCAGCTATGGTCAGGGAGAATTCAACCCTGCAGGAATATATGTTTGTTGTTGTCCGTGTTAACAGCGATGTGGAACCATTAAAAACCTTCTATAAAAAGAGCTTTGGATGGCTTCCGGTTGAATACAACATGATCCTGACAAAAGAAGGTAAGCTCCTTGCCGGGAAAGGATCAAAAACAATAACTAAAAATAACAACTCTATAATTCATAGCAGTCTGAGCACTTCCTTTGCCATGAAATGTGAGGATGGTATCGAGATAGTAGCCTATTCCCCTATCAGCTATCTTGATGAACAAATTGGAAGTATTGTTATTTCAGATGACATAAACAATAGCTCGCTGAGTCAATTAAAAAACACAAGCGGGAGCGAACTGTTTATTGTTGATAATGGTAATATATTTACATCGACAATTAATAATATAAACGGAATGAATTTTCAGTCTGATGGCAATATCTTCGAGGTTAATGGGCATCGTTATCATATTAAAAAAATCACCATTCCCCGTTTAATCGACAGAAATATAGAAATGTGGCTGGGTATCAGGGAAGAAATACTCATGCAAAATCTGGCATCCTATCAGCAAACCATTTTTGGTCTGGCTATAACTGGCAGTATTCTTGTACTTGCAGTCGGGCTTGTTCTTATCCGTGATTTTGCAACCCCTCTTAGAATGATGATGGCAATGACAGCAGAAATTGTGTCCGGAAAAATCCCGAAAATGAGTAAAACAAAGGCACGCAATGAAATCGAAGGTCTGGCAAACCAGTTTGCTGATATGCTGCAGGCATTAAGGGAAAAAGAGGACGAGGTTCAACAGGCCCACAAGGAACTTGAGAAACTTGCCATCACTGATACTCTGACAAAACTGCATAATCGCCGTCATCTGGCCGAAATATTCCCAAAATTGATGGCACAAACCAGACGTGATAAAAAATTTATCAATGTTATTATTTTCGACCTTGATCATTTCAAGCATATTAATGATCAGTATGGTCATCCATGTGGCGATCAATGCCTGATCCATTTTGCCAATATTCTTCGCAGGCACTCACGCTCTAATGATTATCTGTTTCGTACCGGTGGTGAAGAATTTTTGCTCCTTGGAGTCAGTGATGATAGAACCGGGGGAGTCCAGTTAGCAGAGAAAATTCGGATTGCTACTCAGGAAATTCCATTTATTCATAGTGGCAAAACCATACATATCACTGTAAGTTGCGGTGTAAATTGTGCAGAACCCGACAAGCAATCGCATGTTGATTTTGAGTTTATGCTAAACCATGCGGACAAGGCACTTTACACCGCCAAGGACAACGGGCGTAATCGTGTTGAAATGTTCTGTGAATGTGATGATGACAGTGTGACAGAAGAGCCCGATTTTTTCAGGAACTGAGTTTTTCCTTCAATAAATTGTTCACAATGGCCGGATTGGCCTTGCCCTGCGATTGTTTCATAACCTGACCAACAAAGAATCCCAGCATTTTTTCCTTGCCTGCTCTGTACTGCTCTACCTGTGCGGTATTGGCAGCCAGAATTTCATCAATGATCTTTTCAATAGCACCGGTATCAGTAACCTGTTTCAGGCCCTTGTTTTCAATGACAGCATCGGCATCACCTTCCCCATTCCACATGGCCTCAAACACCTGTTTGGCGATCTTGCCGGAAATGGTATTGTCATTAATACGTTGAATTAAACCACCCAACATTTCTGCACTAACCGGACTTTCTGAAATTGACATGTCTGATTTATTCAATGCACCAGACAGTTCTCCCATAACCCAATTAGCACATATCTTTGGCTTACTATTACTGGCCTTGATCACTGTTTCAAAATAATCACCGGTTTCACGACTTGAGGTCAGGATATTCGCCTCTTCCATATTTAATTCATAATCAGCCATAAAACGATCCCGTTTCTGATCCGGCAATTCAGGTAATTCGCCACGTACTCTTTCGATATCATCGGCTGTAACTTCAACTGGCAGCAAATCCGGATCAGGAAAATAACGATAGTCATGTGATTCTTCTTTTGATCGCATGGAACGGGTTTCATCCTTGTCCGCATCATACAAACGGGTTTCCTGCACGACTTGTCCACCCGATTCAATCACATCAATCTGACGCTCAACTTCAAAGTTAATCGCACGTTCAACAAAACGGAATGAATTAATATTTTTCAGTTCTGCACGCGTACCAAATTCCTTTTGGCCTTTGGGGCGCACAGAGACATTGGCATCACAACGGAACGAACCCTCCTGCATGTTGCCGTCACAAATTCCAATATATTGCACCAGTGAATGCAGTTTTTTCATGTATGCAACCGCTTCTTCGGCTGAACGCATATCCGGTTCAGATACAATTTCCAGTAAAGGCGTGCCTGCACGATTAAGATCAATTCCGGTCATACCCTGAAAATCCTCATGCAGGGATTTACCGGCATCCTCTTCCAGATGGGCACGGGTAATCCCAATCGTTTTTACACTGCCATCGGCCAGTGTGATCTCCAGCTCACCCTTGCCAACGATCGGTAATTCAAACTGACTAATCTGGTAACCTTTTGGCAAATCCGGATAGAAATAGTTTTTACGCGCAAAAATGGAACGCGGCGTTATTTCGGCATTGACTGCCACACCGAATTTGACAGCCATATGTACGGCTTCCTTGTTCAGGACAGGCAACACACCAGGCAAACCCAGATCAACTGCACACGCCTGTGTATTAGGCTCGGCACCATAGGCCGTCGATGCGCCGGAAAAAATTTTACTCTTTGTTCGTAACTGGGTATGTATTTCCAGTCCGATGACTGTTTCCCATTCCATTATTCAAAACCCTTTGGTACACGCCTGTGCCAGTCAGTGACCTTCTGATACTGGTGCGATACATTCAGCAAACGCGCTTCTTCAAAATAATTACCAATGATCTGTAACCCGACCGGACGATCCTTGGCAAAACCGGCAGGTATGGAAATACCGGGTAAACCAGCCAGATTGACCGCAATAGTATAGATATCAGATAAATACATAGTGACCGGATCTTCGGTACGCTCACCGATATTAAATGCAACATCCGGTGCTGTTGGCCCCATGATGACATCCACTTTTTCAAATGCCTGTTTGAAATCGTTGCTAATCAACTGGCGTATTTTTTGTGCCTTCAGATAATAGGCATCGTAATAACCGGCTGACAATGCATAGGCACCAATCATGATACGGCGTTTGACTTCTTCACCAAAACCTTCACTGCGGGAACGCGTATAAAGGTCCATTAAATCTTTTGGATTATCACAGCGATGACCAAAACGTACGCCATCAAAACGCGACAGATTGGATGAACATTCTGCCGGTGCAATCACGTAATAAGTTGGTACTGCAAAATGAGTATTGGGTAAACTGATTTCCTGAACAGTAGCACCCATTTTTTCATATTCTTTAATCGCAACCTGCACTGCATCACCTACAGCCGGATCCAGCCCTTCACCAAAATATTCTTTTGGCAAACCAATCTTTAATCCTTTAACAGAATCTTCCAGTGTACTTGTGTAATCAGGTACCGGCTTGTTCACACTGGTGGAATCACGTTGATCAAATCCGGCCATGACGTTCAACATAATGGCGGCATCTTCAGCGGTTTGTGTCATCGGTCCGCCCTGATCAAGACTGGATGCAAATGCGATCATGCCATAGCGCGAAACCCGGCCATAAGTAGGTTTTAACCCTGTAATTCCGCATAAAGCCGCTGGCTGACGAATGGAACCACCGGTATCAGTACCGGTTGCAGCAGGTACCAGACGTGCAGCCACACTGGCAGCAGAGCCACCGGAAGAACCACCTGGTACAGCATTGGTATCCCATGGATTTTTTACTGCACCATAAAAACTGGTTTCATTGGACGAACCCATTGCAAATTCATCCATGTTGGTTTTGCCTGCAAGTACTGCACCTACATCATTAAATTTTTGCACAGTCGTTGCGTTATAGGGCGCAATAAAATTATCCAGCATTTTTGAACCACAAGTCGTCTTTATCCCCTGAGTACAAAAAATATCTTTTTGCGCAATCGGAATACCCGTTAGAGATTCTGCATTGCCATCCGCGATCTTTTTATCTGCATCGCGTGCATTTTTAAGTGCAACATCTGCATCAACCGTAATAAAACTGTTCAGCGTTTTATCATGTTGCTTGATTCTATCAAGATACGCCTTCGTCAATTCTTCACTTGAGAATTGCTTGTTACGTAATCCTTCGATAATTTCGGCAATGGTTTTTGTGTGCATCTGATCTGATCCGGCTGTGCCATTTTTAAACTGGCAATTTCCAGCCTGTGAATTCTCTATTTATTCGATAACTTTAGGAACCAGATACAATCCTGATTCCACCTGCGGGGCTATATTCTGAAAATGTTCGCGCTGATTCTCTTCGGTGACCTCGTCTTCACGCAGGCGTTGAGCCATATCCAGCGGATGCGCCATCGGCTCTACATTGGCGGTATCTGCCGCGTCCATTTGTTCGACCAGTTTCAGAATATTTGACAAGTCATCCGCATATCCGGGCAACTCGCTTTCCTCTGTGGCCAGACGTGCCAGATGAGCAATTTTTTCAACATCTGTTCTGTCCAATGCCATGTTTGTAATCTCCACAAAAATGCGAGGTCGTAACTTATCACAGATAGCATCTTGCCCAAAGTCGAATGCATTGATAGAGTAAGCAAAATAATTACTATAAAGGGAGTAAGCCCCAACAATGTTCAACCGCCTGCGTGGAATTTTTTCAAATGACCTTTCCATCGATCTGGGTACTGCCAATACCCTGATCTATGTCCGTGGCCAGGGTATTGTCCTGGATGAGCCCTCCGTCGTTGCCATCCGTCAGGATTTGGGTGGACGTGGTGCCAAAACCGTTGCTGCAGTTGGTGCTGAAGCCAAGATGATGCTGGGTCGTACACCCGGAAATATCGTTGCAATTCGGCCACTTAAGGATGGTGTGATCGCTGATTTCACTGTTACTGAGAAGATGTTGCAACACTTTATACATAAGGTGCATCAGACCCGTTATTTTCGACCTAGCCCACGCGTATTGGTCTGCGTTCCGTGTGGATCAACTCAGGTTGAACGCCGTGCCATCAAGGAATCTGCTGCTGGAGCAGGTGCCCGGGAAGTCTATTTAATAGAAGAACCCATGGCTGCAGCCATCGGCGCCGGTATGCCCGTCAGTGAAGCCAAGGGCTCCATGGTCGTGGATATTGGTGGTGGCACTACCGAAGTGGCGGTTATTTCGCTGAGCGGCATCGTCTATTCAGCCTCCGTCAGGATTGGGGGAGACCGCTTTGATGAGGCGATTATTAGCTATGTACGCAGAAATTACGGCACATTGATTGGTGAATCCACCGCAGAACGCATCAAGCTGGAAGTGGCCTCGGCCTATCCTGCTTCAGAAGTAAAGGAAATCGAGGTTAAAGGCCGTAATCTGGCAGAAGGTGTACCACG
>Ga0224506_10001797_pt1 | contig 15086 bp, 12 predicted proteins | sample SF_Jan12_sed_USG_2_FD_169108 | JGI IMG/M metagenome (GOLD analysis project Ga0224506, IMG submission 169108) | Sediment microbial communities from San Francisco Bay, California, United States - SF_Jan12_sed_USGS_8_1 | ecosystem: Environmental > Aquatic > Marine > Sediment | place: USA... | reverse complement strand
TGACGGGCCCGTCAATGAAGTCCTTTCATTGAAAGACCTGCGGGCGAAGTGGGAGTCTTTTGGCTGGCATGTCATAGAAAGTAACGGGAATGACATCGGACAACTCATCAGTAAATTGAATGATGCGAAGAAAAAAACCGGACAGGGGATTCCTGTTATTAACCTGATGAAAACCGAAATGGGATATGGCGTTGATTTTATGATGGGCAGTCATAAATGGCATGGTGTAGCCCCCGATGATGAACAACTCAGCAATGCACTCGGCCAGTTGGAAGAAACACTGGGCGATTATTGAGATTGGAAATAGTAGTAAGTAGTAAGTAGTAAGACTATTAGAAAATAAAAATTTAGAGAAATGACTGTTTCAATATACAATCACCCTTTGTATTACCTGGAAATAATGCCATTCACTCTTATACACTCATATACTCATTGAGAAATGCCTAAATATACATATACTGAAAAAAAAGATACCCGATCAGGTTTTGGTGACGGGTTACTGGAAGCTGCACGCAAAAATGACCGGATTGTTGGTTTATGCGCCGACCTCACTCCTTCATTAAAAATGGGTCCTTTCAAAAATGAATATCCTGAACGTTTCTTTCAAACGGGAATTGCTGAGGCCAACATGATTGGAATAGCTGCGGGTATGACCATCGGGGGAAAAATACCTTTTACGGGTACTTTTGCTAATTTTTCCACCAGTCGCGTATATGATCAGGTCAGGCAATCAGTAGCTTATTCAAATAAGAATGTGAAAATATGTGCTTCCCATGCAGGGCTTACCCTTGGGGAGGACGGCGCAACGCACCAGTCACTGGAAGATATCGGCCTGATGAAAATGCTGCCCAACATGACTGTGATATGTCCGTGTGATTATAATCAGACCAGGGCCGCTACAATAGCTGTCGCAGAATACGAAGGCCCTGTTTACCTTCGGTTTGGCCGACCTAAATGGCCGGTTTTTACGTCTCCCGATGAAAAATTTGAAATTGGCAAAGCACAACATCTCATTGATGGTAACGATATCACTATTTTCGCGACCGGACATATGGTTTGGCTGGCCATCGAGGCAGAAGAGATCCTAAGCGCAAAGGGAATAAGTGTAGAAGTCATTAATATTCACACAATCAAACCCCTTGACGCCAAGGCAGTGATTGCTTCTGTAAGAAAAACAGGCTGTGCCATTGTCGCTGAAGAACATCAAAGAAATGGTGGTCTCGGCGAAAGTATTTCATCCCTGCTCGCAGAAAACCTTCCTGTCCCACTCGGTTTTATCGCTGTCAATGATGAATTTGGAGAAAGTGGTAAACCTGAAGAACTTCTGTTAAAATACGGACTCAGTACAGACAATATAGTTGCCAAAGCTGAAAAAGTCCTTAATCGTAAATAACCATTATACAATACCTGAAAATTATTTTTTAATAATTGTTTACCTTTAATATTATATTCAGCTAAATCATTTACCATAAATGAAACTGACGGGGTTTAAATCGCTACCGATTTTAATATTAATTACTTTCATAGTATGTCCCCGGATTTTTTATGCTCAGCATGCCGAAAAAACTTTCAACCGGGGTTATCACTACCTCAGTATTGATCTGCAAAAAGCAATACAATACCTGTCAGAATCTATCAATATAGACCCTAATCGTTCAGAAGCGTATTACTTCAGGGGTATAGCCCAATACAAGCAGGATGCTTTTTATCCGGCGATAAAAGATTTTGGTCGTGCAATTGATCTGGACAGTAACCTGGTCCTGGTGAATATTTATACCGGTTTTGCCTACCGCCGTTTAAATAAAATGGATTCCGCGATTCATTACTTTAATAAGTATATTGAAGAAAATCCGGCTGACACTTCTGCCTATGCCTATATCTTGCGGGGAAAGATAAAATTCGAAAGTGGTGATATTGAAGGGTCGCTTAAGGACTTTGACAGGGCTGCCCTCCTCAATCCAATTGAAGAGAAATATTATTATTATAAATTCCTTTCCTTCTACGATCTTGAGCAATATGATCAGGCATTGGTAGAAATAAATGATGCGATTAATATTAACCCTGATTTTTACGGTTATTATTTCTATCGGGGCAATACATACTACGGGCTTAAACAATTTGAAAAGGCAATTGTTGATTATTCGCATGCGTTGGACTTCAATGTGGAAAACGCCGATATTTACTATTTTCGCGGGTTGGCTGAAGAAGGACTTCAAAATGTAAAAGGAGCCATTGAAGATTATAATACAGCAATTGCCTACAATCCCAATGATGGCACCTATTACTTCCAGCGTGGCCATGCAAAAATGGCCATAGGCAATAAACAGGGTGCCTGTGACGACTGGTACGAAGCCGGTGCATTGGGGTACTATGCGGATTTTGAAAAAATACGAGCCGTCTGTGAATAATTTACAATACTAATTTGCTTATTACTTAAAGCTTAACCAATGATTTTTTACCTTTGAGCATATAAAAAAACAAACCATGGATAATAGAAAATTTTTACCTTTAATAATTGTTGGTGTAGTGGGATTAATCCTCATCATTACGCTTTCCTCAAGCATTTTCCTTACCATCGAACCGGGTTACCGCGGCGTGATGTTCAAAAAGTTTTCCGGAGGGTTGGACAAAGAATCAATTTACAGCGAAGGATTTCATGTGAAGGCCCCCTGGAATGTGATGTATGTATATGACATTAGAGAAAAGAAAGCAGAAGAAGCCATGGATGTACTCGACAAAAACGGATTATCTATTCAGGTGGATATATCAGTACGATTTCATCCTTTTGGAGAAAAGATTGGTTACATCCATGAAACTTTCGGCACCGACTATACCAATACTTTAGTCATCCCGGAAGTGCGTTCTTCGGTACGTCAGGTAATGGGCAGGTACTCTGCTGAAGAGATTTACAGTTCTAAAAGGTCAGAGGTAGAACAGGCTATTCAGGATGAAACAACTACGGAGCTGGGATCTGATGACAATAATATACGAATGACTACCCTGCTCATCCGCTCATTAAAATTTCCTGAGTCGATAAAGAATGCCATTGAAAGCAAACTAACTGCCGAGCAGGAAGCGTTGGCCATGAAATATGTAAAACAGAAGGAACAGGAAGAAGCGGATCGGAAAAAGATTGCAGCAGAAGGTGAAGCCGTTGCCAATGATATCGTTAACAGCAGTTTGACGGAAGAATTACTCAAGATGCGGGGCATTGAAGCAACCCTCGAGTTGTCAAAATCCCCGAACACCAAAGTAGTCATCATTGGTGGAGGAGATAGCGGAATGCCATTAATATTGGGAAATAATTAATCATATAATATGTTTTAAATTAAACATTAATTTGTTATTTTGTAATAAATAAAAGATCGTAATAATATGTCTGAAACAGCCAAAATAATTCTTGACGGTAAAGAGTATAATTTACCGGTAGTAGAGGGAAGTGAAAATGAAAAAGCCATTGACATCAGTCAGCTTAGGGCTCAGAGTGGTTATATCACTTTAGACTACGGATACAAAAATACAGGTTCAACATCTAGCGCCATTACATTCCTCGACGGGGAAAAAGGAATATTGCGGTATCGGGGTTATTCCATCGAAGATCTCGCTGAAAATTCCTCTTTTATGGAAGTGGCATACCTGTTGATTTATGGTGAATTGCCATCAAAAGATGTTTTTGAAAAATTTGATCAGAATATCAGAAAGCATACGCTGATCCATGAAGACATTAAGAAAATACTTGATGGTTTTCCTTCGAAATCCCACCCGATGGGTGTTTTGTCTTCGCTGGTAACAACACAAACTGCTTTTTACCCGGAATCCTTAGACCCCAGCCGCTCACCTGAAGGTGTAGATCTCAGCATAATTCGTATTCTGGCAAAAATGCCAACTTTTGTAGCCTGGGCACATAAACACAAATTGGGTCACCCGGTAGTATACCCTAATGTGAATATGGACTATTGCTCCAATATGTTACAGATGATGTTTAAAATGCCGGGCAATGATTATGATGTCGATCCGGTTGTGAGCAACGCCCTCGATAAACTGCTGATTCTGCATGCTGACCACGAGCAAAACTGCTCAACATCAACTGTTCGTATTACAGGTTCTTCCAGAGCAAGTTTATATGCCTCAGTTTCAGCCGGTATCAACGCCCTCTGGGGTCCATTACACGGTGGAGCCAACCAGGCTGTAATAGAGATGCTGGAAAATATAAAAGCCGATGGAGGCGATACCAAAAAATGGATGGCCAAAGCAAAAGATAAAGACGATCCTTTCCGCCTTATGGGATTTGGCCACCGGGTATATAAGAATTTTGATCCCAGAGCCCGGATAATCAAGAAGGCAGCCGACGATGTATTGGAGAAATTGGGTATTCAGGATCCTGTACTCGATGTTGCCAAAGGACTGGAAGCAGAGGCTCTTAGTGATGATTACTTTGTCGAAAGAAAATTATATCCCAATGTCGATTTTTATTCCGGGATAATTTATCGTGCACTGGGTATTCCCGTTGATATGTTTACTGTGATGTTTGCATTAGGCCGATTACCCGGATGGATAGCCCAATGGAAAGAAATGAGAGAAAACAGTGAACCTATTGGTCGTCCCCGTCAGGTATATGTCGGCGAAAACCTAAGGCCATATGTTCCCCTTAGCAAACGGTAGTATTCCGTTGTCAAATATTCAATCGCATGTAAAGCGTTGAAAATATTTATCAGAAGCCTGCCAGTTGCAGGCTTCTTTTTTTTCATTGTAAACGAATTTATTTCCTTTCCTATGGATATATTTTACGATCCGGATTTCAGTCTGGAAAATCCTTATTTATCTCAAGCGGAATCTCACCACTGCCTAAAGGTATTACGGCATAAACCGGGTGATCAGATTGGTATATGTGATGGAAAAGGTGCATTGCATACAGGTACCCTCGGCAAAATCGAGACAGCGAAAACTTGTCATATTGAAAATATGACTACCCGATTGTTTAAAAAAAGCAGCGAAATACACATAGCTATTGCACCTACAAAAAATATGGATCGCATGGAATGGTTTGTGGAAAAGGCCACCGAACTTGGTGTTGACACCATCACTCCTATCATTAGTTTTCACTCTGAACGAAAAAAAATTAACTCCGAGCGCCTCAACAAAAAGGCGATAAGCAGTCTAAAACAATCAAAAAACACTTTTCTCCCCAGGATTAACCAACCTGTACAGCTCAATCGTTTTCTCGACCAAAACCTCCATCTGCTGGCAAATAAATATATAGCCAGCTTAATTGATCCGGACACCCCTCACCTTTACCAGGTTCCCGTTAAGCATAATAGATCCGTGGTGCTCATCGGCCCGGAGGGGGATTTCAGTTTGGAAGAAGAAAACATGGCCCGGGAAGCCGGTTTTGTAGCTGTTAGTCTGGGAGATAATACTTTGAGAACTGAAACAGCCGGTATCGTTGCATTGCATACCTTATTATTGAGAAATTTGCACTGATTAGTGTTTATCCGTAATGTCTGCTATCTTCGCTCCTGTTAAAATTTATATTTCACCTTTCGTTTTCATAACTTAAAAATTCGTGTGCTGATATGGCGTTGAATTATATCTGGCTTGGTTTTTTTTTCGTCGGTTTTCTGGTAGCCCTCCTTAAACTTGTTTTTTTGGGGGATATGGATATTTTTCCGGCTATGCTGGACTCAACCTTCGATATGTCCAAAACGGCTTTTGAACTCTCCATTTATATGACTGGGGCTATGAGTCTTTGGCTCGGGATTATGAAAATTGGAGAAAAAGGGGGTGTGATCACCGCCTTGTCAAAATTAGTTGCTCCGTTTTTCACCAGACTATTTCCGGGCATACCCCGTGACCACCCTGCAGGGGGCAGTATCATCATGAACTTCTCAGCCAACTTGTTGGGTCTGGACAATGCCGCAACACCACTGGGTTTGAAAGCCATGAAGGAAATGCAGAACGTCAACCAGACTAAGGACACGGCTTCAGATGCACAGATCATGTTTCTGGTGCTAAACACCTCAGGATTGACCATCATTCCACTTTCTATTTTGATAGACCGATCGGTCATGGGTGCGGCTAACCCAACAGATATCTTCATCCCTTTACTCATAGCCACCTTTTGCTCTACCATCGCAGGACTTATTGTCGTTTCCATATACCAACGGATAAAATGGGATCTGGTGGTCATCAGTTACCTGACCGTTGCTACTGTTTTTATCGGAGGAATAATAGCTATTTTTTCATCCATGCCGCAAGAAGATATTGGCCCGGTCTCAAAAGTGGTCAGTAGCGTAATCATTTTCAGTATTATTATTTCTTTCTTCACCATGGGCCTCATAAAGAAAATTAACCTTTACAGCACATTTATTGAAGGGGCTAAAGAAGGATTTCAAGTGGCCATTAAAATTATCCCATATCTGGTGGCCATTCTTGTTGGAATAGGTATTTTCAGGACATCAGGCACCCTGGATTATATCACCGGCGGCGTTGCTTTTCTGGTTGAACTAGCTGGCCTGGATACTCGTTTTGTTGATGCGTTGCCTACTGCCCTACTCAAGCCCCTGAGTGGAGGCGGTGCCAGAGGTATGATGATTGATACCATGGAAACTTTTGGCGCAGACTCTTTCGCGGGAAGGTTATCCGGTATTTTCAGAGGAGCAACTGAAACAACCTTTTATATCATTGCCGTATATTTCGGATCAGTAAACATACGAAAAACGCGCTACGCCATTACTGCCGGCCTTATTGCTGATGCCATTGGTATCATTGCTGCAATATTTGTGGCCTACCTCTTTTTCGGACATATGTGAGTTTTATTGGTAAAAAGATGTATATTTAATCAACATAACTCGTAATATTGCTTTCATAATGCAAATAACCGACTAATATGAGCGTTTTGGATAAAGAGAAATCAGATAAAAATATTTATGATAATGCTAAAAAGCATTTCCTGGGAAATTTCCCACCCAGTCTGCCCATCGAACAAGCTTACGTTCATATTGGAATGTACCTGGGTTGGATCATAGATACCGAACTCTATTCTGAAGATTTTGAAGACGAAGCCGATATTCAAATATTTCGTTTTAAAAGAAGGGAAATATCATGTACAATTCTCAGTGAAATATGGGACGGATACCTGGGCCATGAACTTTTCAATAATATCGGTAACATGTTTACGTACTACTATTACGGAGGGGGCCTTTATCATAACGATTATGAAAATGTACTGGTGAAAAAATTACCTTCGATCTATCACGTAAAAGACAACTGGGATAATTATGATAAACTAAAAGAGGTGATGGATATTCGATATAAAGACTGGAAAAAGCTCGTTAACATTGACTAAACGTTCATCCTTATTCCATTAAAGTAACCAATTTGCCCTCTTTATCCACAAGAATTTGAACTGGTTTGCGTGCAGCATTTGCCCCTGCATATTCTATAAGATTTATTTGTAATTCGCCATTGGCTAATAATTTGATGCCGTCAGGCTTTCCTTTTAAAACAATATTGGAGGCCCAGGATAATCCGTCTGCACGGTAAACTTTTGCAATCGTTGCCTTCCAAAGGGTGTCCATTTTAAAGGCATTTTGGCTTCCAAGGCTATCTTCAAGCAAAAATTCATCTTGCAGGTCAACAGGTGATTGAACGGATGTACTATCAACGCTTGTAATAAAAAACGCATTATCACTGTGATACAACAAATAATAAACCTGGCCATCCATATCAGAAATACCGGAAACCTTAGATTCCTTGGTATTTAATAAACTGTCTATGGGAATTTCAACATAAAAATCCGTAACACGTGCCGGCGTTACCTCCACCAAATAACCACTCAACGTATCACCCTTTAGCTTAATACCTGCTGCCATTTGGCCTATTCTACCCAATGGGTGATGATACCTTTCCTTCACCGAAAATCCCAGACTATCAATATATATTGTATCATTTTGATATAATGTATAAGCGTTACGTAAATGGTACTGATCATTCAGCTTGTTAAGTTCTTCAATAAGGCTACTGGAAAATTCCAACTTACTTTTGATGTATTGGTCCAGGCCCAGGTACCCACTATAGCGTTGATCAACAAAATCTTTAAAGTTCCGGAGGTGCTCATCAATATTTAATGAGGCAATATTTGTTGCCAGATCATGCACTTTCTCAAGTATCCCGGCCTCCTTTTGATTCAATGAAATCCGGAAGGTATAATCAACAGAATCCCTAAAGGAATTATTACTGAAAAACGTATTATAATAATTTAACTCCGCCAACCGCAATTCAATAAGCTTTAAGGGCAAGGGATTGCTATCATAAGTTAATATTTCACCCGGATCAAATTCATTGATGAATGAGCCGATCTCCCCGGAAATGCTATTGCTATCTGTCAAAGCCTGTGTGAGTAACTGATCAAGACTTTCATCGGCCTTCGCAAGCCTGTATTTTATGGGCAATATTTGTTGAGTTATCGTATTTTTAGTCGATTTTGCCCATTGCCCATAATCCCATGCAGCGACATCAAGCGCCAGAAAATCGACTTCGGTCAACCCATCCTTTTCAAAATCTGAGAGTTCTATGGGATCCAGCTTTTGGCCATAACCCGAACGTGGTATCTCCAGCAATTTTTGATGTATTTTTTCAAATGTAACATGAAAGCTGTCATACTGCGTAGCTATCTTGTCGATTTTCGCCATAAGCATCAAATCACTACGCAAGAGAAGCTGGTTATAGTTGTCATAACCCGCTCTCAAGTCACGGAATTGATTCTCCATTACAGCATAGATTGAAATGGCCTTTTTGAGTAGCGTATTGACTATTTCGATATCCTGACGCCTTTTCTCCAACCTTTTGATGTCTTCATCTATCGCAAAATGAACATCAAAAACTTTGATGGATACTTTCCCGGTTCTGACATCCCGCTTTAAAAACTTGTGGTAGTATTCATCGTTCCGCTTTACTTCTTTTTCATCGATGAATTGCCTGGCTAATGCATAAAAATAAAAACAGCTGTCGGTATAACTAACAATATCTTCCCCGTTCTTAAAAATATCAGATTTAGCGATTTTATCACTAAATACCAATGCCATTTGATAATGCGCATTGGGATGGTCATTATTTTTTTCATCAGCTAAGAATTGCCTTAGAAAAGGCTCTCCTTCTTCATATTTCTCAGCATCTAACAAATAAAATAAATCTTTATATTTTATCTTTTGACTTGATGCAGAAGTATAAAAAAAGAAATAAATAAAAATAAAAATAAATCCACCAGCGGGTCGGCTCATCAAATTTTACTTACTTATAGACACTATTAAAAATAAAATTAGCCCTTTTCGTTTAGATTTTATATATAAAACACTGACAAAAATCATGTTTAGTATAAATCTGAAATTAAAACTAAAGGGTTTAAGCAATTAGAATTCCGTTATCCATTCGTTAAACTACAGGAAAAAATCCAGTTATAAATGGTAATTCTCGGTAATTATTATCTTTGCAATGAACTTTTTAACAAGGCTATTTGTACTTACAGATAGTAATAAGTGTTTAGCCTTCATTATGGCAAGGATAACCTCAACCTTTTCAATGACTATATAATTACACATGAAAAAACAACTCAAGGAACTGGCCATCATAGCCATCATTTTTTCTGTTCTATATTTTACCGGATGGCATACTGAAGTCATTGCGTTGACCCAAAGGGCTGTGCTGTCTACGGGTATATTTAATCCGGGCTCAGATGATTTGTCCGGGGATAATACGGAAGATTTCGATTATGCCTTTAAAGTTAAATCACTTGAAGGAGACGTTTTGGATTTCAGTGAATATAAAGAAAAAGTAGTCTTTTTAAACCTGTGGGCCAGCTGGTGTGGCCCGTGCCGTGCCGAAATGCCCGGCATAGAAAAGCTCTATGATGAATTAAAAGATGAAAAAGACATCGCTTTTGTTATACTATCACTTGACAGAAATCCGGAGGAAGCTCGAAAATACATTGAAAATAAAGAATTCACCTTTCCGGTATACGTGTTAGCAGGTTATCCGACAGACCAGATCAATGCTCCCAACATTCCGACAACATACGTTGTGTCTCCTGAAGGGAAAATCATTTATAAGAAAGCGGGAATGGCAAAATACAATACACGGACGTTCCGTGAATATCTAAAGGAACAGGCCAGGCCTTAATAATAACTCCTGATCAATTCATTCTTCATTTTCAGTACTCCTTTGGTAGCTACTTCAGGTATAAAATACAGAAAAGGTACTTTCGCGACTTCTGGAACTTTAGGGTCAATAATATACTTGGGTACTGTTGGCCCCGTATAATTTATCAGCCCGGCGGCAGGGTAAACCAGGAGTGATGTCCCGATCACAGCAAAAATGTCTGCATTTGAAGTAATATTTGCAGCAACCTCGATCATGGGCACATGCTCACCAAACCAAACGATATGTGGTCTGAGCTGACTCCCCTTTTCACAAACATCCCCCATATTTATTTCGCCCTTCACCGCATAAACCAGTCGTTCATCAAGGGTGCTTCTCGACTGAAAGAGGCTGCCATGTAAATGAACAACATGTGTTGATCCGGCCTTTTCGTGCAGGTCATCAACATTTTGTGTAATCACCGAAACATCAAAATAATCTTCAAGTTCAGCTAGTAAAACATGCGCAGCATTGGGTTTTACCTCAAGGGCCTTTTTCCGACGTTCATTATAAAACTTCAAAACCAATTCAGGATTGGTCTTCCAACCTTCCGGTGAAGCAACAGTCATCACGTCATGTCCTTCCCAAAGCCCACCACTATCCCGGAAAGTGGACAAGCCACTTTCCGCACTTATACCGGCGCCGGTAAGGACAACCAGTTTTTTCATTTTTTCTTAAACTTTTTCTTTTTCTCAGGTGTCTTTTCTGCCAGGTCAATACACTCTTCCAGGGTTAATTCAGCAGGCTCTTTTCCTTTGGGAATTTTCACGTTTTTCTTTCCGGCCTTAATATAAGGTCCGAAACGACCATTGAGCACCTGTATATCCGGATTGGACTCAAATACCTTAATGATCCTATTGGCCTCTGTTTTACGCTTTTCTTCAATAAGCACAATAGCCCTTTCTGCAGTGATGGTATAGGGATCTTCCTCTTTGGGAATACTTACAAACTTATTATCATGCCGGATATAGGGGCCAAAACGTCCCACTCCGATAACCAATTCTTTTTCCTCAAATTCACCTAAATTACGGGGCAGTTTAAACAATTCAAGCGCATCTTCCAGTGTGATATTTTCAATAAACTGACCATTTCTTAGGGAAGCATAACGTGGTTTTTCAGCCTCTTCGTCACCATTGCCATTTTCTCCAATCTGAACTACCGGCCCGAAACGCCCCAATCGGGCTATCACTTTTTTCCCACTCGCGGGATCGATACCTATTTCACGCGACTTTTGGACTGAAGACCTTTCCAGACTTTCCGTTTCTTCAACTTTACGGTGAAATTTGCCGTAAAAATTATCAATCATCTTATCCCATTGTTGTTTACCATGCGCGATAGCATCAAATTCTTCTTCTACTTCAGCCGTAAAGGAATAATTCGTCACATCGGGAAAGTGTTCCACCAAGAAGTCATTCACTACCATTGCTATATTCGTAGGGAATAATTTATTTTTTTCGGCACCGGTATTTTCAGTGGCTATTTTTTCGTTAATTTTTCCCTTATTCAAGGTAATAAGGGTATATTCTCTTTTCACTCCATCCCTGTTTTCCTTGACCACATAATCCCGTTTTTGAATCGTTGAGATGGTCGGTGCATAAGTGGACGGCCGGCCAATACCCATTTCCTCCATTTTTCTTACCAGGGCAGCTTCCGTATAACGGGCTGGAGGGCGACTAAATGTTTCCCTTCCTATGATTTCATCCAAATCCAATTCCTGCCCAATAGTCAGCGCGGGTAACATTCCGGTGGTTTCTTCGTCATCATCATCATCACGTGACTCGAGATAAACTTTTAAAAAGCCATCGAATTTTATGACTTCACCATTGGCCACAAACTCTCTGACATGGTCTGATATCCCAATATGCACGATCGTTTTTTCAAGCACAGCTTCAGCCATCTGCGAAGCCACGGTACGCTTCCAGATCAGCTCATACAAGCGTTGGAGTGACTTATCAAGTCCGTCCCCCCGATCATTGAAGTTTGTAGGCCTTATGGCCTCGTGAGCTTCCTGTGCTCCTGCTGATTTTGCTTTAAAATGCCTGGTTTTTATATAATTTTTTCCATATTCCTGACCGATAACATCCGCAGCCCCTTCTTTGGCCTCGTCTGAAAGGTTCAAAGAATCCGTTCTCATATAAGATATTTTTCCGGCCTCATAGAGGCGTTGGGCCAGCGTCATAGTCCGAGCCACAGAATACCCCAGTTTTCTCGAAGCCTCCTGCTGGAGCGTACTGGTTGTAAACGGAGGAGCCGGTGATTTTTTCTGGGGCTTGGTTTGCAAGTCTCTGATACTGAAACGGGCATCCTTTATTTCACCCAGAAAGTCAATAACCTCCTTGGCCGAAGTCAGCTTCTGAGGCAACTCCGCCTTCATCCGGTTTTTCCCCACAATAAACTCAGCAGTAATTCGGTATGAAGACTTTGACTCAAACTGGTCAATCTCCCTTTCACGATCTACTACCAGTCTAACAGCCACAGACTGTACCCTTCCGGCACTAAGGCCCGTTTTAATCTTTTTCCATAAAATGGGAGACAATTCAAATCCAACCAGTCGATCCAGCACCCTTCTGGCCTGCTGCGCATTTACCAAATTGATATCTATACCCCGTGGATCTTTTAGTGAATTTTCAATGGCCTTTTTCGTGATCTCTCTGAACACGATTCGACGTGTTTTCTTATCGTCAAGGTTCAAAGCTTCCTTTAGATGCCATGATATGGCCTCCCCTTCACGGTCATCATCACTGGCCAGGTAAACAGTTTCAACCGCTTTCGATAACTTTATCAAATCCTGCACCACAGCTTTCTTATCAGGGGTCACCTCATATGTTGGTAAATAGCCATTTTCCACATCCACTGCCAAACCGTCTTTCGGTAAATCACGGACATGACCATAGCTGGAAACGACCTTAAAATCCTTACCCAGATAACCTTCAATTGTCTTCGCCTTAGCAGGCGACTCAACAATAACTAAGTTTTTTTGCATTGCCCCCAATCCTTTTCGTGTTTAAAAATATTCAAATATCAACAAAAATTTTAAATTGCAAAGCTAAGGCTTTTAATGTATTAATTTCAACTAATTCCGTTTATGGCCAAATTAAACCTTTACCTCCTTCGACATGCCCGTACACAGGACCGGCAGGGCAACCAAACCGACATAGAGCGAGAACTCAGTACGGTAGGTTTGCAAAACTCAACCAGAATGGGGATGAATCTAAGTAATAAAAACCTGCAATTTGATATGATCGTATCCAGTCCGGCCATCCGGGCTATCACAACCTCCGGGCTGGTTGCCGAGCAACTGAAATACGACACAAACAATATATATATCAATGATGAAGTATACGACGCATCCATTCGAAACTTATTGAAGATTGTTAATAACTTCAAAAATGAATGGAAAAATGTACTATTGGTTGGCCATAATCCGGCAATCACATATCTTGCCGAATATATTTCGGATGGCGCTATTGGTGACATGACAACCTGTGGCCTGGTACATATTCAGTTTCAGGGCATCAAGTGGGATGCTATTAGCGAACATTCAGGAAAGTTTATTAGTTACATATACCCTGATTTACTCAATTTTTGATTATGTTGTTTTTAGGATTTGATATAGGAAGTTCCTTCGTAAAAGGAGCAGTGATTGATGGTGAAACGGGCAAACCACTACTTTCGGCGCAATATCCGGAAAAAGAACTCGATATGATTTCTACCCAAACAGGATGGGCAGAACAAGATCCTGAAATGTGGTGGTTCAGTGTAAAAGAAATAGCTAAAAGCCTGGCTGCCCGTCTGGGAAAAAGAAAAAATGAAATAGCAGCCATTGGTATATCATATCAAATGCACGGCTTGGTACTTGTTGACAAAAACCAACAAGCCCTGCGACCCTCTATTATATGGTGTGATAGCCGTGCCACGGATATCGGTCGAAAGGCCTTTCAGGACTTGGGTCAGGAAAAGTGTCTGGGGCATTTACTGAATTCTCCAGGAAATTTCACAGCATCCAAAATGAAGTGGGTACTTGATCATGAAAAAAGCCTCCTTGAAAAAGCAGATAAAATGATGCTTCCCGGTGATTTTGTCGCACTTAAAATGACCGGGGAAGCCCGAACAACCATTTCAGGGCTGTCAGAAGGTATGCTCTGGGATTTTAAGCAGAAAGAGGCCGCCCATTTTTTACTGGACTATTATGGAATATCCGCTGATTACCTTCCACCGCAATTAACATCTTTTGAGTACTCCGGTCAACTTACAGCTATAGCGGCAAATGAAATGGGGCTGGCTCCCGGTATCCCTGTAACATACCGGGCCGGTGACCAACCCAACAATGCATTGTCACTCAAAGCACTGGAACCGGGTGAACTTGCTGCTACAGCGGGAACCTCTGGCGTGATTTATGGCATTAGCGATCAGGTAAAATATGACCCGCAATCCCGCGTGAACACTTTTGCTCATGTAAATTACACCCCTGAAAAACCGAGATTAGGCATTCTGTTATGTATCAATGGAACAGGGATTCTCAATCGATGGGTGAAAGAAAATACCGGCTGGACAGATTATGAATCCATGAATACTGCAGCATCAGCAGTCAATGTGGGTTCAGACGGTTTATATATTGTGCCTTTTGGCAATGGTGCAGAACGCGTGATCAACGACAGAAACATCGGCAGCTCCATCCACGGGCTCTCCTTCAATCAGCACACACGGGCTCACCTGGTGAGGGCCGCTCAGGAAGGAATTGTTTTTAGCCTGTTTTATGGGATGGAGATCATGAAAGAACTGGCTATATCTCCCACCACTATTCGTGCGGGACATGCCAATATGTTTTTATCACCTATCTTTTCCAATACATTAAGCTCCCTCAGTCAGGTTCCCATCGAACTGTTTAACACTTC
>Ga0224506_10001796_pt1 | contig 15104 bp, 17 predicted proteins | sample SF_Jan12_sed_USG_2_FD_169108 | JGI IMG/M metagenome (GOLD analysis project Ga0224506, IMG submission 169108) | Sediment microbial communities from San Francisco Bay, California, United States - SF_Jan12_sed_USGS_8_1 | ecosystem: Environmental > Aquatic > Marine > Sediment | place: USA... | reverse complement strand
AAATTACATTAATACTCATAGTTCTCTCTTATTCCTCATTTTCAAATTGATTAAAAAGTGATTCTTAATCAATTATCATTCTTTTTTCAATTTTTACCAATCTCTGATATTGTTCATGTTCGTCTTTATTTAACTTATGAAAAGCTAGCAATAATCCAGATATATTGTCGCCATCACGATTTGTTTCAACAATAAACCTACCAAAGTCTTGAATAGAAAGATCCGCATCTGCTGTATTGTTAAGCGCCACAATAAGTTGACCTGATCCATCGTTAATAATTACATCAACTTCATTAATTCCAACTATAAATCCAACAATTTTAATTCTTGAAATGCCAGCTGGTATTTCATTAATTGTTGTATCAATACTTCCTTCTGGTCTTTTATCTTTCATAATATCATTCCTAATCATATTCTCTCCAATTTTTTTCACACCCTAAGCACTTAAAAAATCGAGTTGGTGCTTCATCAGCGCTTCTTGTTTGAATTTCCCAAAATTCAATCATTTGCATTGTGTTACATTTTGGACAAAACATTTCCTTTTGAGGTCTTCCTACTGTTCCTTGTTGTTGTTCTTCTAAAATTAGCATTTTTCCACCTTCTGGATCTGCTTTTCGATCTTCATCTTCATATGAAATTTTTCCTATTTTTCCCTCTGCTTTAATTTCATCACATTCAATACAATATGGCAGGATATCATTATCTACTTTTTTCGGTTGTAGCAGCGAATCGCATGCATCACAAAAATCCATATTCTATTATAGAATCCTTGTGTTAAATATTTTAACTTCTAAATCTTGATTTTAACAATTTTTTTTCTCTTTATTATCTCAACGATGATTTGTATATCAAATTAGATTTGGGGTGAATTTGTAAATGATACCTTCAAAATTCTTAAGAGAAGGTAAACCAATAATCGTATAAACAGTCATTCAATTTGAATGAATAACCGATACAAGGGCCTATAACTCAGCCTGGTTAGAGTGACCGGCTCATATTGGGTAGATCCCATTGAGATACCGGTCTGTCGCTGGTTCGAATCCGGCTAGGCCCATTATATTATTTAAATAATTTTTTCTATAAATTATATTAATAAAAAAAAAAAGAGTGACCCAGCCGGGATTCGAACCCGGGTCCACGAGGTGAAAGCCCGCGATGATTGGCCGGACTACACTACTGGGCCATAGATCAAGGATCTTATACTGTATGTTAGTCTCCAAGGGTTTTAAATTTCTAGATAAGTATCTATGAAATCGATGTAAATTTTGTTTTGTATGTAAGAAATTAGATAACGTTTAATCTTACATTATGCAAACGATTGTTGAGATTACAATCACGACTTTTAAGAATATCAAATTATAATATATTGTGAGGATAAATATTCCTTAGTACTTGGGCTCGTGGTTTAGCTCGGTTAACTTATTTACTTGCGAGAGATAAGACCGATTAACGCCTCGCTTACACCGAGGAGGTCGCCAGTTCGAATCTGGCCGGGCCCACCATTTGTTTTATTGAGTAATTAATCTTCAAATAAAGATTTCATGTGTTTTTGCACAAAAACTAGTGATTTTCAATATGATACTAGAAAAAGTACTAAAGCAATTGAGTAATTAAATTCATTATATATGTCTGTCACTGATATTACTCAAAAGCAAAAACAAGAACTAGTAAAATTGTTAACTTCAATTTCTAAGCAATGTGAATTAGAGGCATTAGGTATTGTTACTCGAGAAGGTATTACCCTAGCATTTTTTGTACAGGCTGGCGCAGATCCAGATTTATTATCAGCTATATCTGCAGCAGTGATGTCAACCGGAACGCATGTTACATCTCGTATGAATCACGGTCCTTTACAAGCAATGTTAATCAGAGGAGAGGAGGGATTTACAATTCTTGCTACTGCAGGAGATCATATTTTAATTGGAGCATCTAAAGAAATCCATTCTATTGGTTTAACATTAAATACCATAAGAGATTTTGCTGAACCGCTAGAGGCAATATTAAGTAGTTAATAAAGATACGCTACCATATGATAATTCATTCATTAAGTGGAATTTTTGATGGATATAATTTTATCCAAGGTCCTTTATCTGTTGAAATCAATGATAAAATTATTTCCAATATCATAATTACTGATTCTACTATAGGTGAAATAAATGGAAAAAATCAAATATTAAGTACACCTTTTAACGATGCTCACACACACTTAATTTTTGCAGGTGAAAGATATTTTGAATTATCAAAGAAACTAGAAGGTAAATCATACTCACAAATTTTATCAGAAGGAGGTGGAATTCAATACACTGTATCTCAAACAAGGAAAGCATCTGATGCAGAGTTATTAGAATTAGTTTTGAATAGATTAGACACTGCTTTATCCTTTGGTACTTTAATTGTAGAAGCTAAAAGTGGCTATGGACTTAGCTTTGATGAAGAAATAAGATTATTAAAAATTCTAGAGCAGGCAAATATACAACATCCAGTAGAAGTAGTAAATACATTCTGTGGAGCTCATGTATTTCCGAAAGAAAAATCAAAAACGGCTTACATGGATGAAATATTGGATGATATGATTCCTTTCATTTCCAAAAAATCACTAGCAACCAGCACTGATGTATTTTGCGATGTGGGAGCATTTTCTGTTGATGAAACTAGAAGGATACTTGATAAATCACTTAGTCTAGGACTTCCTGTCCGCGTACACGGTGATGAAATATTGTATACAGGAATTAGCCAAATAGCGGCAAAAGAATATAATGCATTAAGTGTAGATCACCTGTTACAAGCAACAGAAAATGATTTTACAATTATAAGCAACACTCCAACGATTGTAAATTTTATGCCAACTGCACCATTTGGATTATTTGTAGATACAATTCCTAGAGATTGGAATAAAACATCAGTAAAAATAGGATTGGGAAGTGACTTTAATCCAAATAATTGGACTTTATCTATGCAAACTGTATTAAGAATGGCTGTGTTCAGATACTATTTACATCCAATCCAAGCATTCAGAGCAGCAACTTCCGGATCATATCAATCGATAACTGGAAATAAAATGGAATTATTATCTATTAAATCGAAGGCGACTTTTGTAATACTAAATGGTAAGTCTTTGGAGGAAGTTATTTCAAAATTAGGTCAAAATTTAATAGCAGATATTTATATTGAGGGAAAACGTATTATTTGGAATAAGTAAATTATAATTTTAGTATTTTCATTGGCACATAAATTGAATCAATTTGCCATAACTCTAGTATTGAACCTGATTTTATTTTGGATAATGGAAACCTCTGAAGTGGAGACCAATTAGGTAAAGTTACAATCATCTTCTGGTTATTATTAATTACTTCAACTTCATATGGAAGTAATGAGGAAGCATTATTATAAAAAAGTTGATCAGGATATAATTCAAAGTAGTATTGTTCCTTTTCAGATAATTCTGATGGTTGTCGAAATGATTTAACTTCAGTAATCATTAAAGAAGATTTTATTGGTGTTATTATTTTTACTTGAGTATTTATTCCAAGATCAGCCTCAACTATATTTACAACTTGATGTTCAAATCCACCTTCGATTTTCCATAGTTGGAGTAAAATTGCTGGAATTGAATCATCAATATCTATGGACATAACCATGAAATGTGAAAGTGGAATCTGATTATTCCCAAATTCAATAATATCAAATACATTTAATTTTGATAATAATTTTTTATTTTCAAAGGATTCAATATCAATAACCATGTACAATTACCTAAGGTCAAATAAAAAACAGCACTCTAGCTATATACAATATCTAACTAATATATTATATACCCATTTAATTGTGCAGTAAATATTGTAATTAATTCTCTATTCAGGTTCATTCTATAACAACTTATAATGGTAAATTATTCCAGAAATCAATAATAAATTAATTAATTATGTAGTAATAGCAATAGACAGGAACAATTGAAGAGGTATATCTTTAAAATTTTTTACATTGGTAGCAATTACTTAGGCTTTCAAAGACAAAAAAATGGAATGGGAATTGAAAATTTTGTTGAATATGTATTTGTACTTCTTGGATATATCGAATCTTTTAGAAATAATAGATATATATCTACAAGTAGAACTGATGCAGGAGTGAGTGCAATTGGTAATGTATTTACTCTAAATATAATTAATGAACCCAATTTGAAGCAAATTAATTATCTATTACCTCGCGATATAATCATTTGGGATTATGCTGAAGTATCCTTAAATTTTAATCCGAGAATTAAATTATCTAAAATTTATTCATATATTTTAATGGAAAGAATTGATATTGAAAAATTGAAGGAACTAATTGGTGTAAATAATTTTTCAAAACTAATTAAAAGAGATGGTGCAGGAAGGTATAATCCGGAGACTAGAATTATAGGAGTTTCAAATTCCCTAGAAAATGATATGTGCGTAATTAATTTGGAAGGAGATAATTTTGGAAGGCAACAAATTCGAAACATGATTGGTTTTTTACGTGATTCACGTTTAAAACAAAGAAGCCTAAAAAATTATTTAATATCAAATGACAAAATAGATATTAAACCAGCAGCTCCTGAATATTTAATATTAAGGAGTATAAATTTTATTGATGAAATCTCATGGAAAAGGAAATATTTAAGTGACGAATTATATTTTCTTAAAATAAGGATTAACACAGAACGCAGTTTACCACCGTATTTAATTCTAATATATCAATTTTTAAAGGAGAGTTTAATTTAAAGTACCAAGTGATAAAAATAAAGAAAACAATTGAATATCGGCGGAAGCACCTTCTGTAATTCGATAATCAACTTCAGCTATGTTTTGAATCAACAATAATTTTCCATCATTGGATAATTCTATTTCAAATAGTTCATTAAATAAATGACGTAAAATTTCTGCTGGAGATATTCCTCTATTGAAAAGTAATTCATGTAATGTATCTTTAATTTGTTTATAGTTTTGGTTTAAGGAATAAGAAACCAATTTCGATACTTCCTTCTTCTCTACACTGCCAGCTGTTTGATATACTATTTTTGGAGTGACACGCCCACCCATTGCGGCCGTCGCTTGTAAAATATTTATTGCTTTACGTAAGTCACCATTTGAGATCTCAATTATGGTTTCTATTGCTTCTTCAATAATATCAACCTTTTCCAATGATGCTATTTGAGATAATTTCCCAAAAATGTCTTTACTATTTAATTGACTAAACCTAAAAAAAGCACACCTTGACTGAATTGGTTCAATTATTTTACTGGGATAATTACATAAGAGAACAAACCTTGAAGTATTTACGTATTTTTCCATAGTTCTTCTTAAAGCGTGTTGTGCTGCTGAAGTCAATGCATCAGCTTCATCAAGGCTAATTATCTTAAAAGGTGCATTATCTATTGGAAGAATTCTTGCAAAATCTTTAACTTGATTCCTAATGACATCAATCCCTCTGTCATCACTTGCATTTAACTCTAATAGATTTCCACTAATTGAGGATTCATTGAAGATTTCTCTGGCTAAAGCAATAACTGCCGAAGTTTTACCGGTTCCTGGTGGACCTGCAAATAGTAAATGGGGAAGGGAATTTGAAGATATAAAACCTTTCAATCGTGTTTTAGTTTCTTCATGACCAATTATATCTTCTATTTTTTTTGGTCGGTATTTTTCAACCCACATAATATTATAATTCATTGTAATAATTCCTATATAATCTTACGTCTAATAAATTATGGTAAAATTACTCGTCATAAGTTTCAATCCAAAATTGAATAAACTCTTTTATTCGTCTTCCACCTTCTGAATTGTTATTTATCTGAAAAATTCTGATTCGGCCATATCTTTTTTCTATGACTATATTTAGATCACAAAGTTTATTCAAATGACCTTTTAGATTACTATGATTTAATTTGACTTTTTTTCCTAAACTTGTAATTGTTAAATCTTCATTTTTTGTAAGTTCAACTAATATTTTTATTTTGCCTTGACTATTGAAGATATGTTCCAATGGAGGTAATTTTACAAAAGTGTTAAAATTATGAGTAAAGAAATTCTTCATTATACAATCTTATTTGATGTATCTAATATAAATATGACTGTCCTCTTTAGATGTGAAAAAATGAAAATTATCGGATTAATAATGTAATATATTAATATTAGAGATATTCCATAAGAATGCTGACAATGATGTATTTAGCCTTACTGATTTATGATGATAATCTTGAGTTCTGAGTCAGCTTTATTTTTTGGGTAAAAAGTTAATATTATCAATTGACCAAAAAACATGACCATCACTAATTTGTCTTAATGGATCACTCAATTTAATTGCATTTTCAAAGGGCATTACAATATCGATTATATGATCTTCATTATTATTCCTCATTTTTTCAATTTTACCATGATATCCTTCTATAACTTGTAAAACACTACCTAAATAAGTCCCTTCAATATTAACTTCTATATTTGCATATGGTTCATGAATTTTTGATTTTGATTGTACTAATCCTTTTTTAATTATAATTAAACCATTTATTAATCCATTTTCATAAGTTTGTTGTTTTTCATCAATTTCCACCTTGTTAATAGATAATATTAAATTCCTTATTTTCAAACCGCTTAATGGAGAATTTTTTACTGTTTGTTTAAATACTTCAATCATTCCAGTAATATATTCTGAATTCAACTTTTCTTTTATTATGAAAAGATTCCCATAGGAATCATTATAATGGATTGCTGATTGATCTTTAAACTCCTCCTTCTTTCCGATTGTCAATTCCATTTTAAATGTTTCATCGTATGTAAATTCACAGCTTTGAGTTGGACATTCATATTTTAATATTATTGGTTCACTAACATAGAGTTCGATCCCTAGTTCCTCAATCTCTTTAACCAATACATCAAGTTGTAGGATACCTACACCATAGACAAGAATTTCACCAGTCTCACGATTTAATTCATACTCTAATCCAGGATTGAATTGAGTTATTTCTATTACAACTTCTTGTAGGCGATTTAAATCCTTCAAAGATTGAGGTTCTAGACTAACACCCACAACAGGTTTTTGTACATATTGGAATGCTCTAGTAAATAAATCTATATTCTCTGATTTTGATAGAATTTCACCCGGTATAATTGCAGTATTACCAACGATACCACCAATCATACCGGGTAATAATTCTTTTACAGGTTTGTTAGTTCTACCATGAATATTATATATCCTTGTAATTTTGAAATATTTTTTAGAGATAGAAGAATACAACTTATCATTAATTTTTAAGACACCTGAAAGAATTCTAACATAGTTGCCATAAATGATTTGTTTATCAATTCTAAATCCTTTTCCTACAAGAAGTAATACATCATTAGTAGGATCACATTCCATTATCAAACGTTTAATTTCCTCATCCTTATTATCATATATCGTATTTAATCTATTTTTCTGACCTTCTTGTGGTGTTGGTATAAATTCTATTATTGATCGGATAAGTATTTCACTAATTGAATATGATTCACCAATAGTTTCATTTTGATTTGAATGATAAAAGTTAATGATATCAGTGATACGTTTTCCAGATTTCACAAATTCAGAGTTGATACACCAACCCTCTAATGCACTCCCTATAATTACATTTCCATTCTCAAAATTTAAAAATTTAAGTTTACCAGACCGATATTTACTTATTAAGTGATTTACTTCTTTTATTATATTTTTAATTCTTAATTCTATAGACTGTACTGATAATTTTAGCTCATTCACCAATCTATCAAATTTGTTAATAAATAAAATTAAAGATAAATCATCTAAAATTGCCTGTCGTAGTACTGTTTTGGTTTGAGCCATAATTCCCTCAGCAGCATCAACAATTATTATTGCACCATCAACTAGTTTAATTGATTCTGCAACTTTTCCTGAAAAATCAATATGACCCGGTGTATCAATTAAGTTAATGAAATAAGGAATTGAATTATGATAAATCAAGAGATTTGCTAATGCTGATTCAATTGTTATACCTCGTTTTTGTTCCTCGGGTAGGTAATCAAGCGCTCTTAGATCCCCAGCCATATTTTTTGGAATTAATCCAGATATAGCCAATAAATAATCAGATAATGTCGTTTTGCCATGATCTACATGTGAAATTATAGACAGATTTCGAATGTATTGTGATTGTAATTTATCCATTAGAGAAATTCATATCCTTAAATTGTCAAATTGAGCACTTTAATAATAGAATTCTATTATAAAAATAGTTCAAATTAGATCATTATAAATTTATTCAATAAAAATAAATTTAGTTTGAATATTTATCAGTTATCCAAAATATACAACACCAATATTGACCTTATTACAAGCTTGAATCAATGGATGGATATGAATTCAATCGAATCATTACTAAAATTAAGACCAGAAGATTTAATTAAAACACTTAGAGTAAATTTACTTAAAATTGGTAGGGAAGAAGCAATGGAAAATTTGGCTGAAGAAAATATCATTACTAAAATCCACCCCTTCATACCAGAAGGGTTGATAATTACCAAAGGAAGTAATAAAGTAGGTTCCAGTCTATCTTACTTAGCTGGTGAAGTCATGCCACAAGGTCTTGGTTCAATGTTAACTGTACTTGCTTTAGATCCAAAACCGGGTGATACAATACTTGATATGGCAGCTGCACCTGGTGGTAAAACTTGCTTCATAGCCGAAAGGATGCAAAATAAGGGGAGGTTAGTTGCAAATGATATTTCTTTCAAAAGACTAAAAGCATTATTATTTAACTTAGCTAGACATAATATACAAAATATATCAGTTATTAACAATAATGCATTATATCTTGACTTACCTATGCAATTCGATAAAATATTATTAGACGCACCGTGTACCGGAGAAGGTTTAATTGTATCACAACCAAATAGAAAGAGATCTCGGGATATTCATGATATTTATGCATTACAAAAAACACAAATTTCTCTAGTAAAAAAAGCTATATCGATGTTGAATAAAGGTGGTTCTTGTGTTTATTCAACTTGTTCATTATCACCATTAGAAAATGAATTGGTAATAGATCAATTTCGAGATCAAATTGAGATTCAGGAAATTAATATACCAGGTGACTGTGGTTTAAATTCAATTAATGATGAATTTATCAAGACCAAGAGGTTAATACCATCTAAACATAAATGTGATGGATTTTTTATTTGTAAATTTGAGGTAAAATTATGATTGTACAAGCTATCCAACAGATCCTACAAAAGTATTTTTCCAATGAAATCACACTAAATCACAAGCTACATTATTATAGATACAATAATAATAATACTCAAGTTTATTCTTTTTCTTTTGATGAAATAAATACAATGGATAATGCAATAAATGGAATGGTTATTTTGATAGTACAAAATAAGAAAATTGTTATCGTTCCCAGCATAATAAATTGCATAGAAAAGATCTTTCCGGAGCTGGTTGTTTCGGAGAGCAAGTTAAATAAAATTATTTTTGGTAAAAGTATATTGCTTAACGATACTAATAAAATAGCAATAGTTAAAGATCCTAAAAATCGATTAGTTGGATTTGGTGTTGGAGAAGCTGGTACCTTTACTCCATTGATTGATCTGGGAGGATATCTAAGGATAGAATAAAATATCAAATTAATAAAAATCAAAAACAACCATTCTTTATTAGTTATCCAATAGTAACTATTATATCAAAGTAAGTATAAATTTTTTATGAGGAATAGGCGAAATTAATGATTGATTCAGGATCAATGATAAAAATCGATTATACTGCAAAAATTATTGAGAATGATGAAGAAGGGGATATAAAAGAATTTGTTTTTGATACTACAATTGAAGAGATTTCAAAAAGTGAAAATATATTCAAACCCGAAAATATTTATCAACCCATGCTTATTGTTCTTGGAAAAAAATGGATTCCAACAGGATTAGAAAGAGCAATCATTAATGCAAATGTAAATGAAACCATTGACGTCGTGATTCAACCAGAAGATGCTTATGGGCCAAAAGATCCGGCAAAAATAAAACTTGTTGCAAGAAGAGAATTTCAAAAGCTAAACATTAATCCCTCTGTAGGTGACAGAATAACTCTTGGTTCTCAAACAGGAACCATCTTATCAGTCAGTGCAGGTAGGGTTAGAATTGATTATAATCACATTCTTGCAGGTAAAGAAATTCATTATTCTGTGAAAATCTATGATATTATCAAGGGGGATGAACAAAAAATTTCTGCTCTGATAAAACGTAGAATTCCTGGTGCAGATTTAGAAAACATGACTATTGAAATTAAAGAGGATAAAATAATTGTTAACTTACCAGAACAGGCTAGATTTTTTGAGTATATTCAATTCGCCAAAGCAGAAGTTGCCAAGGATATTTCAGAAATATTAACAAATTATAAATACATTGAATTTTCAGAAATTTTCCCAATAATTTAATTTAATAATCCTGTTTCACTTAAAGCTGCAATTGCGGCTTTTTTAGTAATTCCAGAGCTTAAAATTGTAAATCTATCAGGACGAACACTATTTGCGTTTACAATTGCATCCACAAACACATCTTCATCAATTCCTATTTCTTTTAGTGTTATAGGTGCACCTATTGTTTGTAAAGCTTTCCGAATCCGTAACCAATCACCTCCGTGTAAGTACATAGTTACAATTGAGGCTATACCACATTGCTCTCCATGCAATGCCGGTTTTTCTAGTACATCTTCCAAAACATGAGAGATCATATGTTCTGCACCTGAAGCAGGTCTAGAAGAACCAGCAATACACATTGACATTGAACTAGTGATTAATCCCTTCATTACAGTATATGCAGCTTCCTTGGTATTCGTTGCAATAATATCCGCAGATTTAATCATGGTTTCTGCAGTCATATTTGATAAGGCAACTGAATAATGACTTATATGCTCACCAGTAATTCTGTTTGAAAGTTCCCAATCTAGAACCGCTGTTTTATTACAAATGATATCGGCACATCCAGATATGGTAAACCTCTTTGGTGCGTTAGATATTACATCAATATCGGCGATAACTCCAAATGGAGAATGTGCAAGTAGTGAATGCTTTTTGTCAATACCTAATAATGAAGCTCGTGGACTACTTATACCATCATGAGATGCAACGGTTGGTATAGAAATAAATGGAATATTAGATAAATAACTCGAATATTTGGCAACGTCTATAACTCTACCTCCACCAACAGCTAAAACAAAGTTTGTATTTTTTTCACTATAGATTTGATGAAAACGCTTTGCTTCTTCTATAGTTGCTTCTGAAATTAATAAAGCTTCGACATCAAATTCTTCCTTTACAACCTCCATGATTTTTTCTCCTAAAATCTTAATGGTTATTTCATCAGCCACAAGGATGCAAGATCCCTTGAGATTTAATCGTTTCAATGAAAGATTTATTTCTTCAATAACTGATGATCGAACTTCAATTAATCTAGGTAATTCGATTGCAGGTCTATCAAGTCTCATAAAGAATCCTAATTTTAAGGGTGTTAATAATTTAATCACTATAGGAATTTAATTTAGTTAAAATTACAATAGTTATTTGCAAAATCAATTTAATTTATTGGATAATAATTGCATTAAATTCGATAGTGTAGAACTGAGTTTTTTATATAAATGTTTGACTTGTTATGTAAACACAATTTTTTAAACACCCGCTTATACTTTAAAATTGTATAATTTCCTTAGGGGATTAAGATAAATGAGCAAAGATAAACCCCATCTTAACTTAGTCATCATTGGTCATGTAGACCACGGAAAGTCTACAATGACAGGACATCTACTTTATCTTGCTGGTGCAGTAGATGATAGAAAAATTGCTAAATTTGCTAAAGAATCTGAAAGTATGGGTCGTGCAAGTTGGAAATTCGCTTGGGTACTCGATAAATTAAAAGAGGAACGTGAAAGAGGTGTAACCATCGATATCGCATTCTTCAAATTTAATACTCAAAAATACGATTTTACCATTATCGACGCACCAGGTCACAGAGATTTTGTTAAAAACATGATAACTGGTACTTCTCAAGCAGATGCTGCATTACTTGTTGTTAGTGCAGAAAAAGGTGGATTTGAAGCAGGTATTAGTGCACAAGGACAAACCAAAGAACATGCTCTTCTAGCAAAAACACTTGGAGTTGGCCAATTGATAGTATGTATTAACAAGATGGATACTGTTGATTTTTCAGAAGAAAGATACAAAGAGGTAAAAGATGAAATCAGCCGTATGTTAACTGAAGAAAAAACAATGTCTTGGGACTTGGATAAAATACATTTCATACCAGTATCTGGAATTGAGGGTGATAATCTCAAAGAAAAATCATCTAAAACACCATGGTATTCCGGACCTGTTGTCTTAGGAGCTTTCGATTCACTTGAAGTACCCTCAAAACCAACAGAAAAACCATTAAGATTACCAATCCAAGATGTTTATTCAATTCAAGGTATCGGTACTGTTCCATCAGGCAGAGTAGAAACAGGAGTTATGAAAGCAGGTGATAAGATTATTTTCAATCCATCTGGAAAGAAAACTGTTGTTAATACAATCCAAATGCACTATGAAGAAATCAAACTTGCAGAACCAGGAGACAATATTGGATTTGCTGTAAGAGGTATTTCAAGAAATGAAATTCGAAGAGGTGATGTAGTTGGTACTCAAGACCAACCTCCAACAATTGCAGATACATTTGAAGCAACAGTAATCGTAATTCGACACCCAACAGTAATACCAGTAGGATACACACCAGTCATCCACGCAGGTACCTCACAAATTGCATGTGTATTTCAAGAAATAAAATCAAAAATTACATTGAATAAAGCAGGAAAAAGAATTAAAGTTGAAAATCCCACTACACTAAAGAATGGAGATCAAGCAACTGTCATTTTGAAACCTGTTAAAGATGTAGTAATTGAACCATTTAAAGAAATCCCACAACTTGGTAGGTTTGCCATCCGTGATATGGGACAAACAGTCGCAGTTGGTATAGTAACTTCTGTTAAAGCAAAATAAAAAAATTAAACTTATAACTTTCTTAAACTAAATTATTATTGTTTTTACGCGATCAATATAGTATATCTTATATTAAAAAAATATGAAACTAGATTAGTTAGAGGCATATTTATGAGTGAGCTTTTACTTTTCAATAAGTGGTCTTTTGAAGATATCCAAATAAATGACCTTGGATTACAAAAATATATCAATTTGAAACCCATTATTATACCTCATTCCAGTGGAAAACATAGTTCACAACGATTTAAGAAAACAGAGGTAAATATTGTAGAGAGGTTTATCAATAAGTTAATGCGGCCTGGAAAAAATGCTGGTAAGAAAATGTTAGCAATTAGGGCTGTAGAAGCAGCATTTGAGATAGTGCATTTAAAATTAAATATCAATCCAATTCAGATTCTTGTCGATGCAGTAACTAATGCTTCACCAAGAGAAGAAACTACAAGGATATCATTTGGTGGTGTTGCACAACATCAAGCAGTAGATATTGCACCATTAAGAAGAGTTGATTTATCCTTACGATTTCTAACTGAAGGAATTGCTAATTCGAGTTTTTCAACAATTAAATCATATCCAGAAGTAATTGCTGATGAACTAATTCATGCCTCAAGAAACGAAACTAGTTCTGCAGGTGTTAGAAAGAAACAAGAATTGGAAAGAATAGCTTATTCAGCAAGATAGGAGATGAGATTATGGGAAAAAGACCGGCAAGATGTTATACAAAAATTAGCGGACCAGCGAATACACGAACCAAAAAATATGTTCGTGGTGTACCAGGTAGTAAAATCGTAATGTTTGATATGGGAAATAAATCAAAAGATTTTCCAGTTCAAATACATTTAATTAATCTGGAACAATGTCAAATCAGACACATGGCCTTAGAAGCAGCTCGGCAAGCAGTAAATCGTTGGCTTCAAAAGAGAATAGGAAGAGACGGATATCACTTCAGGATCCGGATTCATCCACACCATATCTTAAGAGAAAATAAAATGATGGCATTTGCCGGTGCAGATAGAATGCAAGATGGGATGAGAAGATCATTCGGTAAACCAACAGATAGATCTGCAAGGGTTGATGCAAACTCTGAAATATTATCTGTTGGAATAGAACCCAGACATTACAAAACTGCTATTTTCTCCTTAGAAAAAGCCATTTCTAAACTACCCACACCAGCGAAAGTTGTTGTAGGAAAAGGAAAAGAATTGGTTAAAAACATCAAATAGTCGAGGTAGCTCAGACGGTTAGAGCGCTAGACTCATATTCAGCAAAAGGCTAAATCTAACCTCGAGGAGCGATCTAGAGGTCGGGGGTTCGATTCCCCCCCTCGACATTTTCTTGTTATTTTATCGTTAATATAAAAATTTAATTTTTAAAAGGTGTTAAATTTTTTGAAAGTTGATCTGCATTTACATTCTGAATTTTCATGGGACAGTAAGGTAAAGATTGAGGACTACATAAAAAAAGCTGAAGACTTGGACTATGGTGCAATTTCAATTACAGATCATAATTCTGTAGAAAGTCATCAAGTTATTGATAGATTACAAAAATCGACAAATATATTATTAGTACCTGGGCAAGAAGTTAGTACTATGGATGGTCATCTCCTTGTTTATGGTTGGTTGGACCTTCTTCCAAGAGATCTAAGTATGAAGGAGACCACAGATATAGTAAAAAAACAGCATGGATGGTCAATTGCAGCACATCCATTTGATATTTTTCGAAAAGGATCATTAAATAAAATATATTCAACTCAAATTGACGGATTAGAAATATTAAATGCTTCTACTTGGATTGGTTTCTTTAATTTTCTAGCTAAGCAAAGTAGTAAAAGACATCCTGATTTATTAACTTTAGGAAATTCAGATTCTCACAGAATAGAAGAATTTGGTTCTGTATGGATGAATGTAACACAATTTACAACAGTTGAGCAACTATTTAATGGAATGAAAAATTCAATAATACATGGTAGTAGAATTGGTATCTTTAAAAAAATATCTAGATTATATTTACGAAAATTTAAATCTTAACTGTTTGGGCTAATCTACTGTGCCAAAGTTCATCCTTTAATAAATCTCTAATA
>Ga0224506_10001795_pt1 | contig 15106 bp, 14 predicted proteins | sample SF_Jan12_sed_USG_2_FD_169108 | JGI IMG/M metagenome (GOLD analysis project Ga0224506, IMG submission 169108) | Sediment microbial communities from San Francisco Bay, California, United States - SF_Jan12_sed_USGS_8_1 | ecosystem: Environmental > Aquatic > Marine > Sediment | place: USA... | reverse complement strand
GTGGCAGAAGCCGTACCTCGAAACTGCGCCTTGGCTGGTGGTGTTGTTTGAGCAGCGATATGGGCTCGACTCCAACGGGTCGCATCGAAAGCATTACTACGTCAAGGAATCGGTCGGTATCGCGGCCGGGTTGTTCATCGCGGCCCTCCACAACATGGGTCTTGCCACCCTCACCCACACTCCGAGTCCGATGGCGTTCCTGTCGAAGCTCCTGCACAGACCGGCCAACGAGCGGCCGTTCGTGCTGTTTCCGATCGGCTTCCCGGAGCCGGATTCGGTGGTTCCGAAAATCGACCGGAAACCGCTGATAGACATCATGGTTGAGTACCTCGACTGACCATGGTCAACCTCATCGATATCGAAGACCCGGCGGATGCACGATTGGCCGAGTACCAGAGCGTCCACGAGGGGCGCCGGCGCAAAGAGGCCGATCGCGATTGGTTCCTTTGCGAAGGGGTTCTGCTCGTCGAGCGCCTACTCGACTCAGACCTGCCTGTGCGTTCGTTGCTCATAACACCCGGCAAGCTCGACCGGCTTCGTCCACTTCTCCGGGGTGATGACCTCGACGTCTTCGTCGCTCCCCAGGATGTGCTCAACGCCACCGTGGGGTTCAACATGCATCGGGGGGCTATTGCCTCGGCAGGGCGGCGGGAGGCCGTGCCGGTCAAGGATCTCCTTGCCGCATCGCAGACGGTGGCGGTTCTCGAGGGCATCAACGACCATGAGAACCTGGGCGCCATCTTCCGAAGTGCGCTGGCCCTCGGCATCGACGCCGTTTTGCTTGATCAAACCTCGGGTGACCCGTACTACCGCCGTACAGTGAGGGTCTCAATGGGGGCCGCGTTCACCCTCCCGTTCGCCAGATTGGGCGGAGCGGAGAACCTATTCGAGTTGCTGGACGGCGCCGGGTATGTGTCGATAGCCTTGACGCCGGATCCCGGGGCCACCTCGGTGAGTCGGGTCAAACTCGCGCCGGGAACGTCCGCTGCATTGTTGTTGGGAGCTGAGGGTGACGGACTGCGTCCGGAGACGTTGCGCGCCGCAACGATGCGGGTTCGGATACCAATCAGACCCGGCGTTGATTCCCTGAATGTCGGCCATGCCGCGGCGGTGGCCTTCCATCGATTTGGATCGGTCGACAACCAATCAGTTGTTTGACGGCGGCCAGACCGGATTCGAACAGTCCTCGAAAGAGTCGGCGAGATCATTTGAGCTCCCGCCGCCGAAGGTAACGACTGGGTTCAACGCCGAGCGGTCCTCGGCAACGCAGAACCAGGTGCCCGTCTCGCTGAAAGTCACCAGCAGCACGCGTTGGGGTTCGGCGATGAACCCCACCACACCAGGAGCATCGACTCGCGGTCCCTCGACGTACGACACGCTTGGTTCACGAAGCTGGAATGCTCCTGCGGTGAGGTTCGAGAATGTTTCGTCCCCGGTGTAGAACAACTGGGCGGCAATCAGGACGTCGTTGAGTCTCGTCTTGGCCTGATCGTCGGCCAGCAGATTGCCCGGGATTATCAGTCCCTCATCGGGCGGAATGATGGCGGTCAGGCCACCCAGTTCGTTTATTCGAACGGCGGCCGTGACCGTGACGAAAGCAACACCGTCGTCGGCGGTCGCAGCCAGCTCGAAGGCGAGAACGAGACCGTCGGCGTCGACCCACACATCAGTCGTTCCTTCGAAGTCGACCGTCAGGCCGAGGCCGACCGCCAGCTGTTCGGCAACGAGGGGAGTCGGGAAGATCGGTGGTCCTTCGAAGTGGGTGGTCGCCCGGCCTGCGACTGTGTCATCTCCGACGTAGTCGAAGTCTTCGGCAGCCGCGGCCAACGCTTCATGGATCGCCCCTAGCCACAGCACGTCGTCGACCGACTGATCGAGCGGGACGAACGGGCCGAACCCTGTGCGTGACAGCACTGTTCCATCCTCGAGGAAATAGATCTCTCCGGTGGTGGTCTCGCCGAGCGAGGTGATTTCCCCATTGACACGTGTGCGGCGGGGATTCGCCGTGTGTACCGCGTTGGAAATGGATCCGACATCCCCAATGGTTTCGCCGGCCTGGAATGAGTATGTGTACGCGGTGGTACTCGAAAAGGAATCGACCCCGGCCACAGCGAATACATCGGGGCTGTCGATGACGGATAGTTGCTGTGATTCACCGCAGGCCGCCAGGATCAGCGTGAGGGCCATTGCAGACAGGAGGTATCGCATGTGATGCTCGGGGGTGGGGAGCTCAGGAGTGTAGGCGCTAGGTGGGTTCTTGCGGAAGTTGAAGCAACTGGACGGTGTTGCCATCGGGGTCTTCCAGAGTGGCAATCCAGCCACCCCACGGCTCGAGTTCCGGCTCTCGCATGAACGACACCCCTTGCTCCCGCAGCGTTCGGAAGGCTGCATCGATATCGGGAACCGCAAGATTGAGCATGATGCGCGAAGGATCGACGGCCCGACCTGCCAGGGCATCGTGGACTCCGATCGTCAGCCGGAAGTCACCGTGCGCAAAAGCAATGTGGCCGGCTCGCTTCGAGGCCGGCACCAGACCGAGGGATTCCTCATAGAAGTTGGCCAACGTTGCGAAGCGGGCGGACTCGGTCCAGATGATGACCCCGGCTGGACGCGGTGCCGGTTCACTCAACTTCATCGTTGACATCGGACCCGACTTCGCCGAGGTCTGCGAGGTCGACGCCGAGCGCCTCGGCGAGAGCGTGGAACTGCCGTTCAAGGGCCGCCACACGCTCTTCGAGCAGATTCTCAGAATCCGCCAAGATGGGTGGGGGAGCGGTATCCGCTTCGCCTGCGATGAGCGTTCGGAAGCGGTGTTCCTTCTGCCCTGGTTCCCTCGGGAGGCGGACAACGAGCGGGCCGGATCTCTCCATGAGATCGCTGAGGATTGTTTCGATCGAGTCGATGGGTTGCCCGGTTGTGAAGTATCGCTCGGTTCTAGCCCGAAGCTCCCCGGGAGTCTGCGGTCCTCGTAGGAGCAGGACTGAGATAACTGCGAGTTGGTCCGGGTCGACCTCGTAGCCGTCGGCCGCCTTGTGCACGTACTTCGTCGCCCGCCCGCCGCTCGCTCTGGTGAGGCTGATCAGGCCCTTCTCATCGAGGCTGTGCAGTGTTTGCTGAATAGTTGATTCGGAATACTCGACGACCGGGTTTCGGTTCGTTTTTTGGTTGCACGCGGCCAGAAGTGAGTTGACCGTCAGTGGGTAGTACTCCGGTGTGGTCCGTTCCTTTTCGATCAGGCAACCGAGTACCCGGGCTTCTTCGGCGGTCAGGAAATTGATCGGCATAAGTGAGTTCTCGTTTTCTCAGCAATGTTATGGCGCGTGACGCGCCACAGTATTGCTGAGAAACCTCTTGCCGGTCGCCGGGACCTATGATCATGGTCCGTTCTCAGGAGGCAGCCTTTGTCCAACGTTCGTATCGCGGTCCAGATTCACCCTCAGCACGGCACCTACGCGGCGATCCGCGACGTCGTCAAAAAGGCCGAGGAGATGGGCGTCGATATCGCCTACAACTGGGATCACTTCTATCCGCTCTACGGTGAGGCGGACGGCGCCCATTTCGAGGCATGGACGATGCTGGCGGCCTGGGCCGAGCAGACCGACCGGATCGAGATCGGCCCACTCGTGACATGCAACTCCTATCGCAATCCGCAACTGCTCGCCGACATGGCCCGGACCGTCGACCACATCTCAAACGGTCGGCTGATATTCGGGATCGGATCAGGCTGGTTTGAGCGGGACTATGACGAGTACGGCTACGAGTTTGGAACGGCACCCTCTCGTCTGCGCGACCTTGGAGAAGCCTTGCCGCTCATTGAGCAACGATGGGCGAAGCTCAATCCTCCTCCCACCCGGAAGCTGCCGGTGTTGATCGGTGGCGGGGGCGAGAAGGTCACGTTGCGACTCACGGCCCGACACGCGGATGTGTGGCATTTCTTTCCGAAAGACCCGGAGGCGATGGCCCACAAGATGTCGATCCTGGATGATTGGTGTGCGAAAGAGGGTCGGGATCCGGCTGCCATCGAGCGAAGTGCCGGCGTCCACCCCCATCTACTCGCGGAAGACCTATCCAAGGCGGACGCCTACGTGGACAACGGTGTTCGACAGTTCACGCTCGGGGTAGGAGGGCCTGATTTTGACTTGGAACTCGTCCCACAATGGCTCAGTTGGAGGGATCGCACCAACGAACGTCTCGCCGGCTGAGTCGAATTCTGTTTTCTCAGCAATGTAATGGCGCGTGACGCGCCACAGTATTGCTGAGAAAACTCGGGAGGCGGTAAGTTACCGCTCTACACACTCCAGGAGGATGGGTGCCAACCCCACACATTGCCGCCGAACCGGGCGACTTCGCCGAAGCGATTCTGCTCCCGGGCGATCCGCTGCGGGCGGAGTACATCGCCGACACATTCCTGTCCGGCGCCAGGCTGGTCACGTCCGTGCGGAACATGCTCGGGTTCACCGGCGAATACGAAGGCATGCCCGTCTCGGTCATGGGCACCGGCATGGGGATCCCGTCTGCCTCGATCTATGTCTCTGAGCTCATCGATCACTACGGCGTCCGTCGTCTCGTGCGGGTCGGGTCCTGTGGAGGGATTGCCCCGGAGGTGGCCGTCCGTGACGTCATCATCGCCACCGGCGCCTCCACCGACTCCGTCGTCAACCGCGCCCGCTACGGCGGATGGGATTACGCCGCCATCGCCGACTTCGAGCTTGCTCGCTCTGCTGTTCTGGCAGCGGAGCAGGCCGGTTTGCCGGTCCGGGTCGGCAACGTGCATTCCGCCGATTTGTTCTACAACCCCAACCAAGAAGCCTTCGGCATTATGGATCGCATGGGGGTGCTGGCCGTCGAGATGGAGGCTGCCGGGATCTACGCCGCCGCCGCCGAACGGCGAGCGCGAGCACTTTCGGTTCTCACGGTGTCCGACCATGTTGTCACGGGAGACTCGACGAGCTCTGACGAGCGCGAGCGGAGCTTCGGCGACATGGTGCGGATCGCTCTCGAAGGCCTCAAGCACGATGGCTTGAAGGCTCGATGACGGGGAGACCCAACGACCTGGTATCCCTGCTGGGGGTCGCGGCCGAATCGCGAAAATCAACCTCTCGACAAGGGCGGGCAGTTCGTCGTACGATGAGAGTCCGATCGAGATACGTAGGCTGCTGACGGGCTGATATAGAAAGGCTCTCACGGCCGGACCACGGCGATTGGTGAGTGGGCACCAGGCGGTGTTCACGAAAGGGAAGTCCCGGGATGCTGCAGCAGCGCCGGGACTTCTCCGCGTTTCAGCCGACGGAAAAGACCGGTGGTACTGACCCCCACCCTATGTGCCGGGTAGGCTCGCTGTCGTCCACTTTGCAGGAGGGATTGATGGCCGGTACGACGGGCGGCGAGATAGTCGCGAGGATGCTCGCCGCTGAGGGCGTAGATACGGTATTCGGGATCATCGACGGCACCTACTTCGGTCTCTACTCGAGCTTCGAGGAATTCGATATCCGTCTCATCTCTCCCAGACACGAGACGTCTGCCGTGCACATGGCGGGTACCTACGCGCGCATGACGGGGAAACTCGGCGTGGCAATCGCCTCGAATGGCCCTGGGGTCGCCAACGCCTTGCCGGGGGTGGCGGTGGAAAACGGCGAGGGAAACCGGGTTCTCCTGATCACATCGTCGCGCCGTGAGGGCATCGGTTATCCCGATCGTGGAGGAACCTTTCAGTACTTCGATCAAGTGGGTGTCACGAAACCGATGACGAAATGGGCGGAAGCCGTTCCCAGCTTCGAGCGGGTTCCAGAGCTCATGCGCAAAGCCTTCCGCGCTTCCTGGTCCGGCCGTCCCGGAGTCGTGCACGTGGATATCCCCGAAAGTGTCATGAACGGAAAGGCAAAGTTCGCCCCGGGAATGATCCGGCCCTCGATGTCATACCGCAGAACTCACGTCATTGAGCCGGATCCCGCCCAGATCGAACACGCGGCGAGGATCCTCCTCGCGGCCAAGACGCCGTTGATCCACGCGGGAACGGGTGTGATCCATGCCCAGGCCCATGCCGAGTTGCGCAGCGTTGCGGAGATCCTCGGCGCGCCGGTGACGACGAGTTGGGGCGGGCGCGGGGCACTCGAGGAATCGCATCCGCTGGCTATCCCAATGGTTCACCTCGACCTCTACTCAAAACTCCGCAACAAAGCCGATGTCGTCCTGGTACTCGGGTCGCGGCTCGGCGAAACCGATTGGTGGGGGAAGGCGCCCTACTGGGCTACCGACCAGCGCCTGATCCAGGTGGATATTGATGACGCAGCTATCGGGGTCAACAAGCCGGTCGAGTTGGCGATCCTGGGTGACATCCGCTCGTTCCTCACGCAACTCGGCAAGGCGCTCGAAAACGGCACACCAACTCAACCTCAGGTTGACACGTGGACATCCGATCGGGCCGCCGATCGGGCCAAGCTCGACAAGCGCCTCGAGAAGATCCGACAGGGAGTGAACCCAGGAGCCGTTCCCGGCGTTGTGCAGAAGGTTCTGCCGGAAGATACGGTATGGGTCTTCGACGGTGGCAACACCACCGTTTGGGCGCACTTCTTCCACGAAACCCGGGTGCCCAACTCGGTTGTCACAACGTTCAAGTTCGGGATGCTCGGCGCCGGGGTTGCCCAGGCGCTCGGCGCCAAAGTCGCCTTCCCCGATCGAACAGTCTGTTGTTTGATCGGAGATGGGGCTATGGGCTTCCACCCCCAGGAACTCGAAACCGCCGTCCGCAACGATCTCCCGGTCGTCTATGTGGTGTTCGTCGACCTCCAATGGGGCATGGTCAAGATGAATCAGCAATTCGCTCTGAAGCCCATCAAGACCATCGTGCGGAAGTCGCTCGGCGAGGACGAGACGATCAACACCGACTTCTCGGAGATCCGCTTTGATGAGTTGGCCCGCTCGATGGGTGCGCATGGTGAGCGGGTGTCGAGCCTCGAGGAACTTGCCCCCGCCATCGAGCGCTCCGTCGCATCAGGTCTGCCGTCTGTGGTTCACGTCGACGTCGATCCGGTTACCCACATGTGGGCTCCCGCCTTGCGGTCGTTCAAGGACATGCACCAGGAACCGTCTGGATAGGAGGATCGATGACCCCCCTCGATCAGGTTGATTTGAACTTCAACGAGGCGACCCTCACGTTGTTGAACATCCTCATCGGTTTGATCATGTTCGGGGTTGCACTCGATATTCGGGCCGATGACTTCCGGCGTGTAGCGCGGGACCCCCGCGGCCCCCTCATCGGCCTCGGCGCACAGTTCCTCCTGCTGCCGGCGTTCACCTTCCTGTTGACTCGAATCATCGATCCGGCGCCGTCGCTGGCCCTCGGGATGATTCTCGTCGCGTCTTGCCCGGGTGGGAATTTCTCCAATTTCCTCGCCCATCATGCCAAGGCCAATGCTGCCCTCAGCGTGAGCATGACGGCCATATCGACGGCACTTGCCATCATCATGACTCCGCTCAATCTGGCTTTCTGGGGAGGTCTTGACGAGGGAACCTCGGCAATTCTGACTTCCGTTGACCTCGACCCGATCGACATGTTGGTCACGATCCTGGTCATCCTCGGCCTTCCACTCATCGTGGGCATGCAGGTTGCTGCTCGTTATCCGACTCTGGCCGACCGCCTGCGCCGGCCGATGAAGATCTTCTCTCTGGGCGCCTTCGGTTTGTTCATCGTCGGCGCCCTCGCCGCCAACTGGCAGCAATTTCTCGACAATGTTGGCGCGGTGGCGATTGCCGTGTTCCTGCACAACGGGTTCGCCATCCTCATCGGCTACTGGACGGCGCGCGGTTTGAGATCGCCGGTCTACGATGCCCGCGCCATCGGGATTGAGGTCGGGATCCAGAACTCGGCTCTCGGACTCATCCTCGTCTTTTCGTTCTTCGACGGTCTGGGCGGCATGGCCATCGTGGCCGCCTGGTGGGGAGTGTGGCATTTGATTTCCGGTCTGACCGTGTCGACGTGGTGGTCGCGACGACCGGTTCCCGTTCCCGACGCAGTATGAGCCCGGCTCGGGTTCTCGTAACCGGCGGGTCCGGCTTCATCGGCTCCCAGGTTGTCGCCCGCCTGGCTGAGGATCCAGATGTCGAGCGGGTCGTATCGATCGACGTGCGACCGATGGATGACGAACCGTTGGTTGCTCATCACGCTCTCGATGTCCGCGATGTCGCCCTGACAGAGTTGGTGCTGGACGAGAAGATCGATCGAATCGTGCATCTGGCCGCGGTCGTGACTCCCCGGCCCGATCAAACTCGAGAGTTCCTTCATTCGGTCGATGTCGAAGGCACTGCCAACGTGTTGGCAGCCTGTCGCGCCGGGAGAGTTAGCCACTTGACGGTGGCTTCGAGTGGCGCGGCATACGGCTATCACTCCGACAATCCGGAATGGATCGATGAGCATGATGAATTGCGCGGCAACGTGGAGTTTGCCTATTCGGATCACAAACGCATTGTCGAAGGGATGCTTGCCACTCACCGATCGGTTCATCCGCAGATTGCTCAACTAGTTTTGCGACCCGGGACCATTCTGGGTGCTTCCGTTTCCAATCAGATCACTCGACTGTTCGACTTGCCGGTGGTTCTGGGGATCGCCGGATCGCCAACGCCGTTTGTGTTCATTTGGGATACCGATGTCGTCGAAATCGTCGCCCGCGGGTCCGTCGAACGAAGGACGGGAATCTTCAATCTGGCCGGATCGGGCGCGGTGCCATTGCGGGACATCGCCGACGAACTCGGCAAGCGCTACCTGGCCGTCCCGGCCGTCATCGTTCGAACGGCCTTGTCCGTCCTGCACCGATTGCACCTCACCCAATACGGGTCTGAGCAGGTCGACTTCCTTCGCTATCGGCCGGTTCTCTCCAACCGGCGGCTGATCGAGGAGTTCGGCTACACACCTTCCAAGACGTCCTTGGAGGCATTTCGCTCTTACGTTGAGCATCGTGACTGAGGCACTCACAGTCGTTGTAACTGGTGCCGCCGGTGGGATCGGGCGGGCTGTCTGCAATGAGTTTTCAGGCGCCGGCGCGACGGTCTACGGACTCGACATCGACGCGGCAGGCCTCGCTTCCCTCGGCGATGGTGTTCAGGGACTGCTGCTCGACATCACCGATGCGACCAGCACCGAGCAGGTGGTGGGCAGCCTCGGGCCGATCGACGTGCTGATCCACTGTGCCGGAATCACCTCGCTCGGTCCGTTCGTGGAGACTCCAATGCCTGCCTTCGACCGGGTTCTCGACGTCAACGTTCGTGCGGCGGTGATTGTGACCCGGGCGGCGCTGCCCGGATTGATCGCCACCAGGGGGCGTATCGGTGTGTTGTCGAGCGTTGCCGGATTCAGTCCGCTGCTATATCGAACGGCCTACTCCGCCTCTAAGCACGCGTTGCACGGGTTCTTCGAGAGCCTTCGTGCGGAACTCATTGACGATGGTGTGTCGGTCACGATGGTCTGCCCGTCCTTCGTCGATACGGGTATCGAGGACAGAGCTGCCCATCGCACTCAGGGAGAAGCCGGAACCTGGACCACGACCGGCCGCGTCATGACACCCGACCGCCTCGCGCCGTTGATTCGATCGGGTCTCATGCGAAGGCGACGTCTCGTGCTTCCGTCTCTGACATCCCGAGTGGCATATCTTCTCTCGAGGGTCAGCCCCGCGTTGCTCGATCGAACGATGCAGAGGCGAATCCGGCGCAACGCCTGAACCCGTTCCTACGTTGATGACCGCCGTGGAGCCGCCCATAACTCACGCAGGAACGGGTTGACGAGATCAGCGGCTGAAGCGGTCCAAGATCCGGTAGCCGATGGCGGCGGCCGGGAGGAACCACGGCCTGTTGCGGTAGTACCACCGGCCCGGATGGTCGATCTCGGCGAACGGACTGCGTTCGAGTTCTCCGGTGATCAGGCGGGCCGCCTCGTCACCGAGGTAGGCGCCGAGTCCGAGGCCGTGGCCGCCATAGCCGAGGGCGTACCAGATGCCGTCGAGGCAGCCGATGTGGGGCATCATGTCGAACGTGGCCGCGAGGCGCCCGTTCCATACGTGGGAGATGGGCACGTCCTCCAACTCGGGGAAGAACTCGACGATTCGACGGCCCAGATCCTTCCCGCTGGCGGTGAGATCTAGATCGGGGGAGAGGTTCTGCCTTCCGCCCATGAGGATTCTGTTGTCGGGGGTCCGCCGGAAATAGTTGAGGAACCTGCGTGCCGTCCAGGCCATCCTGTTGCCCGGGATGAGGCGCTCCGCCAGTTCCAAGGGGAGTGGCTCAGTTACCGCCGAATAACTGCCGATCGGAATTACTCCCCGTCGCAGGCCGGGAACGAGATTCTCGGTGTAGCCGTTGGTGGCCACCAACACCTGCCCGGACTTGAGCACGCCCCGCCCAGTGCGTAGCGTGAAACCGCCTCCAGAACGCTCGATTGACTCAACGGCCGCATGCGGTACCAACCAGGCGCCCTCCTGCATCAACTGCTCGGCGAGGCCGAACGTGAATTTGGCGGGATGGAGGCCGGCGCTGTGCTTCTCGGTCAGGCCGGCCGAGAATCGATCGCTGCCGATCACCGATCTGATGCTGTCCCGTGAGTGGAACTCGAATTCGAGGCCGGTCGATTGCCGGTGCCACTCCCGTTCATGGTGCAAGAGATTTACGTCGCGGCCGGTGTAGCCGAGTTCGAGTGATCCGCAGCGACTGAAATCACAGTCGATCCCGGTGGCGATTTCCTCGACGACGTCGATGGCTCGCATCGACGCTTCCCAGAACTCCTTGGCCAGTCCGGGCGCGTAGTCGGAGTAAACCGACTTGGCGGAGGCCTTGAGTCCGTAGATGACCATGCCTCCATTGACTGCGCTGGCCCCTCCCACCAGTTCGAGTGAGTCGAGCACGGCTACGGATCTGCCGGCGGCCAGGAAGCGGCGGGCGGCTGCCAGGCCGGTTATGCCGGAGCCGACGACGGCTACATCACAACTCTCCGGAAGATCGGAACCGGCCGCGAGTTGGTCGGAACGCGGTCGGTCGTCTACCCAGAAGGGCTCGAGAACGGTTTGAGTCATGCCCTTCTCCGCTGTAGACGAATGTTGAGCAGCATGATCGAAACGGTGATGAAGAAGATCGCTGCTCCGAAGACGTTCACCTGCGCCGGAACGCCGACACGGGCGGCGCCCCAAATGAAGAGTGGGAAGGTGATCGTATTGCCGGAGTTGAAGTTCGTGATGATGAAGTCATCGAAGGAGAGTGCGAACCCGAGCAGGAACGCCGCCATGACGCCCGGCAAAATCATGGGCAAGGTCACCTTGCGGAAGGTCGTCCACTCATTGGCGTAGAGGTCCATGGCGGCTTCCTCGAGATGGCGATCGAACCCGGCCAATCTCGCCTTGACCGTGACCACGACGTAACTGATGTTGAACATGATGTGGGCGATGACGACAGTTGCGAAGCCACGCGCCACCCCCAGGACGATGAAGAGCGCCAGCAGCGAAGATCCCATCACCACTTCAGGCGTGGCCATCGGCAGGAACAATCCCAGATTGGTCGCCGAACGACCCCGGAAACGGTACCGGACCAGAGCCAGCGCAATGAGCGTGCCGAGGAGAGTGGCGATCGCCGAAGAGATGAAGGCGATCTGCAGACTCGTAACGAGTGAATCGAAGAGCCTCGGGACGCCGAAGGCGTTCTGCCAGTGGTCAAGCGTGAAGCCCTGCCACGTGAAGTTATACCGCCCCTGGTGGTCGTTGAACGAGAACAGAATGACGATCGCCACCGGCATGAACAGATAGGTCAGGGCGACGACCATGTAGACCGGCAAGATCCGGCGCTTGATCCACGCCCAAAGAGGTGGCTTCCTGCTTGCGGTTGCTGCCTGAGCCATCTACGCCACCAGGTCCTCGGTGCCGGACGCCCGGACGTACGGGATGATGATCGCCAGAATCACCAGCATCAACGAGAACGAGAGCGCCGCCGCGGTCGGATAGTCCACGATGCGCAGAAACCGGTTGTCGATGATGTTGCCGACCATCAATCGCTGCGGATTGCCTAGCAAGCTCGCATTGACGAAATCGCCGGCGGCGGGAATCAGGGTCAACAGGGTTCCCGCCACGATGCCCGGCATAGACAACGGCAGGGTGACTTTGCGAAATGCGGTAACCGGTTTGGCGTAGAGATCGTTGGCGGCTTCGATCAGAGATGGGTGGATCTTTTCGAGCGACACGTAGATAGGAAGTGTCATGAAGGCCAGGAAGTTGTAGGTGATCCCGGCGACGACCGCCCACCCGGTGGCGAGGATTCGCCCGCTCGGGGAGATGATGTGGAGTGTTTTGAGCGTTTCGACGACGAAGCCGCTGTCGGCGAGGATGACCTTCCAGGCCAGCGTTCGGAGGAGGAAAGGAGTCAGGAACGGCATCAGCACGAGAACCAGCAGCAGGTTCTTGTATTTGCCTCCCCGAAAGGCGATGCCATAGGCGAGCGGATAGGCGATGAACAACGCCAGGAGGGTTGCCGCGCCTGCATAGAGGAACGATCGAAGGAAGTGCGAACCTGCCAGCGCGAAGGCATCCGCGTAGTTCTCCCAGCGCCATGTCATCGAGTAACCCGTCTGATAGGTGCCTTCCTGGAGGGAAATGCCGACCAGTTGGATCATGGGGGCGATGTAGAAGATCGCCAGCCACAGACCGCCGGGGAGGAGCAATAAATAGGGGACAGCCTTCCGGCGGCGGGCGGCCTGGCGGGCGCCGACGTTTACGAGAGACGTGGCTTCGTCAGTCGTCATGGATGACAAAGCTCCGTTCGGGATGCCAGCCGAGGGACACTTCCTCGCCTTGGGAGAATCGATCGCCCGTCAGGTTTTGGACGACGGCGCTGAGATCACCGGCAGTGCTCGTCCTCACCACATAGTGGGTGCTCACCCCGATGAACGAAGCGTCCATGACCCGGCCCGTCAGAACATTGGGAGGGATGTCGCCACTGCCCGGCCGGTAGACGTTCAGCTTCTCGGGTCGCACCCCGACCCGGAATCCGTGCGTATCCGGACTGAGCGCTTTTGGTGGTACGAAAAGGGTGGTTCCGTCGGCGGTCGCCACCGATCCGGCGGTCCGGTCGATGACGGTCACCGGCATCAGGTTGGAGCCGCCGAGGAAATTGGCGACGAAGGCGGTCCGCGGGTCCTCGTAGATCTCGGCCGGATCGCCCATCCGTTCGATCTTGCCCTTGTTCATCACGGCGATCGTGTCGGCCATGGTCATGGCCTCTTCCTGATCGTGCGTCACGTGTATGAACGTGATGCCGACTTCCTGTTGGATGCGCTTCAGTTCGATCTGCATTTCCTTGCGCAGCTTCAAGTCGAGCGCGCCGAGCGGCTCGTCGAGTAGCAGCACCCGCGGATGGTTGATCAACGCTCGTGCCAACGCCACCCGTTGCTGTTGACCCCCGGACAGCTTGGCGGGATGCCGGTTGTCGAGGCCCGAGAGTTGCACGAGGTCGAGCATCTCGGCCACCCTTTGCTCCAGTTCCCCCTTATCGACGTTGGTCCGGCGGAGGCCGAACGCAACATTCTCGAAAACGGACAGGTGGGGAAACAGGGCGTAGCTCTGGAAGACTGTGTTGACCGGCCTCCGGTAAGCCTTCAGGCCCGTTACATCCTCGCCGTGCAGGTTGATCGTACCTTCGGTCGGATCTTCGAAACCGCCGATCATGCGGAGGGTGGTGGTCTTGCCACACCCGGATGGCCCCAGCAGGGCGAAGAACTTGTTCTCGCCGATGGCCAGAGTCAGGTCGTCGACGGCGAGGACGTCACCGAAACGTTTGGTGATATTGAATAGCTCGACGGCGGCGGGTTCGGAGGATCCGAACCCGCCTTGCGTCGTAATGGTCGTATCGGTCACTCGCTATCCACCGGTGACGGCGGCGAAGAGCTCGTTGAGCTCGATCTCCTCTTCTTCTGATAGGTCTCTGAAGATGTGGGTCTTGGCCAGGGTGGCGGTATCCGGGAAGATCAGCGGGTCGTCGGCGATTCCCGCCAACTCCTCGTCGTCCATCTCGACACCGAGCTGGCGCAAAGCTTCTTGTGCGCCGGCGACCGGCGAGATGTAGTTGATCCAACTCTCGGCCTTGGCAGCTACCACCGGATCGTAGAAGTAGTTCATGAACGCCTCGGCCTCCGCCTTGTTGGTGGCGCCCTTGGGGATCAGCATGTTGTCCGACCACAACATCAAGCCTTCCTCAGGGATCAGGAACTGTAGGTCGGGGTTGTCGATCTGCAGTTGAATGATGTCACCGGACCAGGCAAAGGCGGCGGCCAGGTTGCCCGAGGCGAGTTCACCCGTGTAGTCGTTGCCGAGGAACTGGCGGATTTGTCCGTTGTCCACATTCGCCTGGATCTTGTCCATCGCTTGACGCGCTTCGTCCATGGTGAACGTGGCAGGATCGAGGCCCATGCCGAGCATTACCAGTCCGAGTGTGTCACGCATCTCCGTCAACAAGCTCACGCTGCCGGCGATCGCCGGATCGAAGATGTCGTTGATTGATGACAGCTCGCCCCCGGTCAATGCAGGGTTGTATCCGATGGCGGTGAAGCCCGATTGCCATGGCAGCGTGTAGGTCCGGTCGGGATCGAATCCCGGGCTCTTGAGTGCATCCACCAGGTTGGCTGCGTTGGGGACGTTGGCCTTGTTGATCTCATCGACCCATCCCAGCCGGATGAAGCGGGCGGCCATCCAGTCGGTCAGCACCGCGATGTCGCGACCGATGTTGTCCCCGGCGCTGAGGGGAGCCTGGTATTTGCCAAAGAACCCGTCGTTATCGTTCACCTCTTCGATGTACTCGACTTCGATGCCCGTTTCAGCGATGAAATCGTCGAGCGTCGAGGTTTCGAAGTAGCTGTCGTCTCCCCCCGGATCGATGTAGAACGGCCAGTTCGCAACGACCAGCTTCCGCGTCCCGGCCGCGGCCGTCGTGCCGGTGCCGCCTGTGCCGGCCAGCGTGGTGGCAGTATCGGAGCCGTCCACCCCGCAGGCAGCGAGGAGCGCCGGACCGCCGATCAGGAACAGGCCGGTTCCTCCTGCCTTCTTGAGGAACTCGCGCCGATCGATTCCTTTCCGGGATAGTTCTCGCA
>Ga0224506_10001794_pt1 | contig 15114 bp, 13 predicted proteins | sample SF_Jan12_sed_USG_2_FD_169108 | JGI IMG/M metagenome (GOLD analysis project Ga0224506, IMG submission 169108) | Sediment microbial communities from San Francisco Bay, California, United States - SF_Jan12_sed_USGS_8_1 | ecosystem: Environmental > Aquatic > Marine > Sediment | place: USA... | reverse complement strand
GGAGGGAAGGGATTGCCCTCTCTTTTCAGCTCTTCAATCTTTAAAAGAAATCAGACGCTCAGACTATGCCTTTTTCAGGATGGGCATACCGGTTCTCTGGGTCTCGATGACCTTGTACCCGGCAGGAACGCTATCCAATGATCCTGGCCTGACGTCACGAGCAAAGAAATAGATTCTCTGTTTCCGCCCTCCTTTTAAATTCACGTCCTTAAAATGGAGATAATACTTAACCCCTTTTGAATTGGTGAATTGATAAGCCATTTATTTACCTCCAAATTGAATTTTGTTGACTAAAACACGATCCCGATGCTCAACCCAAAAAGATGAGCAGTCGCGGAATAGGTGCCTTCGCCGGCGTTGATCCCGGGAATCGGGCTGTCCAGATAAACATCTCTGTTGGGGCTTGTTCTGTCCTTGAAAGGCTCGTACTGATAGGCGGCATTGATAACCAATTTTCCGACCTTGTAGCCGAAGCCCGCTGTCAGAGCCCAGCGGTCCGAGTCAGGAAGAATGGGGTCCATCGTCTCAACCGGTTGAGGAGTCTCGTCATAGAGAAAACCGGCGCGCAGAGCGAAGTTTTCGCTCACCTGGTACTGCATGCCCACTCGATAGACGAATGAATCTTCCCAGTTTTCTTCGACCACCTTGTCAGCGATGCCAGGAGGATAGATCGTTTCAATGCCGGGAACATCAACCGCTACCGTGAACTCATCATAGCTGCTCCACAGGATATAGTGAACATCGGCGGTCAGGGTGAGCTTGTCGGTCAGGTTGAAGGCAACGCCGACGCCCAAAACGTGAGGCAGGCTGAATTCAGTTACCGCAGTGCCGGGAAGAGTCATACCGGGAACAATGTTATCCAGATCCAGAGAAAGGTCACCATCGTAATCGATCTTGAATCCTCCGCGCCAGTTGAAGCCGAAGGAAAATTTCTCACCTTTGTAAAGGGCTCCGGCGTTCAATCCCCAGCCATCGCCGTTGGCCTCAAAAGTCACAGGAACTTCTGGTGGAGGAACTGCCACCAAAATAGGCTCAACTAGGTCAAAGGCTATGGTCGAGTACACGTAGGAAACACCGACAGCAACTGACAGATTATCGTTGAGCTTGAAGGCGATTGTGGGGTTGAAGAAAAACGTCTTCATGTCGTCTCTGGTCGATATAAACCTGAGCGGGTAATCCTCGGGCCATTCAACTCCCAGGCCGTAGGGAGTGAAGAAGCCGAAGCCGGCCACGATCCTGTCGCTGAATTTGTGAGTGAGGTAGAAATTGGGAGGATAGAACACTCGACTCACTGCCTCAATATTCTGCTGGGCAGCAACCGGCCAGTTGGGCAGAGTTAAGGAGTACGAGGGGAAAATCAGGGTGGTTCCAAACGACATCTGAGTCCCATCCAACCAGGCAATACCAGCGGGGTTGTGCCAGATAGCAGTCGGGTTGTTGGCCAGACCAATGAATGCCCCTCCCATCGCCATCGCAACAGCGCCGTGCTCATAGATGAGGAATCCAGTTCCGCGTGCGAACGGGCTGAGCGCCAATACCATCAGAAGAACCAGGGCCATCACACCTATTCTTATTTTCATCATAACCTCCAAATGGGTGTATTCGGGCCTCCGCTTAAGAGTGCCTAATATGAATAAAATTGCTCAATTCCTTGGTCTTTCTCAAGTATTTATAAGAAACAGACCATAATGTCAAGCTAAATTTCGCAAAAAAACAGGCTGTTTTATCTGAACAAAACGAAAGGAAAGAAAGACAAAGGAGCGTTAATTCTCGCTATTTTCTCTTTTTTTAAAAAAATTTTTAAAATTTTGAATTTTTTTCTTTACAATTACTATTTTTTTTTATATAAATAAAGTGGTTCTTTTTCGCGGGCTGGAAAGAACCCCCACCTTTTTGGTTCCCATCATCAACCCCCCTTTTGCTGACAACAGCCCGCACCTCCTTCCCGCCCAAGTTAAGAAAAATTCGCCTTCCTCATCGAGGATAGACAAAACACTCTGTTGCGGAAAAGGCCGTGAAAAAACCGTTTTATTCTTGCGAATCAGTGTGTTGACCTTGCCCTCCCAACCTGCTACATTGGCTGAGTCAACTTTGACCGGACTGCCGGGATTCCTGTTGGAGGAAAGACATGACAGACAAAGAGCATCTCGCCAAGCGATACGAAAGAATTCATAACCAGCTTCAAGAGCTTCTTACCAAGACAGAGAACAAGGTCGCTCGTATGGCCACAGCGGCCGCCCTTCTTCATCATAAGATGCCCCACTTCTTCTGGACAGGGTTTTACATCCTTGTCGAGGGCGAATTAACCGTCGGACCCTACCAGGGACCTCTGGCCTGCCAGGTCCTGGAGAAAAAAAAGGGAGTCTGCTGGACAGGAGTAGAACGGAAAGAAACCGTCCTTGTTCCCGACGTGCACAAATTTCCAGGCCATATCGCCTGCGACAGCCGCTCCAATTCTGAGATCGTCGTTCCCCTTTATAATCCGGATGATCAAGTCTGGGGAGTCCTGGATGTGGACAGCAGGAAACTCAACGCTTTTTCAGAAGTGGACAGGGACTGGCTGGAGAGAATCGCAAAATTGATTTAAATAAACGGCTTATCTACTGAAGGCAGTAAACCAGAAGCAGTATCTGTTTCATGGCTATGAAGAGCCCGTCAATCTCAGCCTCTTCTCTGAGAGTGTGTTTGTACCGGCCGTAGGTACGCCCCAGGTTTACAGAGAGAATTCCTTTCTCGATTCCGACGTTGGCTTCGGTTGACCCGAGAGGATTGGCCTCAATATCTCTGACCTGAAGAAACTCGAGGATATCCACGACGGTTCTCACCAGGAATGATCCCCTGGCTCCAGGAATCTGGTAAGCCTTTGAGTCCTCGTTAAGGGTCATCTCCAACTTTACGCCTTCTTCCTCGGCTACTTCACGGCAAATCCTCATGACTTCTGCCTGCGCTCTTTCCAGCTCTTCCTGGTCGACCGAACGAAGGTCTACTGTGAAGTAGGATTCCTGAGAGACAGCATTCCTGACTCTTCCTCCTCCGATCATCCCGATATTGAGGATAGTCCATTTTTCCAAGGGGCTGGAGGGAAGCTCGATCTTGCATATCCTTTCCACAGCCTTGGCCACTGCCAGGTTGGGATTGGGGATACCCAGGCTCTGTATGGTGTGGGCGCCGGGTCCACGAAAGACGAATTTCCCGCCTCCAAATCCCAGGGCTCCGTATTGAACGCCGCCCAGGTCACCATCGAGGGCTATGACCAGGTCGAATTTCTTTTTGGTCGAGTCCAGGAAAGCTCGCAGGCCGACAAACCCGGTTTCCTCGCCGACCGTGTCCAGAAAATAATACGTGTTCCTGGGCTTGAATCCCGCCTGCTTGAGAGCCCGGATCGACCAGAGCAGGTTGATCAAGCTGGCGGTATCATCCCCGATGCCCGGAGCTTTGAGGATGTTCCCTTCCCTTTTCACCTTGATCTCCCAGACTCCCTGGAAGACGGTGTCCAGATGAGCTGAGATGATGATCTTTTTCCCTTGGCTGGAGCCCTTCCAGATGCCCACAGCATTCCCGGAGGAATCCACGTAAGCCTCATCCAGACCGGCCGCCTCAAACTGCTTCTTCATATAGTTGGCTCTTTTGTGCTCATACCCTGATGGCGCAGGGATCTCGGTCAGAAAAATCCATTCCTTGATGACTTTCTCCCTGTTCTTTTCGATAAAAGAAAACAGCTTTTGGACAAAGGATGTATTCACCATCTCCGGATTGAAGAGAGATTCCTCAGCTTGAAGCCCGGTTGAAGAGAGGATTAAGAGAGAAAACAATGTCAAACAGATAAAACGGATATATTTTTTCATGGCATGAGCTCTCCCGGTCCTGAACATTCATTATATATATAGTAAAGAAGGGAAAGTCGCTTTTTCATTCGCTGTAATACTTGATGACCTGGATGACTGCCCGTTCACAGACCTTACAGAACGGCTTTTTTCCTTTGGTGAACATGAGGCAGTCCAGCATGGGGCGATACAGGCCCTGGGCCGAATAGCCCGCTCCCTCAAAGGCACCCACTTGACCCGTGAAACGGCTCTTGGCCAGATAATCATCCACTTTTTCCGCGTGCTCCCTGGAGAGCCTCTCGGATTCATCCTCGACCTTCTGGACTTCAGCCGCCGGCGCTCCTTCCCTCTTCATCTTGGCAATCCTGTCATTGATCTCGCCCCGAATCTTCTGATAAGCCTCGTCCATCCGGTCGAATTCCTCCTTTTCCCAGGGGGTGGGGACTTCTATTCCCGGAGTCAACAGGTTTTTCCATTTTATCCTGCTGGGGTCGAGCAGAGCCGTGATGTTCGCCTCTACGGGCTCGACTCCCCGCGGATAAAATTCATTATAGGCCACAGAAGAGGTGTAATATTCATCTGCCAGCCCGGCGAAGTGGTGTCCAAACTCATGAAGAAAGAGATACTCCCACCACTGGTTATCCACAGTGAAGGTGCAGTAGAGATTGTAGATGCCTCCTCCTCCGTAACGCTTCTGATTGACCATGATGAAAAGAGCATCGTAGGGCACATGAGCGGCGATATCTCTCAGGCTCTTATTGTCCTCTGTGAGAAGATACCGTTCTGAGCCGAGGGAATTAAAGGTGGAGTTGAGCGCGGTGTTTTTGAAGATTCCCCGGCGGGGCTCATCACACCCGCTGTCTGGCGAAGCCTGAAACACGCCGTAGATGTTGAACCGGTCTTTATAGGTCTTATAAGGCTCGAAATCGAAAAAGACCGTGGTGAATCGCTTTAAATCCAGCTTTAATTTCTCCATCTCTCCGGCAGTGTATCCTTCGGCAACCAGAGCCACATCGACCTTGAGATGAGGGTTTCCGTTTTTCACGAGTTCAAAGACCTGGACTCCGCTTTTTAAATTCTCCTTGATGATGCTGACGGAAGAGGGGTCGATGACCTGGCTGAAAAGGGGCTTAAGCTTATTCTCCCGATTCCGGGATTCGACAGTGAATGTGATCTTTTGCTTGGGGAACGGTATGAGAGCGCTCTCATGATAGGTCCTCTTTTTCCCTTCAAGGGCCTGGGTCGTTGTCTTGTATTCTCCAAAATAGCTGTCAAAGCCTTTGGAGAAGATCAGCTTTTCGGATGAGGAATCATATATCTTGATGGCATAGCGTCCGTTATTGAAATTATCGATCAGGTTGCGCCTGCTCCCTGCCCAGATGCCCTGCTGATAGACCTGGTCGACAGTGACCCATTCCTGCTGGGCATCGCCAAGGTGAAAATAATCGATCCTCATGGTCTTATTGATGAAGTAATCATCGAACCTGACCGATTCCTGGGCAGGCAGGACATTCGAAAAAATCAGGATGCTGGAGAGAAAAACTATTATCCGTTTCATATCCAATCCTCCGAAATTATTTTTTCTGGAGAACGATCTTCCCGACAACTTCCATGATGATCTTGACTGCGGCTGCTGCCGTGATGCCCGAGACATCCCTTTCCGGGTTGACCTCCACCACGTCCATCCCGACTATATCCGCTGCCAGAGAATGAAGGATATCGATCGCCTGACGGGTGGAGAGCCCCCCAGGTTCGTGGTGAGAGACTCCAGGAGCAAAGGCAGGGTCGAGAGCATCCATATCAAAAGAGATGTAGAGCGGATTGGAAAACTTCAGGGAAAGAGCCTCTCCGATATCTTTCATCTCGACCATCCGGATCCCATACCGGGCAGCTTTCTCTCTGTGCTCTCCGGTGGCGGCGCGGATCCCGACCTGGACCAGGTTCTGGGCCAGACCTTCTTCCATGATCCGGGCAAAAGGGCAGGCATGGGAGAAACGGTCGCCGTAGAGCTCATCATACAGGTCCGGATGGGAATCGAAATGAAGGATGTCCAGCGGCTTGTATTTCCGGGCAAAGGCTTTCACCACCGGGTAGCTGATGGAGTGGTCCCCTCCCAGGACAACAGGCACAGCATTCCTGTCCAGTATCTCAGAGACTTTTTTCTCGACCCGGGAAAAAACCTGCTCGTAGTTTCCCGAAACATCCACATCCCCGAGGTCAGCCAGGACGGTCTCTTCCTCCAGGTTAACGCCAAGCTCAGTCCAGGGATTGATGGCTTTGCTGGTCGAGGCAGCCCGGACTGCCAGAGGGCCTTTGGCCGCACCCCTCAGATAGCAGGATTTCTCATCAAAAGGAATGCCCAGGAGAGCCACATCATACTCCTGGCTTGCCTTGATCGCGCCGCCAAAATCCGTCATCTTCAAACTCCCGCCTGGTTCAAATTCAAAATCTTTCCTTCCTGAACGAAAAATCACAAAGATTATACAGAAATTGACAGGAATCCGAAAGTCTACCTTGGAGGGGGAACTGATTTTCCCCTTCCAACGCTCGCTTCCGCTCGCTGCCTCCCCTTCTCGGGCGGGGCATGAACCCACTCCCTGCGACCAAGGGGGCATACCCCCTTGGATCCCCCGACGATCGGTTCCCCGCGGCAAGCCGCTGGGCATATCATCCGATCGTCAATTGAATGCAATGCCGGCAAAGCTCACGGCTGACTGGGTAGGCGCTTCCTGCCAGATCTCGTAATCGATAAGAAAACCCCTGAGGGGGCTCAGCACCTCCAGAAGACAGGCCATGGTCGAGAAGCCGCAAACATGGTACCGGTCCTCGACTTTCCGGGATTCTGCCCAGAAACCATCGACATCTCCCCGGCAAAGACTATCGATCAACCTCTGATCATGCTCCCTGACATCTTTTAACATAAACCGGGCGCTCTGCTCGTGCCCGAACTTGGGGCCCACGTGAGAAAAGTCAACCCCGGCAACGACCAGGGCTCCGGTGCCGTTTTCTCCCAGGGAAAGCCTGAGTCTTTCCAGGAAACCATCCATGCCGGGAATCTCGGAGGGCCGGGTAACCTTGGCCAGCAGTTCATGAAAAGAGCCAAAAAGGACAGGGATGATGGAAAAGCTCGAGCCGAAGAGCTTCTGGAGGAATAGGAGCTGAAGTTCAAGGGAGTGCTCGCTGCGGTGAGCCATATCATGAGGGGCAACAACTTTATTCCCAGCCTCTCTCAGTTTTTTCACCAGGTCTTTGTCCGTATTCACCATCCCCAGAGGAGTCTCAAAATCTTTCTCAGTGAGAGAGACAAAATAGTCATGAAGTCGGTGGCCGGTCCCGAGGAGGAAGACCTTCTTGGGGGCTGAATCCTGGATAGCCCGATAGGTTCGGGCATACACTCTTCGACCCGCTTTCAGGTCAATATGAGGGGCAACAACCGCCCTGACTTTTTGACCCTTAATCGGCAGCGAAGAGTCTGTCTCCGAACTCAAAATCGCGTCCAGGTATTTCTCGAGTTCCCCCGGGTCCAAGGGATAGGAATGGCCGGCAAGAGATGATGCTCTCACCTCGAGTCGTGAGTACCCGTCGATGATCCTCTCTCTTTCCCGACGATAGCGATCGCTGTCCAGAAGATGAGCAGAATCCATTTCCTCGATCAACCTTTCCACATACTCCAAGCTGACGAACACGCCGCCCTTGCGCCGTATGAGTTCCACCTGAAAATCCCTGGCATCTCTCTGTCCGTCGATAAGTCCCATAAACTCCAGGACTTCGCCGTGGAGGAGGATCGGCTTCGGAATCAGGCCCAGAGAATCTCTGGCCAGAAGCCCTCTCTTCCCCTCAAAGGAGGCGGGAATGAGCTCGATATCCTTCCTCAACCTGGGAACTCTCATCGAACCAGACCCTGATAAATATGAAGATCATCCATTAGCTCCTTATTATTCACTCCTTCTTCTTTAAAAACAAGAGGAGGGCTTCAATTGTAATCTCTATCTTCGTGATGAAGGAACCATCTAATCCGATGTAAACGCAGTCAATAAGGTTACAATCTCTGTGCGGCATCCAGGCCCGCTCAATAGAGGATGTCACACGAATGATTGCGTTAATATGAGTCAACTTGGAGGGTGAACTGACTTCCCCCTTCCAACGCTCGCTTCCGCTCGCTGCCTCCCCTTCTCGGGCGGGGCATGAACCCACGCCCTGCGACCAAGGGGGCATACCCCTTGGATCCCCCAACGATCGGTTCCCCGCGGCAAGCCGCAGGGCACATCATCCGATCGTTGAGAAGCGCAGCGGCGGTTCCCCTCCATCCGGAGCTCATCTACCTCTCTTTTCTTTTGGCCTGAAAATGACTATAATTCGGGTTCGGCAAAAATCAACAACAAGGAGGATTCATGGAAAACATAAAAACCATAGAAACCAGGGAAGACGCCATAAAGCTCTTGAACACCGCTCTCGAGCATGAATGGGCGGTCAGCTTTGAGTACACCGTTCATGCCTACTCCATGCCCAAGGGAAAGTTCTGGTACACAGACCCGGTCATGAAGAACCGGACAGACGCTCGAGCTCAGACCATCCAGATCGGTATCGACGAGATGTATCACGCTCTCCAGCTCGGAATCATCATCACCCAGATGGGAGGGACGCCTTCCTTCAAGACAGACGAGGCCGTGCGTTACCCGAGGATCATCGACAACCTGAAAAGAGACAAGATGACCGAGGATATGGTGACCAGCCTCTATCAATCCGCCAAATTCAAGGAAGGAGCCTTTCCTAAGATCCAGAACATGGTCCTCAACATCTCCTATGACGAGGTGCGTCATTCTGACCAGTTCGTCTCCATGATGGAAGCGATCAAAAAGGAAGGCGCTGAAGAGGCTCTCTGTTTCCAATCGAGTCCGGAGAATGCCGATAAAGAAGAGGTCCAGCTCCTCCACGAGATCACCCGTTTGGAGAACGAGCTGATGCACCGCTATCTCAGGTACGTCATGCTCTTCAGCGAGCACCAGGACCTCAGCCAGCGCCTGTTTAAAAACTCCATCGACCATATGAGGCACTGGGACAAGAATTCCGGCCTGCTGATCAAGATGAATGACGTCATCCAGATAGAAAATGCGGAGAAAGACGCCAAGGGAGTGGAGAGAAGCCGCAGTCCCATGCCAGACGTCTATCCGGGCAATAACCGGCTCTCGGCCCTGGAAACGCTGCTGCCGGCAGAGGAAACCCTGATCGCCAGGTATGAAAAGCTCCTCGCTCTAGTCCCGGATGGGGAGATCAAGGACCAACTCAATATCCATCTGGCACTGAACAGAGAGCATCTCTTCACCCAGGAATGGCTCCTCAAGAATGCCAGGAAAATCAAGGGCATCGAGTAAAACCAAGTCATATTCCGGTTCGTAATAAAGATAAAGGATCCGTTCTACTCATGAAAAGTATGGAAATCAGCCCGGAAGGAGGCGGAGATGAAAAAAACAAAAAGCAGGGAGGTTCAGATGACCCATCCATTTAAAAAACAGCTATTTTTCCTGCTCGTTCTTGTCCTGCTTATAACAGGAGCGGTCCACACTCAGGAAAAAAGCCCCGAACCAGCAAAGTTTGAGCTGACCATCGACAACATCATGAAGGGAGAAGAGCTTATCGGGACAGCGCCTTCGAACATCATGTGGTCCGTGGACGGGTCAAGACTCTACTTCCGCTGGACAAAACCAGGAGAAGAAAGGAGCGAATTCTACGCCATTACACCGTCCAACCTGACTCCTCAAAAAATAGAAGCCGAAGACCTTCTCAAGCTTCCTCCTCTCCCTTCCCGGGCAGCCTTTTCCCGCTATTCCCGGTACATCTTCGGCATGGAGATCAATTTTGACAAGGAAAACAAGAGGGCTGTCGTCGTTCGCAACGGCGACATCAGCCTTCTGGACGTGGCCACGGGAAAAATCACCCAGCTCACCTTCACCGACGAACGGGAATCCAACGCTAAGTTCACTGATGACGGCGAAAAGATCGCTTTCACCTGTCAAGACAACCTCTTTCTCCTTTCCCTGAGAGACAACACCCTCCGCCAGATGACTTCCATCTCCAAAAAAGCTCCCCCGCCAAAGAAAAAGCCCGATGAAGTGGAAGAGTGGTACCGCCAGCAGCAGCAAGAGCTCTTTGAAGAATTCAGCAGGCCACGGCGAGGAAGAGGCATGGGAATGTTTCCTTCGTTTGAAGACGGCAGCAGGAGACAGCCGTTTTTCCTGGAAGAAGACCAGTCCATCTTTGGCCTCGATCTTTCCCCGGATGAGAAATACGTGACGTTTCTGCTTTCAGGGAGCCTGCCCGAAGTCAAACAGACCATCGTGCCCGACTACGTGACCCGAACCGGATACACGGAGACGATCGATTCCCACCCCAAAGCGGCCCAGTCATCGCAGGACATTAAGACAGGGATCATGGATGTCTCCACGGGCAAAGTCCAGTGGGTCGACTACGGCCAGGGCGAGAGGAAGATTTACTCCTACCAGGTTTTCTGGTCGCCGGACGGAAAAAAATGTGCCCTGACAGCCAGCTCTAGGGACCGGAAGGACACCTGGCTTCTCTCTTTGGACCCGGAAAGCGGAAAAACATCTGTCATCGAGCATGTCCATGACGACGCCTGGGTCGGCGAATACAGCCTGACCAACGTCGCCTGGTGTCCGGACAGCCAGCATCTCTTCTACATCTCGGAGAAGGACGGCTATGCTCATCTGTATAAAACCGCCTATGACGGAGCAAAGAAAACACAGCTCACCAAAGGAAAATTCGAGGTCTCCAGCGCCCAGCTCTCCCGAGACGGGAAGAGATGGTATCTGATTTCAAATGAAGAGCATCCCGGGGAGACTCATTTCTATTCCATGCCGGTTGAGGGGGGAAAGCGGACAAGGATCACCACGTTGAAAGGGCAGAACGAGATCATCCTCTCCCCGGATGAGTCCTCCCTGGCTGTCATCCACTCCTCCAGCAACAAACCCCCAGAGCTCTATTTCCAGCAGAACACACCCAAGGCAAAGGCCCGGCAGATAACACTCTCAACCTCTGAAGAGTTTTGCTCCTACGACTGGTATGACCCGGAAATCATCACCTTCAAAGCCCGCGACGGCGTCGATGTCTACGCCCGGCTCTACAGGCCCAAGCAATGGCATCCGCAGAGGCCGGCAGTCATCTTCATCCACGGCGCCGGCTACCTTCAGAACGCCCACCGGGGCTGGAGCTACTACTACCGGGAATACATGTTCCATAATATCCTCATCGAGAGCGGCTATCTTGTCCTGGATGTCGACTACAGGGGAAGCAAGGGCTACGGCCGCGACTGCCGAACAGCGATCTACCGGCATATGGGCGGAAAGGACCTGGATGATATCGTCGACGCCGCCCGCTTCCTGGCTAAAGAATATAAGGTCAACCCGGAGAGGATCGGGACTTACGGCGGGAGCTACGGCGGGTTTCTCACCCTGATGGCCATGTTCAAAGCCCCTGATGTGTTCAAGGCCGGAGCAGCGCTCAGACCCGTCACGGATTGGGCCCATTACCATTCCGGCTATACCGTGGATATCCTCAACCTCCCCCATAAGGACAGAGAGGCTTACGAACAAAGCTCACCCATCTATTTTGCCCAAGGGCTTAAAGGCACGCTGCTCATCTGCCACGGCATGGTGGACACCAACGTCCATTTTCAGGACACGGTACGACTGGCACAGCGTTTGATCGAACTCGGGAAGGAAAACTGGGAAGTGGCTATCTATCCCGTGGAAGGGCATTCTTTCCATAACAGCTCTTCCTGGGCAGACGAGTACAAACGGATCTTCAAACTCTTCGAAGAAAATTTGAAATAAAATCCATTTTCCGTATAATAGTCATAAATTGAATGGAAACCGCAGTCCATATAGAGAATCTCCATAAATCGTTCAAGCTGGGATTCATCCCTAAAACGAAGAAAATCCTCAAAGGCATCTCCCTCACCGTGAATCAGGGCGAGATCTTCGGCTATCTCGGCCCCAACGGCGCGGGCAAGACCACCACCATCAAGTGCATCCTCGGCCTGATATACCCCGATCAAGGGAAGATCGAGCTTTTCGGCCATCATCACCTCTCTCTCAAAGCCAAAGCTCAGATCGGCTTTCTTCCGGAGAATCCCTATTTTTACGACCATCTCACTGCCTCAGAGTTTCTCTATTTCTACAGCCAGCTGTTCCTCATCAAAAAAAATGAACGGGAAAAAAAGATCAAAAACCTTATTCAAGTTGTCGGGCTGGAGAAGTGGGCAGACCTCCAGCTTCGGAAATTCTCCCGGGGCATGCTGCAGAGGATCGGCCTGGCTCAGGCTCTCCTCAACGAACCCTCCCTCGTCCTTCTGGATGAGCCCCTCGGCGGCCTGGATCCCATCGGGAGAAAGGAAATCCGGGATATCATCGTCCGTCTCAAGGAAGAAGGGAAGACCGTTTTCCTCTCCTCTCATATCCTGCAGGATATCGAGATGATCTGCGACCGGGTGGCCATCATCGTCAACGGAGAGATTATCAACCAGGGAACCCTCCAGGATCTGATCTCGGAGAAAATCCTGTTCACGGAGATCGTGATTTCGGGTGTGGATATAAAAGAGCTGGAAAATATGGGAGAGCCTTTCAGCGAGCGCGGAGGAAGAACTCTCCTCAGAGTAAGGAAGGAAGGAGACGTGGAGAGAGTCCTTGAGCTTCTCAGGTCTAAGAAGGGAAAGATCCATTCCCTGATTCCCAGGACAGAGACTCTGGAGGATTTGTTTGTGGAAATAGTGAAGCAAAGATGAAGATACGAGCCATAGCTTTCAACACCTTCAAGGAAGCCATCAGGGACAGGATCCTCTATCTCATCCTCTTTTTTGCTGTGGTCTGCATCGGCTTTTCGCGCCTGCTGGCTATACTCACCGTGGGAGACCGGGTCAAGATCATCAAGGATGTGGGGTTGGCTTCGCTCTCCCTTTTCGGGGCATTGATGGCCATCATGATCGGGACGGGCCTGGTCTATAAAGAGATAGAAAAAAAGACGATCTACACTCTTCTCTCCAAACCCATCCACCGTTTTCAGTTCTTGCTGGGAAAATTCTTCGGGCTGGTCCTGACCCTGTTCATCATGCTTCTCCTGATGAGCATCATCTTCCTCGGACTGGTCTTCTTCCATACCTTCAAGGTCGAATGGCATTTACTCATCGCCATCTTCTTCATATTCCTCGAACTCTGCCTGATCACCTCTGTTGCCCTGCTGTTCTCCTGCTTCTCCACGCCCATACTGAGCTCCCTCTTCACCCTGGCTTTCTACCTGATCGGTCATACGGCCTGGGGCCTGGAAATTCTCATTAAAAAAATCAAGTCCGGGTTCGGAAAAGCCCTGGCCCAGATCCTCTATCATTTTCTGCCGGACCTGGAAAATTTCAATTTCAAGACGGAAATCGTGCACAACCTTCCCATCCCGCCCAAGATCTTCCTCTACTCCATACTTTACGGAGTTTTCTACACGCTTTTTGTCCTGACCTTAGCCGTGCTCATCTTCAGGAAAAGGGATTTTATCTGAGAGCCATGGCTCAACGATACTCCGGCGAAAAAAGCTTCAGCACGCTCTTCCTCGTGCTCCTGCTCATCCTGACCTGCGGCGTATTCATGAACCTGAAGATCATCACCGACCGGATCATGCGTAAAAAAGTCCCCGGCTCCTCGATCATCTACCTTCCCAAAGGAGAATACCTCAAGTTTGCCACCTTCGGCTATTCTTCCCTGCTGGCCGACATGATCTACCTCTGGGCCATCCAGTATTACAGCGATTACACTATCCCGGACAGCTCCCAGTATCTCGACCATATCTTCACCATCATCTCCGAGCTGGACCCTCAATACTTCGATGCTTATGATGTCGGAGCTTTTATCGCCGCCTATGAGGCTCAGGACCTGGACCTGGCCCTGAAGATCCTGAATTTAGGCCTGGAGAAAATTCCCCAGGAATGGTGGTTTCCCTACATAGCTGCCCATTATCTCCAGTTCATCAAAAAGGACCACGAAATGGCTCAGGAGTACTACAAAAAAGCGATGAGCATCGAAGGCTGTCCGCCCATCGTCAGGCGTCTTTACGCCGATGCTATCTTCAAGACCACGGATTACCAGGCAGCCTGGCAGGCCTGGCTTGAGATCTACAACACCGCAGAGGATGAGAGGATAAAGAGGGTTGCCTCCAACCATCTTTATAACGTCAAGGCAACCATGGATATCGAGATGCTCAAGGAAGCTATAGCCAAATACAGAGAAAAATACGGCCGCAACCCCGCGGATTTGAGCAAGCTCGTCTATGCCGGGTTCCTGAAGTCCGTGCCCAAGGATCTGGATGATAAGGAATACTTTTATGACGCCCAGACGGGAGAGGTCAAGACACCGACAATCCCATGGAAAAGATAATCATCATCACTGTCTTCGGCCTTGCCTGGGGAAGCTTCCTCAACGTCCTCATCTACCGCATTCCCCGGGATATGAGCATCATCCGACCGGCCTCCTCCTGCCCCTCCTGCCGGAAGAAGATCAAGGTTTACGATAACATTCCCGTTATCTCTTACCTGGTTCTCGGAGGAAAGTGCCGCTTCTGCAAGGCCAGGATTCCCCTCTCCTATCCATTGGTCGAAGTTCTGACTCCCCTGAGTTTTCTCATCCTCTACCTCCACTACTCGCTGAGCTTTTTCTTCTTTGCCTCCTGTCTGTTTGCCAGCGCCATGATCGTACTGGGCTTCATCGATTTCTACCACCAGATCATCCCCGATGAGATCACGCTGCCCGGGCTGGTCCTGGCTCTTGTCTACTCGGCATTCCGGGATGACCTCAAGCTCACTCAGTCCTTGATCGGGGCAGTGACCGGAGCCGGGTTTCTCCTTCTTGTCTACTGGACATATTATCTGGTGCGCAAGAAGGAGGGACTGGGCATGGGGGATGTGACCATGATGCTGCTGATCGGAGCCTATTTAGGCTGGCGGCAGACTTTCTTCACCTTGATCCTGGCTTCTTTTGTCGGAGCGCTGGTGGGCGTGTTTTTTATTTTCTTCAGAAAGAAGGATTTTCAGTATTCCCTTCCTTTCGGGACGTTCCTGGCACCGGCAGCCTATTTCTCTCTTCTCTGGGGCGAGAAGATCATCCGGGCCTACCTGAGCTTATTCAAGGGTTTGACTTAGTAATATTTGATTCTGTCCCAAACTAACCCGGCTGTGTTTCACTGCGGGAACCTTATATATATGTCATTCAGGCTGTGTCACAATAGAGATTATTTATCA
>Ga0224506_10001792_pt1 | contig 15128 bp, 12 predicted proteins | sample SF_Jan12_sed_USG_2_FD_169108 | JGI IMG/M metagenome (GOLD analysis project Ga0224506, IMG submission 169108) | Sediment microbial communities from San Francisco Bay, California, United States - SF_Jan12_sed_USGS_8_1 | ecosystem: Environmental > Aquatic > Marine > Sediment | place: USA... | reverse complement strand
ATGTTTTTCAGCTGACAGTGAATGATAAACCACAGGGGTCGGTGAGGTTTGGGGAGGAATAAAAAAACTATCTAAAGATCTGTGTGTCAGCGACCAATAACACTTTAAAATTGTTGTTATATATTATTGATATAATTATTTTAAAACCTTATATTTTTCTGGAAGTTCATAATCCGTTTCTAATTTTGCATTTCGTGAAACCTCAAACGCTTCCTCAGTCATATCGGTCCTAGTCAATAACTCATTACCAACAGGATATCCAAATTTATATTCAAATTTGCCGATATGACCTGATTCATAATACTGTTCACTAGAAAAAACCACTCCGAATTTAATTTCATCCACAATATCATTAATTCCGTTTTCATTAGAGTCCACATAAATACCAGACACAATATCTCCAACGTAGGTTATGGATGTTTCAAAAAATCCATTAAAATCATCATCAACTTTAACAATGAGAATATTACCTGCGTAGTCACTAACAATATACTCATCAACTTTTAAATCCTTGTTTTTATCTATAATATCGTAGAGCATGCCATTGATATTCGTTCTCAAAGGGATAAAAGATGGATCTTCATCGTTAGCATAATATCCTATCTCACTGTCTGGAACTCGGAATTGTTCCAAAATTGAGTCAGTATAAATATTACAATTTTCCAGGTCTTCTTCAGTCTCAATATACTTACATTCGTCCTCTTCATTTCCACAGGCAATAAGCAGAAACGCTGTAGACATTAAGATAAAATATCTGATATTTCTCATCATTTCTCCTACCCCATCGCACTATCAATTTTCAAAGATATCAACATAACCACACCCAAAACACACAGCACAGCCAAACCACCACCAAAACCATATTTATACAGTGCTATTAAATCCGCCACACCCAAAACAAAAACAGTTAAAGGCAGTTTCACATTACCGTTGGCATAACTGAACCAGACGCCACCCAACCAAACGGCTATTGCTAAATATAAATACATTTTTATTCCTTTTTAATTATCTTTTCAGCAGGTTATATTAATTGAGGCTTTTTAGCAATTTAAGGAGAGCTCTCCACTGGATCGAGATGACATGGTTTTTATGGATACTGGCCTCCGCCAGCATGACGGCAGGAGTAGATTCCGGTTCAAGCCCGGAATGACGGCTTCTTCTCGTTCCCATGCTCCTGCGTGGGAATGCATACATAATTGATATATTCCCCTTTTCCTAAAGAATAATCCATCAATGTTTTTCTATAAAATCCCTGATATCTTCCAAATCTTTTATCAATGCTTTTTTGATTGAACTTTTAATTAACGGTGCCATAAGAATTGAGAAAAACTTGGCGATAAAAGATTCACCCGTACCTGTAAATGACATACTGAGTGTCGATTTTCCATCTTCTTCTTTAATGCTTAATTGAGTGATATAGACAGAACCATGATTTTCAGCACGTGTTGCATAATACTCCCCTGCTACAACATCGGTAATCCACATTGTTTCCGTGGCTTCTTTACCAAACATTTCTCTGGTTTCCTGCCATTTTAAACCAACAAGTTCTGATTCCGGTTTATTAATAACATTGATCTTGATAATACTCGATATAACATTTTGCCACTGATCAATATCAGTTATGACTTTCCAGACTGATTCCTTGCTACCTTTAATTTCTATTTCTTCCGTGACTTTCATTTGCGCTCTCTTTTGATAAAAAATATTAAATGCACTGGTTGTGCACAATGACTTTATAAAATTATAGATTATTTTTTGTTTACATAATTTCATATTGTCGGTTCCTGACTAGAAATTGATAACACCGTTGCCTTCAGTAAATTGCCATATCGCAAGATCCTCGCAATGACAGCTTTCTTTTGGCAATTTTATGGATTATGGTATTCGTAGAATGCTGGTGAAGTACGAACCGCATCTTTCCCTCTATCTCTCCATACAAAAGATATGGATTCTGGTAGCCACCTGAATGACGACAATAATGGATTCCCATTTTCATGGGAATGACGAGATTTCAAAGAACATTAAAATGATGAATTGTTATGATAAATAACGGTCTAAATGTACAAATTTGTTAACGGGAACATATTTCAAAACCATTCATCTTTTATTCAGTTTAGTTTTGCTTTAATAAGTGGTAAGTTAGTAACTTCATCCCAAGAGGAGAACCGCCATGAAAAAGTTAGCCATTTATTTATTGACTGCATTTTTGTCAATTGTTGCAACCTATGGTCAGGCACGAAATAACTCAAACGATTATTTCAGTGATGCCGAACTGGAACAAATTCTGGCACCAATCGCATTATATCCAGATAGCGTTCTGACCCATATCCTTATTGCATCCACCTATCCCCTTGAAGTCGTTCAGGCCAACCGTTGGGTTGAAAGAAATCCCAATGTTAAACCTGCCGATGCTTTAAACGCTGTGGATGAAGAAAACTGGGATCCGAGTGTAAAAGCCCTTATCCCCTTTCCAAATGTATTACAAAGAATGAGTGATGATTTGGAATGGACGCAAAAAGTAGGCGATGCATTCCTGCAAGATGAAGAAAGATTACTGGCAGGTATCCAATCTTTAAGAAGAAAAGCCGATCAAGCCGGCAGTCTGGATCAAATGGAAAACATGAACATCGAAAGAGACAATGACAACATTGTGATTGTACCTGCTCAACGTGAAGTAGTTTATGTTCCTTATTATGATACCCGACTGGTTTACGGAAACTGGTATTGGCATGATTATCCACCAGTTTACTGGAACATTGGGTACTACGGTCGTTATTCGGGTTTGTATTACTGGTATCCAAGAGTTCATATTACCTACTACCCTTATTTTCACTACAGTGCTTTCCATTGGCACAACAGACATATCGTTGTTCTTGATAGTAGCAGACGTTATTCATCAACGACTTATGTCACTCGCACTAACGTGATCAGACATAAGGAAGCAAAACGCTGGAAGCACAATCCTGATCACAGACGTGGTGTTGCCTATAGAACCGAAGTGGTAAAAACAAAATACGCAAGTTCACGACCTGCTATTGACCAGAGAGATCGTTATTCTAACCAAAAGGACAAGAACTATCGTGTTAAGGAAACCAACAGAAATGCCAATGGTAAAACACAGGTTAATAGTGGACGTACTGACAGTGAAAGACAGTTTGGTCGTGATAAATTTGAGAACTCTAAAACTGATAAAATGAGAGTTAATAATCAACCTGACACTCGTCAACAAATGTTACGACAAAAGCTGGAGAATCAGCGAGATGATCGTGGGAACTCTCAGGGCAATAGCTACAAAGGTACCACTGAGCGCAATAATGATCGCTATATTGATAAAGGTAAAACCCGCTCCAAAGAAACTGGTGGAAAATCTGACAATAGAAGCAATTCTCAGGGTAAAAATCAAAATAACAATCAGGGTACCAAGCCTGTGAAATCAGTTAAGGCGCCTGAACCTGTTTATCAACCAGTAAATCATCGATCTGAGTATAAACAACCTAAGGTTTCTACACCGAATAATAAAAGCAGTTATGAAAAACCTGCTGCTCGCTCCGATAATTCCAGAAAAGTGGAGCGTAGTAATAACAAACCACAAAGAAGCAATTCTTCCGGAAACGGTCGTAAAAGCGATAATTGATCTGTTCAGGGTAGTGATCAATCAGAATCACTACCCGTTTATGTTTAATCCTTTCTATTTTTTATATCATGTAAAAAGTTTTAACAAAAAAATAATCTAAAGGCTGGTAATAGACTTTCAGATCAGTTAAAAAGGCACACCTGATATTTTAAACTGGATTATTGTGGTTAATTGATATGTCATTAAATCAGAAATTTAGCCTTTTAAAAGAGAATCTTTGCCAACAAATCATCGGTCAAAGTGGATTGATCGACAGACTTTTGGTTGCCTTGTTAGCTGATGGACACCTGATTGTGGAAGGTGCGCCTGGTTTAGCCAAAACCAGAGCCGTTAATGCGCTTTCCCATGCTATTGAAGGCGATTTTCATCGAATTCAATTTACTCCTGATCTGCTTCCTGCGGATCTGACCGGTACCGAAATTTATCGTTCACAGGATGGCACTTTTAACTTTGAAAAAGGTCCTATTTTTCATAATCTGGTTTTAGCAGACGAAATTAATCGTGCTCCTGCCAAAGTACAATCTGCCCTGCTGGAAGCAATGGCAGAAAGACAAGTTACTGTCGGCAGCAAAACCTACAAACTCCCTGCCCTGTTTCTGGTAATGGCAACCCAAAACCCGATTGAACAGGAAGGAACCTATCCTTTGCCAGAAGCACAACTGGATCGTTTTTTAATGCATGTTAAGGTTGATTATCCTGATGCTGAGGCAGAAGCCCAAATATTGGCTTTGACTAGAGAAGAGGCACATAAAAACTACAAAGCCGATAAAGTAAAAGAACTGAAACAAAAAGATCTGTTTGAAGCCAGAGATCAGGTTCTGGACATTCACATGTCGGAATCTTTGCAGGAATATATTGTCCAGTTAATTATCAATACCAGAAACAAGCCTGATGCAGATTTGGCACGCTGGCTGGATTATGGCGCAAGCCCCAGAGCAACAATTGCAATTGATCGTTGCTCCAGAGCAAGAGCATGGTTGAATGAAAGAGATTATGTGACACCTGATGACATTCAAAACGTTGCTTTTGATGTGTTGCGACACCGTCTGATTTTAACTTACGAAGCTGAAGCTGAAGGTATTGATAGTGACAAGGTGATTGAAAAACTTTTACAGATCACGCCGGTTGCCTAAAAATTAAATCTGTCTGTAAATACATTCAAATTAAACTTTACCAAGAGCTAAACCAACTGATATGTCAGATAAAACGCAACAGCTATTCAACTCCGAGCCGATAACATCTTTCAAAGGTGTTACCATCGATCTCGATCTGTTGATGGAAATGCGTTATCAGTCCATCATTCCGTGGATTACACCTGACTCCAGAGTAAAAACCAGTCGAGTTGGCGGTTTCCGTTCCAAATTTAAAGGTCGGGGAATGGATTTTGATGAAGTCAGACTTTATCAAATGGGCGATGACATCAGAAACATTGACTGGAAGGTGACGGCCAGAACCGGCAATACGCACACCAAGCTGTTTAAGGAAGAAAGAGAAAGACCTGTTTTTGTGATTCTGGATCAAATGCCTGGCATGTTTTTTGGCACAAAACAGTCTTTTAAAGCGGTTGTTGCTGCTCAAATTGCTGCACAACTTATGTGGTATGCGCTAACCAATGGTGATCGATTTGGTGCCTTGATGTTCACCCAGCAAAATCATATTGAGATGAAACCATCCAACAACAGACGCAATTGCATGCGTTTGCTTAACCGGATCATTGAGAATCATCAAATGCAGCTTGAAAGTATTTTCGACTGGCAGGGCAAACAAACTTCTGACAGAACAAATCAAATAAAAGCATCCTCTACTGAAAAAAGCAAAGTTAATCCTTTGACTGAAACCATCAAACGCATTCATTACCTTGCCAAACCTGGCAGCTTGATCCATTTGATCAGTGACTTTAACTTGCTGGATGAAGAAGGCAAGCAACTTTTAACCAAGGTTAGCCAACATACCGACATACATTGCATTATGATCACTGATGAAATTGAACAACAATTACCACCTGCTGGCAATTACGGCATTAGTGACGGCAAGCAGCAAAGCATTCTGCAAACCTCAAATTTGCAATTCAGAAATGACTACGAACAGCTTTTTGCACTAAAAAAAGAAACCGTTAAGCGATTTGCCTTAAACCACAAAGGTGTCTTCACTCATGTTGATACTGATTACAAGAGTGAATCCATTGGTCAACAGTTGGCAGCATCAGCAAGGCGGGCAAGATAAATGAATCAAGCTGCCAACCCACTCGATCAACTTAGGGATATTCATTTGCCACCGGCAATTGACACTTTTGAATTGGCCTATGGTTGGTGGATTGTTATCGGTTTATTGTTAATCGCTGGTCTGTTAGCTCTTTATCAATGGAAACAACGACTTCACGCTCGCAGATATTTGAAACCTGCCCTTGTTGAACTGGAACATATAAGCAAACTTTCACCAAAAAGTGAAAACCTGCAAATACTTTCAGCGCTGTTGAAAAGAGTCTGCCTGCTGTATTTTCCAAAACACGAATTTGCCGCCGTCGCTGGTAAAGAATGGTTTGAATATTTGAATCATAAAGCGGGCGATTCAATTTATGACGCACAACAGTTGAATATGGTTGAGCAACTACTCTATCGAAAAGATGCCGAAATAGAATTAAATCAGTGGCATGAATTAATCAAGCAGAGTAAAAAAGCTATTGTTCAGTTGATTGAAAATGGCATTTTGAATAATACCTGGGAGAAGCTGTCGTGATTGAACCGGTTTACCCCTATGTTTTACTTTTGATTCTTTTACCACTTATTTTCAGGCTGTTTAGTAAACAGAAAAAACCACATATTGTCAGTATCAGAACCCCGCTTTTTGATCAATGGCAAAACATGCAACAAAACCATTCTTCCGGTAAGAACTGGACAAGTTTTCTGATTTTTTGGCTGGCATGGAGTAGTTTTGTGATTGCTGCTGCCAGAATTCAACATATTGGAGAAGTGGTTGAACTGCCACCCAGCGGACGCGATCTGCTACTTAGTATTGATATTTCAGGCAGTATGCAAGAAGAAGATCTGCAACTTAATGGTCAGGCTGCAGACCGATTAACCGTTGTTAAATCAATTATTTCGGATTTTATTTCAAAGCGTGATGGAGACAGAATTGGCTTGGTATTGTTTGGTGAAAACGCCTATTTACAAACGCCTCTAACCTTTGATTTAAAAACTGTTAATTACATGTTGGAAGAAACGGAAATTGGTTTGGCCGGTTCTTCCCGTACTGCCATTGGTGAAGGTATTGGGCTTTCTGTCAAAAGGTTGAGAGAAAGACCGGAACAAAATCATGTACTGATTTTGTTAACTGATGGACGTAATAATTCTGGTGCTTTAGATCCTGTTGAAGCAGCCAAACTTGCGGCTCACGCCGGTATCAAAATCTATACCATTGGCGTTGGTGCCGATGAGGCTTATCGAAGAACATTTTTTGGAACAACCAAATTTAACCCTTCAGCGGAACTGGATGAAAAAACACTGGCTCAGGTTGCCAAAATTACTGGTGGCAGGTACTTCAGAGCAAGAAGTACTGAAGAACTTGCACAAATTTATGCCATGCTGGATGAATTGGAGCCTATTGAAGATGAACCTGAAATTTTCCGCCCGATAAAGGAACTGTTTTATTATCCTGCAATCGCTGGCATCTTCTTTCTTTTGCTACCTTTTATCATTGCATTATTTCAGCAACTGTTTGTCAGCAAGCGAAACGTTTTAAAGGGAGGTCAAAATCATGCCTCTTGATTTCAGCCAATTTCACTTTATTCGTGCCGAGATTTTATGGTTGTTACTTCCAGCTCTGGCAATTTTGTTTTACTTTAAACAAAAACATAAAAACAGTTCTGCCTGGAGATCTGTGATCAGCTCTCACCTGTTCCGATTTTTGTCTGGTGACACAAGTAGTTCCAACCAAAAACAGGGACGAATTTGGCTAGAGCCCTTTATCATTATCATTGCTATTATTGCTGCAGCTGGACCGAGTATGCGCGAGCAGTTGATTCCTGTCTTTGAGGATCAACAGGCAAAAATTGTCCTTCTTGATGCATCCTTTTCCATGAATGCCAATGACATCAAGCCTTCACGTATTGAAAGAGCCAAATACAAACTTATAGATCTACTAAAACAAACGAAAGAAGGCACAATTGGATTGGTCGTTTATGCCGGTGAAGCATTTGTGATCAGCCCCCTCACCTCCGATGCTAACACCATTGATAACATGGTTCCGGTGTTATCAGCGGGTATCATGCCAGTATATGGTTCAAGACCTGATAAAGGCATTGCAAAAGCCATTGATCTGCTGAAAAATGCCATGCAAAATAATGGTCAAATAATCTGGATGACTGATGGCGTAGATCAACAATATGTCTCCCCTATCGTAGATTTGGTAAAAAAATCCGGCTATAAACTTTCTATTTTGGCAATTGGAACAAAACATGGTGCACCAATAAATTTGCCTGATAATCTGGGGTTCCTGAAAGATAGAAATGGTGTCATTATCATACCCAAGCTGGAAATAGAAAATTTACAGCAGATTGCCAATCAGCTGAATGCTGGACTGGTAACCTTAACCAGCGATAATAGTGATCTGGAATATTTGCAACGCTATTCTGAAGCTCAACTTAATACTGAAGGCAAAACTGAAGATAATCGAGCTATTAATTATTTTATAGATGATGGCTACTGGCTTATTTGGCTTATTCTGTTACTGCTATTGCTAAAAATATTACGACAAAATGCGCAGGTAGCGCTATCTTCTGTTTTACTACCTGTATCATTATTGCTTTCCGGTTCTCTTATTTCAGGTCATGTTGAAGCCAGTGTTTGGGATGATCTATGGTTTACCAAAAACCAGCAGGCTGAAAAAGCCTTTGATAATCAGCAATATGATAAGGCCGCCGCACTGTTTGAGAACAAGGACTGGCAAGCATCCGCTCATTATAAAAACAACAATTATCAGGCCGCATCAGACTTGTTTGACCCACATGAATCAATTGAATCTCTATACAATCATGCCACCAGTCTGGCCAAGATGAATAAACTGGAAGAAGCCTTAAACCTTTACAATCAATTGCTGAACAAACAACCAGATCATCAGGATGGACTGTATAACAAAAACATTATTGAAGATTTATTGAAGCAACAGCAAAATCAGGAAAACCAGAATAAGGACAATCAGAATCAGGAAAATTCTGATCAGCAAAAATCAGATCAGCAAAATGACTCTAAGCAAGATGAGCAATCAGAATCTGACCAAAATCAACAACAAAACCAACAGGATCAACAAAACGATTCTGAACAACAAAATCAACAGCAGCAGATGCAGGATCAGAAGACCAGTGAGCAGGTTCAGGAAGAAGTAGAAATTAGTGAAGACCAACGAGATCAAATGGAAAAGGATCAGGCGCTGGAAGTCTGGCTGGAAAAAGTGCCGGATGACCCTGCTGGCCTGTTACGTAATAAAATGTACCGCGAAAATCAAAAACGAGGAAATAGGCAACATGAAAAGAAAACCTGGTAGCCTTAAACAGTATTTGGTTAATCTTGTTTTGTTAGGTCTCGCCCTTGTGAGCTCCATAGCAACTGCCAAAATTTCTCAGACCATTGATAGAGAAGAAATCAGTGCTGGTGAAACCTTTGTTTTTGAAATTCAGGTTGATAACAATGAAGATACACAACCCGATCTTTCCTTGATCCCGGGAGATTTTACCATTGTCTCTACCAATCAATATCAACATACGCGTATTATTAATGGTGCAAGCTCTACAATGCGAGGCTGGAAGATAAAACTTTCTACCCTTAAAACAGGCAAAATCACATTACCATCTATTACTGTAGGCAATGAAGCTACACAACCGATACAACTGAATATTAAATCTACTGCAGATCAGGTGAATATTAATGGACAGGATAAGGCGATATTTCTGACAGCTGAAGTTGATGTAAAAGACCCCTACATTCAGCAGCAGGTTATTCTTGATATTAAACTTTATCGTTCCGTTGCAACTCATTTTGAGAATATGTCAGCGCCATTGGTTAACGATGCCATTATGGAAACCCTTGGAAGTGATGTGATTTATGAAAAAGAAATTAATAATACCAGATACATGGTATATCAAAGTCGCTATGCTATCTTTCCACAGAAAAGTGGTGAAATTTCAATTAGCCCTATCATCTTTAGCGCAGAAATCAGTGATCCCAGAAATCGACGCAATGGATATTTTTTGAATGCCACCAGGCCCATTACGGTATCGACCGAAAAAATCACCCTAAATGTCAAGCCCCAACCTGCCAGCGTAAAAACCAACTGGCTTCCTGCAAAGTCTGTAGAAATTAATAAGCGCTGGTCCAGGTCTCTGGATGAATTAAAAGTTGGTGAACCGGTTACATTGACAATTGATACGATAATAAAAGGTATTAGCGAATCACAACTACCAGAAATTACGTTTCCTGATATTGAAGGTTTGCAACTTTATCCTGATACACCGGAAAAAGAACGAAAAGCTACCCTTTCCGGACTGGTTGCAAAAAAGAAACAAATAATTGCTGTACTTCCGACCAAATCGGGCAAGATTGAATTACCGGAAATTAAATTGCATTGGTGGAATACTGATACACAAAAAGCAGAAGTAACCGTGATGCAAGCTCAGCAGCTGGATATTGTTGGAAATAGTTCAAATACAAATAGCCCTTCAGATGTTCAAAATCTCGGACAGGGAGATATCTCTCACAATCAGCAACATTTGACTGAGAATACTTCCTTACAGCCACAAAACCCTGATAATGGTAAACAAGGTATTTGGCAATTAACCAGTGTGATTTTTGCTATTCTATGGCTTTCAACTCTGGTACTTTTCTGGTTTTATTACAATCGCAATCCTTACAATAATCCTCACATTCGAAGCCGCCATGATTCTATTCATCGTAATGTTGCAAAAACTGCTTCAGATAGAAATAAATTGATCGAGCAAACACTGCAAAGCTGGAGTTTGGCCAAGGAAAATCAACAAAAGTTTGGGGCATTTGTTTCATGCCTGCTAAGCCTTGTTAATCTAAATCAGGATCGTCAATATTATTCACTCGGCAGCATTGCTCAAAGGTTAAACAATTCGGAATTGAAGAGCAAATTAAATGACATTGAAAAGCGTCAATATTCTGCAACGCAACAATCAAACTTTCCTGATCTCAATAAGCAGGAACTCCTTTCAATCATTGAAGATCTGGAAAATAATTCAATAAAATCAAGGGACAATATTATCCCGTCATTATATTGATAGTGATGAACAAACTGCTTCAAAATATTGGATAAAGATTTTTTAAATTTTGACTTTACATTTTATTCTCACAACTATATATTGTTGCCTACAAAGTAAAACAGCACCAGATATAGTAATTATCTGATTTTTAAGCTTTTTTATTTTTATACACATTTAGTTGACAAAGTATCCAAAATTAAATCACAGCTTATCCAGAGATTTATACAGATACACAGGGATCCAACTATGAGGTATGTGAATATTAATAAGTAAATGAAGGAAGGGTTGTATCTATTATGACGGCGTTAAAAGCAGCAAAAAAAGCAGAAAATTTCCAAATTGAATTTCAAAGTACATCGCTGGACATCTGGGAGTCCAAATATCAGCTCAAGACCAAAGATGGCAGTCCGGTTGATAAAAGCATTGACCAAACCTATGAGCGGGTTGCCAAAGCGTTGGCTGATGTTGAAGATGACGATAAAAAACAGGCCGTTATGGAAGACTTTTTATGGGCGTTAAGACACGGTGCCATTCCGGCAGGCAGAATAACTTCCAATGCAGGCGCACTTGAGCATAAACCGGCAACTTCAACTATCAATTGTACTGTTTCTGGCACAATTACCGATTCAATGGACGATATTCTGGCAAAGGTACATGAAGCTGGTTTAACCTTAAAAGCAGGGTGTGGTATTGGCTATGAATTTTCAACCCTCAGACCAAAAGATGCCTATGTATCCGGTGCAGGTGCCTATACCTCTGGCCCTCTATCCTTTATGGATATTTACGATAAAATGTGTTTTACCGTTTCGTCTGCAGGTGGCCGTCGTGGAGCACAAATGGCAACCTTTGATGTTTCACATCCTGATGTCATGGAGTTCATTAAGGCAAAAAGAGAAGATGGTCGCTTACGTCAGTTTAACTTGTCCTTGCTGATTACAGATGAGTTTATGCAGGCAGTCATTAATGACGATGACTGGAATCTGATATTTCCGATTGCCGAAAAAGAAGTTGCGCACGACCAGATTGATCTCAACGATAAAAATCAGATTGTATGGCGTGAATGGCCAACAACAGAAGGCTATCATTGCAACGAATATGGGCAGGTTGCATGCCGAATTCACAAAACAATCAAAGCCAAAAATCTGTGGAATATGATCATGTCATCGACTTATGATTTCGCAGAGCCTGGCTTTATCCTGATTGATCAGGTTAATGAACAAAACAACAACTGGTTTTGTGAAAATATCAGAGCCACCAACCCATGTGGTGAACAGCCTCTGCCCGCTTACGGTTCATGCTTGTTGGGTTCCATCAATTTGACCCGATTTGTTAAAAATCCATTTACCGATAAAGCCGAATTTGACTGGAAAAAATTTCGCAAGGTCGTCAACATTTTTACCAGAATGCTGGACAATGTTGTTGAAATCAATGGTTTGCCGCTAATTGGCCAGCGAGATGCAATCATGTCAAAAAGAAGACACGGTATGGGTTATCTTGGTCTCGGTTCAACGCTAACCATGCTTTGCAAAAAATATGGTTCTTCTGAATCAATAGACTTCACCGATCAAGTGACCCGTGAATTGGCAATCGAAGGCTGGAAAGCAGGTCTGGAACTTGCCAAAGAAAAAGGTCCTGCGCCAATCATGGAAAGAGATTTTATTGTAACTGGTGAAATGTTGCACAAAAGACCTGAAATGAAAAAGGATGGCTATAAAGTAGGTCAAAAAGTTAAAGGTAAATTATTGCACGCCAAATACAGTCGATATATGCAAAAAATTGCTGAAGTTGAACCCAAACTGGTTGAAGAATTGTCAAAAGTTGGAGCAAGATTTACACATCACTCTTCTATAGCTCCAACAGGAACCATCTCCTTGTCTCTGGCCAATAATGCCAGTAATGGTATTGAACCAAGTTTTGCTCACCACTATTCCAGAAACGTGATCAAACAAGGCAAAAAATCGAAAGAAAAAGTGGATGTCTTTTCATACGAGCTATTGGCATACAGAACACTGGTTAATCCTAAAGCAATGCCTTATTCAGATGTTGCTGAAGAGAAATTACCTGAATACTTTATAACTTCAGAAAATATTACACCAACCCAGCATGTTGATATTCAGGCAGCAGCTCAAAAATGGATAGATTCTTCTATTTCAAAAACGGCTAACGTACCAACAGATTTTGATTATGAAGAATTCAAGGACATTTATCTTTACGCATACAAGGAAGGGTTAAAAGGATGTACGACATTCCGATTTAATCCTGAAGTATTTCAGGGCGTTTTGGTGAAAGATAGTGATTTGGAAAATACCACCTATCAATTCACTCTGGAAGATGGTTCAAAAATTGAATTGCGTGGGAATGAGGAAGTCGAATATGATGGCGAAATACATACAGCAGCCAACCTGTTTGATGCTCTCAAAGAAGGTTATTACGGAAAGCTTTAATATCGGTTAGCAGTACTATCATATTAAATAGATGTAGAATGAACGGAAATTACAAATGCCAAAAATTATTGATAAACCCATTGTTGGTTACAAAGTAAAAACTGAAGACGCGGAAGCTATACAGCAAGAAGAACAACATTCTGCTGATATAGTGCATATGCATGAAAGTGTCAAACGTCCTGAAATGTTGCTGGGTTCAACTTACAAAGTGAAGACACCCCTTTCAGACCATGCGCTTTACGTCACAATAAACGATATTATTTTAAATCAGGGAACTGAACATGAATTAAGACGTCCCTTTGAAGTATTTATCAATTCCAAAAACATGGATCATTTCCAATGGGTTGTTGCCTTAACCCGTGTTATTTCAGCTGTATTCAGAAAAGGCGGTGACTGCACTTTTTTAACAGAAGAACTAAAAGCGGTATTTGACCCAAAAGGTGGTTACTTTAAGGCTGGTGGAAAATTCATGCCGTCACTGGTTGCTGAAATTGGTGATGCGATTGAGTCCCATTTGAAAATGATAGGCTTGATCAAGGAAAAGAAACTCGATAGTCATCAGCAAAAAATGGTTGATGAGAAAAAAGCTGAAATTGAAAACCAGAAAAATGACGTACAAGCTGATTATCCAGATGAAGCACAAATGTGCAGCAAATGCATGACAAAAGCCGCCGTGTTAATGGACGGCTGTATGACATGCCTTAGCTGTGGCGATTCCAAGTGCGGCTAGTCTCAAGGACTACTGCTACCACTATGCCCGATAGCAATATCGGGCTTTTTTTTGTTTTAATGTTTTGCTTTTATATATCGTGTTATACATTTACAGCTATTTTTTACGTTTAAAGATTGCTGTAAATAATGCTGCAATTCCTGCAATAATAAACACACCAAATTTCTTTAAAATAAGCAATAAGGCCGCCAAAAAACCACCTTTGGCCAAAAGCTTGCCCGCAACCAATGCACCTAGGCCATAGGCCGCAACTTCATCAACAGAGGGATCAAAATCATCATAGGTTGCGCCTGGATTAAAGTTGGTCATATTCATAACCGTATCAAGATTATCATTGATTTCATCTAACTGATCGATACCAGCAATAAAATTCAATACCAGATAACCTTGTCTGCCTAATGCTCTGATGTTGTAATTCAAAGTATTAACCGGAATATCTCCAAATTTTAATTCCTGAGCCCAATACAGCTTATGGCTTTCAGCGTCATAACGTGGCTGAGCAGCCCAACCTACCAATGAAATGGATTCATACCCAGCTTTAACGCGCTCTTTACTTTCTTCTCTTGTGTCATCTTGCATACTTTCAAGCAAATCATTATAGTCAATGTCAGCAGCATCATCATCTGATACATAGCCATCCTGAACATATTCTATTGTTACTCCCCAGGATGTTTCATCGAAAGGTGTATACTCTGAAGGAAACAACATGCCCAGCATAGGTAATTCGGCAGGAGGGTTTCCCCAAAATTCTGTCAATACCGTTGCCGTATCTTCTGGATTAAGGTAATAAAAGTTTTCCGGTACATCCAGATAGGCGATATTACCAGGCAATTCAATTTTGCCTGTTTGTCTATCCATGGCATTCCACAGTGATGAAACATGCTCAAGATAAGCCCGTTCTTCTTCTGACAAACCATCATCTTCAGTTAATGCAGCTTCTATTTGCGGCTCTTCTGATAGAGTTTCTTGCTCTGCAGCATTTTGCATGGGAGAAAGAATTGTCAAGATCATCATTATGATGACTGTTAATTGTTTTTTATTGGCCAT